>Ga0070666_10000028_pt1 | contig 144796 bp, 113 predicted proteins | sample KBSS23metaG_FD_64677 | JGI IMG/M metagenome (GOLD analysis project Ga0070666, IMG submission 64677) | Switchgrass rhizosphere microbial communities from Kellogg Biological Station, Michigan, USA - KBS S2-3 metaG | ecosystem: Host-associated > Plants > Roots > Rhizosphere > Soil ... | reverse complement strand
CCGCTGTGGCAGCCGTTGTAAACGTTGTTTTGTTGGAGCTAACACAGTTTGTAGCCACACCCGTTGCATTTCTTGGCGCTATATACCAGTTGTACGTGGTCGATGCTGTTAAACCACTTGCACTGTAAGACAATGCAGTTGTATTGGCTGTTGGTGTGGTGGGTACTGTAGCACCGGTCCACAGGTATACATCATACGATGTAGCAGTAGCTGCCGATGGCCAGGTAAGTGTTGCCGTGGTTGGTGTACCAATGGTGCTTCCATTGGCAGGCGATGTATTGGTAACGCATGCCGGCGGCGCCGCACTATCGCTGGTTGGATACAACTGCGTTTTAGGCACCATTGTTTTTACTGTAGACGGACTGGACCAACGCAAAGAAAATATACCGGTTACATAGCTGTTGATGCTATTGTATACATTTTGATAATTATAATTATTATAATACTCAATTTTTATATCGTACTGCTGGCCCGCCACCATTGAAATGGTCGCCGAATTCTCGGTTCCACCATGGGTTGTCCAGTTATCAATTAGCAGTTGCCCGTTGATCCACATTCTTACACCATCATCGCTAAATGTATAAATGGTATACGGCTCAGTAAATTTTGCCTGTATTTTTCCTGTCCACCTTACCGAATAATTGGTATTGGTTGCGATGCCTGGTGCGGGTGATGCGCCGTTCTCAATATAAAAATTCATTGACGGATCCAGCCTGGACACCACTGGATTTGTAAGGTTATTGCTGTTAAAATAAGTAGCCGCCAACCCTGTTCCGTTTCCGGTAACTGGTGGACATACCGCCACGATTTTTGCAGGAGACAATGACCAGTCGGACCAGGCGGATGTACTGGTACGCATAAAACTGCATCGGTATGTACCAAATGCAGTAGCTGTATAGTCGCTCGAATTGGCTCCGGGAATAATAACACCATCTTTATCCCAGCGGTAAGCATAATAACCCGGTGTTATACCCATGGTAGCAGAAATATTGGTAGCACCCGGGCAAAAAAACCGGTTGTTGTTATACACCAGTGGATTGGCTTTATGCGCGGTACTCCAGGCAGAATCAAAACTGGGTTCTTCAGCCCATTGGTAATCCCACATAACATGGCTCTGCAGCGGCAGGTAGCTACGCAACATAATACCACCGGACGCATTATAACCATTTTCAAAAACCTGTACGGTAGCAGAATCCGGCGATGTGTCCTGTCCCCCATCTCCAAACCACAGCGGTATATGAATGGCGGGCCCCATTGAATTGGCTAAATTACCAACCTGGATGCCGGAACTGGCTATAATAGAAGCAACCCGTTGCGGGTAAGCCAATGCATACTGTATGCTGGCGAGACCACCCACAGAAAGCCCCATTGAAATAACGCGATCGGGATCGCCCTTGCAATTCTTTATAATCTCATCAATTGCCACATTCATGGCAGCAAACTGGCCGCCATCCCACCCTATAATGGGCGACTGCGGAAAAAGTATAAAAGCATCCTGGTCAGTAGCCGTTTTTGTTTCAAGCGCCTGCGCCCCCTGGTAGAGCTGGTATTCATTGTCCCATACACCGTTTCCGTAGGCGTGGTATGTATATACATTATTGTCGAGTGAGTAATAACCTTCACATTCGCCGCCGCCATGCCAGAAAATGACGATGGGAAATTTCTTTCCATCGTTGGCGCCGGGCACATAGCCGTTGGGATAACGCATACGGAAAGGCAGGTTATTGACCATATAGCATTTGTAATTGCCGGTATTCCATGTAATAGCCGGCGTACCGGATGGATAACCAGCGGTCTTGGGTGTTCTAACCCATTTAACAATCTGGTTATTGTATGGCACTATTGGATGGGCTGCAGAACCGGCTGGTTGGGTACTATCATAGTTGATGATAGGATCAGCGGGGTTAAAAACAGCGGATTGAGAGTAACTAATTCCGTAACAAAGAAAAAGAATAAGGGCCGGTAAAACATGTTTCATTGATAAACCATTTATATGGGTAACCACCCAACTAACTTATAGAATCAATACGCGTGCCGATGGTATTTTTAAACTGCAAAGTAGCAGACAAATTGTTATAGCGGGTATCATTAACCGTCTTTTAATTAAAAGAGTAATCAGTGTTTAAACAAACTATTGTTTTTCCCTTGGCATTAAGGTCCGGCAGGCTCCTGCAGTTGTTTCTGTGTCTTTTTTCAAATTGGTTCCAATAACTTTTGTTGCACTACCGGATTATTTAAAGTCCGTTTTCAACATCTGGATGGGAATGATTTTACACATTTTGATGATGGGACGTTCAAAATTGCCCCGTTCTGCCTGCATTGCTGGCTGTTGACAAAAAAAAAGACAAGGCATAGGCATGGCAGGGAAGTTATAACGGCAGTTTCGCCTCTTTTATATGAAATTATTGTTTCACTACCCGCATTGTTTTTTTCACCTGTCCCTTGTTCCAATCTACAACCAACTGGTAAATGCCATTAGCCATCAATTTCATATCTGCACTAAGCTGGTTGCTTCCTGCAAAAAGACCGGCGGTTTGTGTTTTTACCAATGCGCCCTTACTATCGAAAATGTTTATCGTAGCCTGAGATGCATTACCGGAAACAATGTTTATAAATAACCTGTCCCGTACAGGGTTGGGCCAAACACTGAATATATCTGGCGCACTGCAGAACGACCGGAGGATGCTGCTATACTGCACTTTTCCATCCAGATCATATTCCCCAATCCGGTAGAAATTATTTTGCAGGAGCGTATTGTCTGCAAAGGAATAGACTTTTTCATTATTACTGTTGCCTGCTGCGGGCAGGTTACCAATAACTGTCCAGCGGCTGCCATCAATGCTTCCCTCTATATCGAAACGATGGCTGTTCTGCTCCTGTGCTGTTTTCCATGTTAGCAACACCCTCCCCTTCTCACAATTTGCATTCAATGAAATAAAACGCACCGGTAATACAACAGCTGCTATACTATCATCAGCAGCAGATATTCCCGGAAGACCGGATAAGGGCATATAAAACAGCCCCCTGTCGCTGGCGTCCCAGAGTTTATCGCCAAGAATATCAATTTTCCAGGTAAAATGATCGGCTACAACACTAAAATTCCGAAACGGGTGCTGAAGAGAATCTTTCTTGAGATAATAAAACAGGGTGGTGTTATTAACACCGTCAAAAATATACCTTGATGAAATTACTGCCTGCTTTGCATTTACCATAAATGTAGCACCGGTTACCAGCCGGCTACCAAAAAAATTCCAGCTAAGCCCATTATTTGTACTCATATAAAAAAAACCGGTTTTGCCCGGCCAAAACAAGGTATCATGCGCACTGATAATATCAAATACGCCTTCGTTCACAATTGGTGGATTGGTAAGAAAACGCTCCTCCCAGGTGGTTGAATTAGGTGGCAGGTAATCATACAGTGCATTATTGTTTGCTCCGGCTACCAGGGTAGAACTGGTACCAATAATGGAATTGATAACTGTACTTATACTGGACAGTCCATCATTGAAGGATAGCCAGCTGGCCCTGCTGACAGGATCTAATTTATAAACAGGGTTCCCAAAGCTTCCTTCTGTAGCTGCATACAGGTCTCCCCTGTATTCACAGAAATCGGTCACTTTTGGAAATATACCGGCACTGATATCCTGCCAGGTGGCGCCGCCATCCGGGCTTTTAAAAACACCTTTTGTGGGAGCCGATGCATACAATTCATTTTTGTATACGATTATGTTGTTAATGATTGAGCTAACCGGTGAAAGTTGCGGGATGGCAGTTGTTGAATCCCAGGTTTGTCCCCTGTTAGTGCCTACATAAATAACATTTGTTCCACCAGCATACAAAACATTGTCTTTATGGAAAAGCGTAAAGATATTGGATGAAGGCAATTGCGGAACGCCTGTCCATTGGGAAAATGAAAAAGAAAAAAAGAATAAGGTTAGTATGGTAATGATATATTTCACGATAAAAGTTTAATGGTTTGGTGAGTTGAAAAATTGCAGGTAACAAATTTTATGCGCCGCTTTTTGACGCTGCTTTTATACAATGCAATGCTGCAGCGCTGGATGAAATCAGCTGTACTGCTATTAAAATACGCTGGCTAAAAAAGCTGGCTAAAACCGGATTCATCCATATTCACCCCGCAGCATTGCATCGGCAGTATCGTTAATGAACCTGCACAAGAGGATTTGTATCGTGAAAAACGCCATCAGGATTGAATTGCCAAATCCAGGCATGCTGAAGCCACAAACCAAAATCGGTATTGCGTTCCCACACATCGGCCGAACCTGTAAATCCCTCTGGTGCTTTATCCGGACTCAGGCTAATGGGCACCGCATATTCTACCGCCACCAGCTCAAATTTTCCATTAAGCCGCTTATTGTACACCAGGATCTCCGGCCTGGTTATTTCAAATTTTGCATCTACTATGGCAGATTTCATAAAATGGTATCCCATGTTTGGCACTACTACATTTATATCAGCAAAACTGTCTGCTTTGGCCCGCTCAAAGTCACGATATTTTGCCGTGGCTGCCCGTGCCCGGAGAAGTTCTGACAGTGTAATAAATGAAAGTCCATTTCCAGTCCCCCTCATCTTATCCTGGCTTTGACTATTTTCCCTGTACGAAGCAAGAAATTGTTCATCCGAATTCAGCGCCTGACTTTCTGTTGAATCAACGCCATCTTTTGCCGGCGTTTCATATTGCTGTTTACTGCATCCCGGCAATGATATACTAAGAAACAGGATCAATGTGAAAACCAGGAATATTCCACTCCTTTGCGTGTGAAACAACGACTGCACCGGATAATTCTTTTTACAATTAAAACTGGTGCTGAATAACATTTTCATTTTTTTTTATTTTTTTTATTGATTAAATACTTGTTAACGATGATGAAAGAAAGCAAAATTGCAAAAGCAATCCTTCATTGATGCAAGGGTTATTCCCTATTTATTGGAAAAGACTACCTATTTCATAATTGCAAAGACAAGTGCGCAGGCATGTTTGCTTTTCTGCGCATAATACTTTCTTATCCTATCATGCCCGAAAGCAGTAATCAATCCATCGAGCTTTCCACCTTCCCAGTCAACAACCGCATCATAATACTGATCATAAAACTCGGTTGCCCAATCAAGAATTTCATCCATACCTTCTATATAGGCGGCATAGTTTTTTTCCTGGCTGAATAAAAACAAGGCCATAATAAATTTCCCGGCCAGGTGATTGGCAACTATTTCAATAAACATGGCGCCCTGTTTTGATTGCATTATCATTCCTGGTTAGCTAATAATGAACACGAAATTGCAATGAGTTTTGCAGTCCGGCTACAGAGGTATCACCTATTTAAGAATGAAAGATTCCCTATTTTATAATTTGCCGGCGAATGCACCTGGCTTATACAACAAGCCGCGCTTTTTTTGGGGGGAAGCGTTTATAGCAGCTTTGCAGCTAACACAACCAATTGGCATTACTGACCTATCCGGTATGTATAAGCCTATAAGTTGAGGATCGCTTTTATGAGATTGTTATTAAATATTTCGTCAACTATTTTTGTTGCTGTCAGTGACTCCTGGAATGGATGGTCCTGAAAAATATTTTTATGTAAATCTTCAATGGTGTTGGAAATGGAGGCAGCTTCTCTGTTTGATAATTCGAAGATTCTTTTTCGGTGCCCGCTGGTAAACTTTAAGTTGCCCGGATCAACAAAACCCGCTTCAATATATCCCTTTGTCTTTTTTGCACACCGGCACGGATTTGATTTATTTACCAAACCACATCTTTGGTTCATCCAATTGTAAAGGTCCTGCCTTGCCCTCATTAACCGGATGCGAAAATTTCCTGCTGTAATTCCGGTTATTTCAGCACCCAGGTTATGATCAATGCCAAACATTTCGCCCAGAATATATACCATTCGTTGCTCCCTGTCCAGACACAGCAACATGCCTGCTGTGCAACTAATTCTTATTTCCTCTATTGAGCCGGCTAAATCATTTTCTTCCTGGTCGCTTAATTCAAAGTCGGGCATGTCGTCTATTGAATTAAAGTAAGTTTCAAAATCTGTAATTTTTAATTCCGTTTTTCTTCTTTTTGTATTTATAAAATGATTAACGGTTATTCTGTAAAGCCAGGTCCTGAACTGGCTTTTTCCTTCAAATTTTGACAAAGCTGTGATTGCTTTTATAAATACTTCCTGCATTAAGTCTTCTGCATCTTCAACACTTTTAGTCATTTTAAAAGCAAGGTTGTAAATGAAAGGCTGATGCCTGGTTATCAGGTTTTGCAATGCCTTTTTATCTCCGCCTATAGCCAGTTTTACCAGGTCTGCATCAACCTGGTCGGGATAATTTAATTGAAAAGGATTGTCCATACACACTTTGTAAAACTTGCTGCAACCGCATTGGTTGCGATAAATAAATCAGCAATTAAATTTGTCTTAAACCACCATCAACTGTCAATTCATTTCCAACAATGTAGGATGAGTCGTCAGAAGCAAGAAATAAAACGGTTTTTGCGATTTCCTCCGGTCGTCCCCAGCGTTTACCTGGAATTTGATTCGTAATTGTTTCGCCTGCTGCTTTCAGCACATCTTCCGGTAAACCCATCTTCTCCCAAAGCGGTGTTTCAATGGCACCCGGGCTTACTGCATTCACCCTGATTCCTTTGCCGGCCAGTTCTGCTGATGCCACTCTTACAAGAGAACGCAATGCGGCTTTACTGGCACTTAACAGGCTGCTTCCGCCAAAACCAATACTGTTTAACCAGGAGGTGGTAAATATTACTGAAGCATTGTTGTTTAAATACGGAATGGCTTTTTGAAGTGTGAAATAAGCGCCTTTAAAATTTACGTCAATCATCCCGTCAAAAAATGCTTCTGTTGTGTCAGCAATGAGAGCCAGTTTAGCCTGGGCTGCATTTACAAATAATATGTCAACACCACCAAACCTGGACTTGGTTTCGGCAAACAATCTCTCCACATCTGCCAATTTGCAAACATCGCCTTGTACGGCGTGGCAGTTTGCACCAAGGCCGCTCACTGCTTCGTCAAGGGCTTGTTTACCCCTGCCGAAAATTACAACGCTTGCCCCATTTGCTACAAATTCCCTGGCTGTTGCTAAACCAATTCCGCTGCTGCCGCCTGTTATCACGGCTACTTTGTTTTGTAATTTGTCCATTTTACTACTGATTTTAATGACAACTCAATTGTTATCATTATTTGGACAACCAGGAAAAGGATATGTTACAAAAGCCCGGAACTTATTTCAATAAAATGTGAGGGACTGTTATAATTCTAAAAAAATGACTGGTGAATTTCCTGCCGGTTGTAATCATCATTGCTAATCATCGCCGGTGGCCGGGTTAATCACCGCTTTTATTTCTTCAATTGTATCTACGGGAAAGTTACCGCACTTTGCATGTTCGCGGATATCGTCTTCATTTTCTGCTTCGTGGATGCAATATATTTTGTCGTCGGTAACAAACGATTCAACCCAGACATAGGGCTTTCCCAATACTGATATAACGGCAACAGAAGTTTTTGAAATGGCCTGTAATTCTTCCGTGCTCATTTTGCCTGCACCCGGCAGGCTTCTTTCAATAATAAACCGTTTCATTGAATAATTTTTTGGGGTTAAAACACAAAGCTACCCTGATAACAGCAAAATGATATAGAGATACTTACCTAATTACTGCAGACGATTCCCTATTTTAGAATTTCCTGGCGAACTGCTTCATTTACAGCCTTCACACGTGAGTTAACATCCAATTTGAATAAAATGGAGGATATATGATGATCGACTGTTTTAGCAGATATAAAAAGCTTGCCCGCAATTTCTTTGTTCTGCAGACCTTCTTTCAGCAACAGTAGTATATCCAGTTCCCGGGTAGTTAAAAGCGCGGGGTTTGATTGGGTAGATTTTCGCAAGCCACGTGGAATGCTTTTAATACCGGATGAGCGCATTGCTGCTTTCATTTTTTGAAGTATGGCGCCTGCACCCAAACCCTGGATGATGGCCAACGCTTCTTTTTTATCTTCATCCCTGCCTTCAAATAAAGTCAGTGCCTCGTTGTAAGGACTTCCTGTCTTCCTCCACAAAAGCGCCGCTTTTTTTGCTTTTGCGTAATCGCTTATATCATATCCTTCATACACTTCTTTCAGCGGCAGGGATCGACCCCTTGCTTTTTGCAGCCAAAAGGCAAATTCGCTGTTTCCATATATATTCCCCCTGTCTTTTATCAATTCAATTGCGCTGTCAAGAATTTCTTTTTCAATAAAAATTGTGCCTGTTATCCATTCGTACTCCAAAAAAGCCGTCAACGCCTGAATGATTCTTTGCGGCTCCATGGTTTCAAACGCCTTCTCTTTGGCTTCCATTAAACGGGAAAGAACCTGATCGTTATCACCCCTTCTCATCTCAATAGTTGCTAAAGTTGTAAGGGCAAAGATTTTAATAATTTTTGCAGGTTTTTCATCCCGGGTCAGTTTGCTTGCTATGTCGCAGGCCGCTGTCCAGTCTCCTGTTTCCAACCTAAGTTTTGCTTTGATGGTAAGAAGGTACAATCGCCACAGGTCCAGGTTATTTTCTTCGCAATAAGGCAGCCCCCTGTCTACCGCCTCTTTAGCCAATGCATAGTTTTTAATGATAACGCCATTGTATCCGAGATTGGTGTATGCCATGCCTGCATAGTCCTGGTAAGAATTTTGCAGCGCAATTGCGAGACTTTGCCGAAGCATTGCCAAGCCTTGTTCCTGATCTGCCGGTATCCTTATCTTAACAGATCCAATATTGCCTAAAGCATAAGACAGCATCGCATCATCGGATAATTCTTTTGCCAACGCAACAGCCTTCTCTCCCCAGTATATGCTTTCATCTGCAAGGTCTGAGAACATTTTCAATTGCGACATAAGGCTGTAAGCCCTTGCCCTGGTGACCGATGCGGGCTGGTTTTCCAATACATCTATAGCCAGCCTGGCGGCGTTTTCGGCATTTGTAAGGTTATCGTCTATCCACCAAAGCCTGGATAAAAAACAGTAGCAGTGGCCGATTTTTTCCCAATCATTTTTTTCCTGCCAAAGCTTCAGCGATTTTGTTGTATAAATGATGGCTTCCTTTACCTGGTTGGTCAGGTAACATTCATAAGCATAACTTTCACACAATCCGGGGAGAATAGCTGTATCATTTTCCTGGTGGTATTCAATGGCCAACAGATACAACCTCGCTGCTTCTGTGTGCGCGCCTACAGAGGCTGCCTGTTTTGCTGCCAGCGGTGCATATTTAACAACCAGCTTATTCTCGTTCGCATTTTTCGCGTAGTGCACAATCCGTTCAATCTCTCCTTTTTCCTCAAAGGAATCCAAAAAAAGTTCCAGTAATTTTTTATTAAGAGCAATTCGTTTAAAAGGTGAAAGGGATGCTTCAATTGTCCTCCTGTACAATTCATGTTTAAAAATAATTCTGTCATTTTTTACCACGATGATTTTTAATGCAAAACAATGATCCATCCCCTCATCCCAGGAAGCCTTAATTTTAGCAAACCGGCTAATTTCTATGCCTTCCGGAATTACCGAACATATCTGCCAGGCATTTCTTGTGCCTTCTTCCTGGCGATCATAAACGGACAATATAGCATCCTTAATATTATCAGGAACACCGGGGCTATAACTGGCCAGAATTTCATTTACATAAAATGGGTTACCCCCGGAAATATTGTAAACATTTTCTGCATCATATCCTTTTTCATTGGCCATTTTATAAACCGCTTCCCTGGACAAAGGGATTAACCGGATGCGGGTGAATGTATCGGGAGACAGATCGCCCAGCACATTCCTGAGGCGGTAGCTGGCATCGATCTCCTCATCACGAAAAGTAAGAATAAACAGACACCGCAACTGCGTAATGCGCCTGGCCAGGAATTTTATAAAATCAAGCGTAGCTTCATCTGCCCAGTGAATATCTTCAAATACGATGATGCCGGGTTTGGCCTGATTGTTTAATTCATGAAAGAACCTTGTAAATAATCCGGTCCTGTCTTCGATGCCCCCCGCCTCGTGCATGAAATCACTTCGCATTTGCAGGGCGATATCGTACAACGGCGCCAGTGGACGTGGTGTGTATAAGGCATCGCAGGTTCCCTTATATATTTTATACTCCTTTTTTAGTTCAGCACAAAAAGCATTTATCAGAGAGGTTTTACCAATGCCGGCTTCACCGCTTATAAGTACACAACGCCCCTCACCTTCTTCAATATTTCTAAAGTGTGTTTGCAGCATTGCCAAAAACCCGTCTCTTTCTATCAGCTCCATATTGAAATTTGTAAGGTGAGTATACTGTTATCATAAAATAGGGAAAACCCCTTAAACGTCAAAGCAAAACAAAGGGTTGCTTTGCATCCGAAATCAATTTTTATACAATTAAAGTAATCAGCTATGAAATTCAGTTTGAGGTTGTCAGCGTTTTCTTTCTTCAGCATTTTCTCCTTTCATCTGTCTGCACAAACAAATGTTGCTGAAATGGCTGCCTATAGAAACCTCATTAAAACCCTTTATACAGATGCACACGGGCCGGAACCGGGTAAAGCGAAATATGAGGCAGCTGCTGAAGTACACAAAAAAGATCCTGCTGTTCAGCAAAAATACGGGGTTTACGAAGGAAAAGGGCTTGAATATTGTCTCTCATCTTTAAAGAATACTAACGCCATCCTGAAAACACATGCCGGGGCACATGGAATGTTGCCTGCACATATTTACCAGGTAGCAGATGGAGAGGAAGCAACTTTAACCCGTCAAAAGAATTTATTCATGGATGTTCATTTCCTGGGCGCGGGACAAATAACCGCAGTGGATGTTGCAGCAGCACACAAGAAAGACCTTGCCGTACAACAAAAATATGGGGTGAATTTTATTAAATATTGGGTAGATGAAAAAGACGGTACGGTTATGTGCCTGTCACAGGCAAAAGATGCAGCTTCAGTTATTAAAACCCATAAAGAAGCGCATGGACTGGTTCCGGCCTATGTGTTAAAAGTTAAACAGGGAGAATAGTGTGACTGACTTTTGCAGGCAACTGGCATTGATGCAAAGCCCCGCGCAATCTTTCTACAAAGTTTTCCCGGTTGACGGCCCTGTAACAGAAACGTCGCAGCAGGATTAGCTACAATAAGGTGCCCCAATATACCAACTATCGCATTGGCCCAAACCACCGCCGTTGGCAGTAGTGATGATATCCATAAGAAAATTATTGCCGTTGGCCGCCAGGTATGTTGCGCTAATCAAATCACACAATCACAAAATTCCGAAATCAGCAATGCTACTTTTTTAAGCGATTTCTTTCTTATTTTTTGTATCTTTTGGGCAGCCCAAAAAATAAACCCATGCGCCCCCTTTTGCTCATCTTAATTGGATCGTTTTTTATGGCGGCCTTTGTTCAAAAAAACAATACGCCAGGTATAGCTCCGGCAGAAAGAAACAAATCCATCGCCCGTATCAGCCGCAACGCCATCAGGTGCAGCCCCCAGCTCAACAATATAAATTTTGCAGACAGTGCTGCTATCCCTTTGCTAAAAGGCTGGGGCAAATACTGCATGCCGGTAACCACCAGTAATGACAGTGCAAAGATTTATTTTGAGCAGGGCATCAACATGTATTATGGCTTTCATGTAATAGAAGCGCTGGCATCATTTGAAAAAGCAGTAAAGTTTGATACAAGTTTTGCCATGGGTTACTGGGGAAAGGCATTGAGTTATGGGCCCAATATCAATGATTATGGCTATAGCGCATCACCCGATGCATTAACTGCAGTAGACAAAGCCATTGCTTTCAGCAATCGTTGCAGTCCTGTTGAAAAAGCGTTGATTGAAGCGATGCAGGTAAGATATTCGGCAGATTCAACACAATCCCGTTCTGCACTCAACCAGTTGTATGCAGATGCCATGAAGAAAGTGTACCTGCGTTTTGGTGAAAGTGCTGATGCAGCGGCTTTATATGTGGATGCATTAATGGTGCAGCATCCCTGGGATCTTTATTACAAAAACTATCAGCCCAAAGCATGGACAGCAGAGATTGTAAACACGCTGGAAAAACTGCTGCAAAAATATCCGCAGCATCCCGGTGCAGCGCATTATTATATACATGCCGTGGAAGCCTCAGCCCATCCCGAAAAAGGATTGGCTGTTTCCAAAATATTGCCCGGGTTAATGCCGGGCGTGGCGCATTTGGTGCATATGCCTTCCCATATCTATATCCGTTCGGGTTATTATGGCATTGGTGAACAGGTAAACGATGATGCAGTAAAAGGCTATTATGATTATTTAAATCAATTTCCCGCGGTAGTCAATAATTCGCCACTGTATTTAATCCATAATCTTCATATGCAGGCCACCTGCGCCAATATGGAAGGACGTTACAAACACTCCATGAAAATTGCTGCTGATTGCAGCAACAGTTTTGACAGTACGATGCAGGATACGCCTGACTATATTGGGATTTTTATTCAATACGTTTATATGACCCCGTTATTAACACAAATACGTTTCGGCCGGTGGGATGATATTTTAAAAACCACGCAGCCGCCTGCGGCACATATTTATGCAAACCTTTTATGGCATTACGGCGCCGGGCTGGCTTATGCAAGAAAACACGATTTTTCCAATGCGGCGAACGAGTTAACTACCATTAACAACGAAATGAGCAATCAGCAATTGAAAGCGCCGGCCCCTTCTTATGCAAATCCTGGTATTGCAGGCGCTGAAGTAGCTGTCACCATACTGGAAGGAGTTATTGCAGAAGAAAAAAGCGATTACAGCAAATCCATTGCTGCCCTGCAGCATGCAGTTGTACTGGAAGACTCTATGGTATACAATGAACCAAAAGACTGGGTACACCCGGCAAGACAATACCTTGGCAACGTTTATTGCAAAGCAAAGAAATTTGCAGCGGCTGAAAAGGTGTACCGGCAAGATTTGGTAATTAACCCCAATAACGGATGGTCGCTCACGGGACTGGCCATTGCCCTGTCGGGACAAGCTAAAAACGAAGCGGCAATAAAAGTAAAAGCAAGGGCGGCAAAAGCATTTGCCAAAGCAGATATGCCTGTTCCGCATTCTGTTTTTTAATGGAGCCGCCTATTCTTTAAAATATTTTGCTGCTTCACTTTACACCTTCTTTCAACTTCGCTATTTTGTCCCCACAATGAGATAGCCCTGAAATGCCATGAAAAATTTGTTCTCATTACTATCTTTATCCAGGGCTGCCCATATGTTCCTGCTAGTCTTCTTTGTATTCCAAAATATCGGCAGGCTGGCAATCCAGCACTTTACAAATGGCTTCGAGCGTACTAAACCGTATAGCTTTTGCTTTGCCGGTTTTGAGTATGGAAAGATTGGATAATGTCAAACCAACTTTTTCTGAAAGTTCATTTAACGACATTTTCCGCTTAGCCATCATTACGTCAAGATTTACAATAATCGGCATAACTTATACGGTTAATTCGTTTTCTGATTGAATTTCGATTCCTCTCTTAAAAATTTGCGCGATTACAAAAAGTATAACGCTCATAAACAGCCAAACATCAGCTCCTCCCAGTCGCAAATGTTGTGTATCGGGCATTTTCACCCCCTGCGCAACCAGCCACCCGGTATATTGAACGCCCCAGGCTGTGAACAAACCTATCCCAAAAGCCAGGCATGATACTCTTATAATGAAAAGCCTTATTTCGCTGCTGAAGGGTTGAGACATATCCAGCTTTTTATCGTGCAAAATTTTTACGATCAGGTAAAATATGCAGGCCTTCATTACTGCGGCAATGCTTATCAGTAATGTTTCTGCAAAAAAATGCCCCGGGTCGTATTTATAAAGACTTGATAAATCATTTTCCACCCAAAATCGGGAGGCATTAATTGGGTTTATCACCAAAGTATAAAAGGCGCTGAATATAGAGCCGCCGGCCTCAATACATACACCAATAAATATTATCCATGAAAGGATAAGCAAGATTTTCAACATTTGCTTTGTATTAATTTTCATAATTGTTCAGTTTTAAAATAATGACAGTGCAAATATAATAAATATTTATTGATAAACAATAAATATTAGTTGTTTTTAGGTTATTTTTTTTAATACTGATACTAAAAAAACTCAGTCATTATACAAAAGGCTGCTAAAAGCCTGGCAGATAATGAAGTAAGAAAGTTTATTACCGGCGAGTTGTTTACATTAAAAAAGGGCTATTGCCCCGGGGAATACAGGCATTTTTATGAAAGAAGATCAAAAAAAACTTTTAAAGTATCATGTGTCCAAAACATGTGCAACATATACAAATGGAAAGAATTTATCGCATGTATATGCTGTTATCTGTAGTAACCGGTTAAATTATATTTGGTTTTGTTTTCGCAATAAACTGTGGTGTATATACCACCTGCACCAGTTGTGTACCCGGCGGTATATACATCAATTCCTGCAACATAAATTGCATTGGCCTGCGAATATCAAACCTGCTCCTGCAGATTAATATCAACCCGTAATGCTTTTAATCCAACCACTCCCTGCAATTCTTCGAGTTCAAGATATTCAATACCGGGCATCAGTAAATTTTTGCTCTGGAGAAACATGATATACTCCTGGTATTCCTCCGCTTCTTTGGGATTGGAATATACCATCGCTATTTTCCCCGGTTGTGTGAGCCTTTCCATGGTACCCCGGATATGCACTTTATCCAGCCGTTTCTTCATGACCTCATAACGTATATTATACGAGCCTTCTACATCAAAACGCCTTTCTTCTCTCCGGAAACTGATACAAATGGGTTGACTGTGAATCAGGATCAGCTGCGTGGTTTGCAAAGGCACCGGCAATAAGGGCAGTAAACGATGTGTGTGGCCCGCGATTTCAGCCATCGATTTCAATTGCCATAACCGGATATTCTTCAGGTACAGGAGATCAAAGTGGTTGCCGGGGGAAATGGACTGACCAATATAAATCGTGTATTCTACCCCATCCGTTTTGTATTTTTCAAAATAATGCGGATATGACTGTTGCATGGTGTCTTCTTCCTGTTCAATATAGCGAAGCACCGTATTATTGATGGTTTCCATGGTGGCCTCATACTCATTCCTGAACAGGTAGAGGTACCCGTTGCAATCTTTTACATGGTTAAAATATTCTTCTGTGGTTTGCTGTGCCTGCGCATTGATTTTTTGCAGGCGGTTAAAAACCGGGACTACTTCTTTTTCAAAAAACTCATTGATCCGTATTTCCTCCTCGGCAGGCAGACCTTTATCTATTGACTGCCGGAAATTCAGGTTTTTAAATTTCAGTCCCTCCAGCAGCGGTAGCTGTACCTGTAATTGCAACTTATCCAGGGTTGCATCCACCAGGTCCAGGTGCGCCTTCAGGTCTTTTTGAATAGCACGGCTTCTTTCGGATGATGAATTTCGGATATCAATGGCCCCGTATAAGGGATACACCTGGTCAAAAGCAACATTCCCCGTCTGTGTTTGCGAACAACCGTTGTTATTATTATGCATGAACTCCCAGGCCACTTCTGCAAACTTCCATTCTACAGATGGCTGCAGGGCAGTAAATTTTTCTTTGATAAACTGTTCAATCCTGTTGTTAAAAGTATCCTTGTTCTTTAAAAGCGCCAGCGACAGCAATGGCATGGCGGGCTCAATTCTTCTCATCACTTCCAGGTCTACCTGGTTGGGTATGGGAGATGCCAGTTCCAATACACCCAGCAGACCATCATTATCCTGGATGGGGTAAGTAAGATAACTTCTCGTTCCATCCATCCACAACCCTTTCAAAAACGGAGCTACTTCAAGCATCTTTTCATCCAGTAAGGAAATAGGAATAGGCTCAGGATGTTCGGACAAAAAGCCGACACACATCTGGTAAGCAGCGATATTTTTTTCATCGGTCAGTTTCCAATTTTTTCCCATCAAACTATGTTGCAGACAGGCTTCATCCGGTATAAAACGGCCGTTGAGCTTTATCAAAGGTGTAAGCCCTATCTCCACTTCATTGAGGCCAACCAATGCATGCACGTTTTTTTTCAGATCATTAATAATTCCGGTATCACAGCTTTCCTTTCGCAGCAATATTTTCTTAATAGCATCCAGCGACTCCTGCGTAGTAACATCTTCCGCAATCCATACGGCAAAGCCCTCTGCAGCAAACAGGTCCAATGGCATTTTCCTGAGTTGCTGCTCAAGGTCCATTATCCTGAACGTATTTAAACAAACCGGGCAGTCCTGAATGATTGGCAATTCCCCTTTCAGGTGTATGTCAATAAACCTCCGGTCGTAACGGAGCTTATAGTATCTCCGCATCCCTGTATCCGTATCCGTCACCGGGTATATAAAATCGGAGCCCCCATTCAGTCTTATACCATAAAATTTTTCGAGTATATGCTCGTAGATAAGAAAACACTGAACCTGCTTCATATATTCTGCCGATGCGTCTGCAGGCAGCAGAAAATGCTCTTCCCGCTCGTCCGTAAATAATTTTCTGAAAGGGGTTGAATAGTTGAAAAACGCAAACTGGTAAGGAACCGCCATGGCAAATACGTTTTTTCCCTGTTCGCTTACCACAGGAAAAAGGGCCGTGCCCAGCAATTCCAGGAGATCCTGGTTTTCATCCAGCAGGTTAATGTCTTCTACTGGCCGTAGCAGGGCCGGTTGGGCCTCCAGTCTTTCAATCAGGTAGTTATAAATTTTTGAGGTGGTAACCGAGTTACCGTTTAATTTATCTTTTAAATAATTGACAAACGGAAGAAAGGAAATTTTACTGTCGAAGAAGAAGCTTCCGTCTGTACTGCCTTGTGTAGTGGCAAGCATTGTCACTTTTTTGGTTGGCCGGGCAGCAGGGCTAATGTATTCCAGCATAATACAGTATTTAAAAGTGAACCGTATAATTCAGCAGACTGTAAAGTTAGTAATTAAATAAATGAACCGGCCCCGTTGTGCCAAAAGAAATCATACAACGGGTGGGAGTTCCCGTTCAATGCTATTGGCCGTGTTTTGGACATTTCCCGGGGCGACCGTCTTCATCATACCTGTGTTGAACGAGCTGGCAGAGGGCAATACAAGCAGCTACTTAGCGCATCTCCCGGTAACAATGCTACCGGCAAATTTCCACTTGTGCCGAAAGTTTACCATCGGGCGAAACAATATTGACATGTCACCCTTATATGTTTACGATCAAGAAACTGCCTGTTATTCATTTGTCAGTTAGATATTTTTACGCAAGTACAACCCTGTTTTAAAAAATAGTTTTTTCTTTACTTGCATATGTGAAAAATTTAGTTTCACTTTGTATCCAGTCTCCTTTCTGATCGAACCTGTTAATCTAAATTTCACAGCTTTTTTCGCCTCTCAGCCACTTTCAATTTGTAATGAGAACTCCAATCACGAGGATTTTCCGGGGATTTCATTGGGTCTGCCTTTTTAACTCTTGCGTATATTTTTTACACGCACCGGCACATGTATTCATATATCCCAAAAAATAAGACCAAACCATTCGCTTCCTTTTAAAATTAAATACGAATCAAGCCCTTTATTACTTTGGAAATATTGCCCGGCGAAGTATTGACTGCTATCATTGATTGAACCATTTGACAGGCCTTGCTTTCTGTTCACCTCCTCTCCTCCATGAAAAATTTAAATGATTTTTTCAACATCATTTAAGAAGATTTTTACGCCAATTCGAACCGCCATGAAGATATATGCGCCTCCTGTTTGTAGCACGGGCCTTTTAGAAAAGATTTTTTATTTTTCTGCAGGCATTATTTTATTAGATAAGTCACCCCCCACGTTGCAATACATTATCCAGTCTGCCCTGTATATGCCACTGGCAATTCTTCCCCGCAATCCGTAGTCTCATTGTTTACAAATTTTAAAACGAAGCCGTATGATAAATTTCCCTAAACCCTTCCTCCATTTTTTCCATGCAAGAATATGGAACCTTTATCCATTAGGTATTAAAGTGATCACCAATGCTTTTTTGTTTTTTATTTTACTTTTTTCCGGAACCGCATTTGCGCAAACCCTTCCTCCTGCCAGTTCATGCACATCCAACGATTTGCAATTGGTTGCCGCAACGCTGACGGGTGGCGATATATGCAACTCCTGTACGCCTGGCTCTACCATATCGAGAACATTGACATTGTCTATCAACAACAAAACGGGTTCAACAAGAACATCTTTTGCTTTTTGGGGAACCTTAGAGATTTATAACGCTGATGGCACGCTAAAATCAAGTACAGCAAGAACGGGGTGTAACGGTCCTATTCTTAAAAACCAGATAAATTCTGTAGACTTTGGGACCATCACCTATGGATGTGGCGAATCAATGAAGATTACCAATTTATTTTTAGCATGGACGGACGCTTCTCCGGGCAGCACCTGCCCCCTCAATCCCGCCACCATTAATCCTAAATGCGGAACATTGCCTTCCATACAAGTCAATGCCGGTGTAGATGGCAGCTTTATTGTTACCAATATTACCTGCTTCGGAAGCAAGGGTTCTATTGATATGACCCCATTTGGCGGTAAAGCCCCTTATACCTTTCAGTGGACTGCTACCAATGGCGGTGTTGTTCCGGCTGGCCAGGCAACCAATGAAGATCTTTCCAACCTGGTGCCCGGTACTTATACCGTAACCATAAAAGACGCTAATAACTGTACCACCACCAAAAGCAGAAATGTCACCGGTCCAACTGCAGCTCTTGCAGTGGGTACCTGCGGCAAAACAGATGCTACCTGTGCCGGCGGAGACGGTTCAGTAAGTGCCGGAGCAGTCAGCAATGCAGTTGGAACAGTTTCCTATAGCTGGAAAAACGCGTCTAATGTAGTTGTTGGTAATGCTGCCAACGTAAGCAATCTTTCTGCCGGCACCTATACGCTTACAGTAACCGATGCCTGTTCTTCTGCAACAGGTAGTGCAACAGTAGGTGCACCAACACCTATAGCTACGCCGTCGGCTGGTGTAACGCAGCAGCCAAATTGTAATACTGCTACGGGAACTGTTACGGTAACATCACCTGCCAGCGGCATTACCTATACCCTTACACAGAGTGGAATTGTAAAATATACGGCTGTTAATGGTGTGTTTGGTTCAGTAGCCGCGGGTACTTATGGATTAAATGCTTCCAATGGCAACTGCAGTGCAGCAGGTAATAACGTAACCGTTAATCAACAACCTTCAACCCCCGCTGCTCCGTCTGCCGGGGTAACACAGCCCAGCTGTTCGGTTGCAACAGGAACTATTACCGTAAACAATGCCAATTCAAACCTTACCTATGTATTGACTGGCCCAAGCCCGGCCATCACCACCCGGTCAAACAACACAGGCGTATTTGAAAATTTAGCATCCGGAACATACAGCCTCACCGCAGCAAGTAATGGCTGCACTTCATCAGCGACGCCTGAAACAATTAACCAGGCGCCTGGCGCACCTGCAGCTCCATCATTAAAAATTACACAGCCATCGCTTTGTGGTCCATCAACCGGAAGTATTGAGGTATGCAATCCGATTGTTGGATATACATACACTTTAGTAGGTGGCCAGGGCATTGTAGCAAACGGCCAACCAGTAGTATTCAGTAACCTGGCGGCTGGTTCTAACCCGGCTGTTACCGTTACAAATACCGATGGTTGTACATCAGCTGCTGCCAACTGTACCGATGCTGCTGCCAGTTGCAGCTCCCAATTGGTTAGTGCAAGAGTGGCATCATCCACCAATGAATTGTCCTCACCGGTTTCGACCGCGAATGATTTGCTTTTATCACAAACAACCGTGAAGGCCTATCCAAATCCCTTCAATGATAAAGTGAAATTTGTAGTTACCGCGGCCCAGGCTGGAAAGGGAACGCTGGAAGTATTCAATATGCTCGGGCAAAAAGTGAAAACTGTTTACGAGGGCTTTGTACCTGCGGGCACCAACAACTTTGAATTGAGCCTGCCAGGTCAAAAAAATTCCACCCTGATTTACAGGTTCAGGATGGGCGAAAACCAACTAACAGGTAAGCTATTGCAAATAACCCGCTAACCCAATTAAATATTTTAGAGAGCGGCTGAAATTAAAATGATCGGAATGAGAAGCGTCCGGAATAAGCTGGGCGCTTCTTTATTTTTATACAGTACTTTTTATTGTAAAAAATTATTACCCAGAGCGGATTGGGCAGGCACCTGTTAAGGAATGGATGGCGCATTCCCCAATATCACAGATTGTAACGTTGCCCCCAGGCCAAAGCACAGCAGCTATCTTGTGTATACCCACCAGTTTTATAATATCACACCGTGGTTTCCGAATCTACGCAAATACCATTCAATATTTCGATTATTTCCAGGTATTTCCTGTGCAACGGCCCGGTGTAAAGGCGTTCATGACCAAAATGCTGTGCTTCGCGCAAGGCCCTGCACAGCGGCTCCAGTGATGCTTTATCAGCATAGCGCAACGTGTCAATATATTCACTTGCCTGTTTAAGACTGGATGGATCGCCGGAAGCGATAAGGGTTAATAATTCAAGTGGCGTCATACATAATATTTTACACTATTATTAATGTCAGCATCCTGAAACAGAAACAATTATTATACCCGGATAAAGGACGGCTGTAATGACGAACACCCATAGCTGTTGACTGTTTTCCCCGCAGTTTGCCTGCTAAGCATGGCATTTGTATTGTGGTGTGAAAAGGTTGGTTATCGTTAAAAACATGATTATTTCACTTTTAAATAAAAGGAGGTGCTTATGTTACCCGTAAAAACCAATGGCAACAGATCACGGCTTTCCTACCCATCATTGCTGAACGATTTTTTTAACCGGGATTTTTGGAACTGGGACAGTCGTTCGCTGACAGGTACAACACTGCCCCCGGTAAACGTGAGGGAAACAAAAGATGATTTCGTGGTAGAAATGGCTGCTCCCGGTATGAAAAAAGATGATTTTACCGTGGAGCTGGATGGCAACCTGCTGACCATTTCTTCAGAAAAGGAAAATGAACAAAATGAAGGCGACCAGGAAAGCAATTATTCCCGCAGGGAGTACAGCTATACTTCTTTCAGCCGCTCTTTCCAATTGCCAAAAGACGTTGTGGAAGAAGAATTCATCAAGGCAAAATATACAGATGGGGTATTGCATTTAACCATACCCAAAAAGGAAAAAGCCAAACAAAAACCGCCAAAGAAAATCACGATTGAATAAGCAGGTTCACGTTGGCTCCCTGCCATCCTTTAATGCAGGTGATTATTTAAGTTGAAAGACAGTTACCATAGGTGAAGCAACTGTCTTTCAACTTTTTTGTCTGGCAGTTAACCGAACTATACTATCATTACAATCACTACAATCACCCGGAAAATCTAAACAAACAAGGTCAGCAAACAATGGCCATTGCAAAAAAAGGCTCCGGTGTTGCCCGGAGCCCCCGTGTTTCCTTTTTTCCTGCGCTGGTGTTATCCAGACCAGGTAATTGGAAGGCTTGGCTACCAAGGTTTGACTGCCAAACTGCCTCCTGCCGGAAACATCTGTGATAAATAAAAAATAATGCCATAATGAATCGCCTGCCATAGGGTAAACAGCGGCATTTTTCGTCCAAAAAAAAGTACAAACAGTAGACATATTTTCCTGCCGTGGAATTATTTTCGCTGCCCTTAGCGCAAAGCTGGCAAGATGCAATTAATGTGGGAACAATAACTGTCTGAACAGTCTTGGCACATTATATAAAGCTGTACAAACAGCTCAATCAATGCTTTTGATGCAAATCATTGCGAAGCCTGACCGAGGTCATCAGATGACCTATCTATTATTTATATTTTGCGCTTAAATAATCGAAATAAAATATGAAAAAGATAATAACTGTACTAGCGGCCATTTTTATTACTACTGTTTCGCTGTTCGCACAAACAAAAGCTGGGAGAACGGATACCACGGCGCACGCCAAATTCTACAGCTGTCCGCATCACCCGGAAATTACCAGCCACCACCCGGGCAAATGTTCTATTTGCGGTATGGATTTAAGCCTGTCACTCAAAGAACAAATGAAAGCAAAAGAAACGAAAAATTATACCTGCCCGGTGCACCTTGATGTAACCAGCCACCAACCCGGCCAATGTCCCCGGTGCGGAAAGAAAATGGCTCTTTCACTAAAAGAACAAATGAAAGCGGAAGTAACAAAACTTTATACCTGCCCTATGCACCCTGATGTGGCCCTTACTAAAGACGGCATTTGTCCTAAATGCGGAAAAGAACTGGTGGAAAAGAAACAATCTAATTAGGTTAGACATCAGACAACAATTCAATATAAAACATGCCTGTTTTTAGAAGGCATATTTTATAAAACCGGAAAAAATTTGAACAGGCGTCATCAGCATTAAATTTTACTGATGACGCCTGTTTTGCCTCAGTACGTAAATGTAAATCCCGCACCCAAGCCCATATCGCTGTCATAATGAGAAGAAATTGAAATGTATTTTGTAGCAATGTAGCGCAGGCCCAGCATGTACTCTTTATCGGTATTGATCATCATACCAAACCGCAGACGCCTGGTAACAGGCACATCCTCCCGGCTGAACTGAAAACGGAATTTACCCTCTCCATCTACTCTTGCATCGGCTACAAAAAGCATGGGTAATGTGTATGCAATACCCGCCGCCACCGTTTTACGGTTGTTCTTGTTGCTTGACTGACCCAACCAATTTCTTTCTTCGTTGCCAAATAAATTTTTGGGGCCGCCTTCCATTTTATAATGGTAATCAAATCCAATATACGGAAACCACCATTGCATACGGCCAAGGTAGCGGCCTATCATTGTTTCACTTTCATACCCGTGCATGTCATGATAACCGAGGTGCCAGAGTGTACTTGCTTTCCATCTTGTGTTGGCCATCATTGCTTCGCCATCGCTGCCATTACTTTCTATCCCCACCCTGCCCATCAGGTGAAACATCCTGTCATCTGCAAATAGTTTACGCTGCGCCAGTTTTGGGTTGGGAATTTCAGGATTGGCAGGCTGATTTTCATATGTAAACACCCGGCCCATACCACTCATCATATGGTAGAGTATATGGCAATGAAAAAACCAGTCGCCATACGCATTTGCGGTAAATTCCAGTGTATCCCTTTCCATCGGCATAATGTCGATAATGTTTTTCAATGGCGCATAATCTCCCTGGCCGTTTAACAGCCTGAAATCATGACCATGCAGGTGCATCGGATGGCGCATCATGCTGTTGTTATAAAGAACAATCCTTACATTCTCCCCTTTTTTAATCAGAATCTTGTCGCTTTCGGAAACCGTCTTATTATCCAGTGTCCATACATAACGGTTCATATTACCAGTGAGGTCGAATTTCAATTCCTTTAATGACCCTTCCGGCAAACTTGTTTTTTCGGTTGCTTTTAGCATCGTATAATTGAGCGACACGATATCAGGAGATCCTGCCTCTATATTCATTCCCTGCATATTGTTGCTGTCTGCCATTTGCATAGCATCGGGGCCATTCCCCCGTGCAGGGCTTTTTTTGTTTTCTTTCTTTGGTTTTTCTTCACCGGTAATTTCAGGGTACATCACGGTATTCATGTCCATGATCTGATTTTGCATTTTCATGCCCTCCATTTCAATCATATTGCCTTTCATGTCCATCATATCATTCATCATCTGCATACCTGCAAAATATTTGGGTCGTTTCATTTTTGTGGCAGCTACTTTTTCGCCACTGCCCAGCCATAAGGAAGCATATTTGGTGCGATCTTCAGGGGTTACCAAAAATTCATAACTTTTATTTTCAGGAATAGAAACCACAACATCATAGGTTTCAGAAACAGCAATAATCAGCCTGTCTACTTCTACCGGTTCCACGTCATTGCCATCTGTTGCCACCACTGTTATTTTACCACCCGCATAAGAGAGCCAGAAATAATCGGAAGCGCCGCCATTGGCGATGCGTAACCTTACTTTATCGCCTGCTTTAAACTGTGGTTGCTCATACTGATTTTTCCCATTTATCAAAAAGTTATCATAATATACATCAGTCAAATCCATTGCATTCATACGCTTCCATTCGTTGTTGACCTTTGTTGCAAAATGACCCTGTTTTATTGCTTCGGCGTAACTCTGTGTACTTCCTTTTTGCACGGCAAACCAATCTGTAGCCGCGTGTAAACTACGATGCACTTCCTCCGGTTTCATGTCTGCCCATTCACTTAGTATTACCGGAACTGTAGGGATATCCCATTCCTTTCTTTTATTCATAATAAACATACCATACATGCCTGTCTGCTCCTGGAGTTCCGTATGGCTATGGTACCAGTGCGTACCATGCTGAATAATGGGAAATCTGTACAAATGGGTAGAATGCGGTTTAATGGGCATCTGTGTCAGGTATGGCACACCATCGTATCGGTTCGGTAAAAGCAGTCCATGCCAGTGCATGGAAGTTTCTTCATTCATCAGGTTGTGCACATAAATTTCTGCCGTGTCTCCTTCAGTAAATACTAAAGTGGGCATAGGTATCTGTCCATTGACTGCAATAGCCCGTTTTGTTTTTTTTCCGAATGCCACCGTAGTATCGTTTACATATAAATCGTAGCGAACTGTCCTGGACGGCGTATTATTAACGATGGTTTTTACAGGGGCGGCAGTTGTTTTTTGCATTTCCATATTACTCATTGTATCATCCCCTCCAGCCAGACGGGCCGGCATTTTCATATTGCCCATGTCCATTGGCTTTTCTTTGGCAGTGTCCATTGGCATTTGCAAACCCGCCTTTTCTTTATCAGCAGGGTTTGCAGTGTCTTTGTTTTTTTCCTTTACCAATCGCATTCCGCACTTTGGGCAATTACCGGGTTGAACGCTATGGACACCGGGATGCATTGGACAAGTGTAAGTGGTGGTCTTTGCGTTGATTGAATCTTTGGGCTTTTCCGCTTCATCAGTCTTTGTTGCCGTTGGTCTTGCAACAGCTTTCGTCTTTTCCTTTATCAGCTTCATGCCACATTTTGGACAGTTGCCAGGTTGTGCAGCATGAATTTCAGGATGCATAGTACAGGTATAGGAAACCTGTTGCTGCCTGCTGTCTTTTTTGTTCGCATCCATGCCTTTCATATCCTGTGCCTGTGCATTGAAACAAAAAATGATTATCAATATTGAAACAACTATTTTTTTCACCATTCTTTTTACGTTTATATCCGCTGTCAATTATTTTTTACTTTTAACATGCTTGCATTGATGGCCACTACTATTGTGCTGACCGTCATTAAAACTGCGCCTGCCGCAGGACTTAATAAAATGCCCTGCCGGTACAATACACCCGCCGCCAGCGGCAATGCCACTATGTTGTAACCGGTGGCCCAAGCCAGGTTTTGTATCATTTTACGGTAGGTTGCCCGGCCAAATAAAATCAGGCTGACAATATCTTTTGGACTGCTGTTTACCAGAACAATCCCTGCTGTTTCAGCAGCTATATCGCTGCCGCTGCCCACTGCAATGCCCACATCTGCCTGGGCAAGGGCGGGTGCATCATTTACGCCATCGCCGGTCATGGCAACAAATTCACCTTTTCCCTGCAGCTCTTTAATTTTCTCCAGTTTCTGGTGAGGCAGCACTTCCGCAATAAAACTATCCATACCAATGGCCTCACTGACACTTTTTGCAACTTTATTATTATCTCCAGTGAGCAAGATTGATTTTATATTATTTTGCTTTAACGTCCTTACCGCTTCTGCTGATTCAGGTCTTATTTTATCCGACAGGGCAATATAACCAGCAAGCCTGATATCAATGAGTATGAACACCACCGTTTCCCTGTCATTGGCAGCAAACCCATCAGGCACCGGGATTTTATTTTCTTTTAAATAGCCGGGACTAACCACTGCTATTTTTTTCCCCTCCATAGTGGCCTCAACACCTTTGCCTGTAATAGCGGTAAAATTTTCAATAACCGGTATGGCAACAAACAATTCTTTTGCTTTTTGCAGGATTCCCGTTGCAATGGGATGTTCTGATTGTTGTTCCAGTGCAGATGCCAGGCGAATGAGTTCATTTTCATTCAGATCATTTTGCAGGGATACAATTTTTGAAACTTCAAATTTTCCTTCAGTAAGGGTTCCCGTTTTATCGAAAACGATGCTGGTGATTTTCCTGGCATTTTCGAATGCCGTCCGGTTCTTAATGAGTAATCCGTTTTTCGCCGACAAAGCTGTTGATTTGGCAACCACCAGGGGCACCGCCAGTCCCAGTGCGTGGGGACAACAAATGACAATAACGGTTACCATTCTCTCCATGGCAAAAGCCAATGACTGCCCGGTAAGGTACCAGTATAAAAATGTTACAATGCCGGCAACCAAAGCAATAATGGTTAACCATCTGGCAGCTTTATCAGCCAGCAATTGTGTTTTTGATTTTGATTGCCGGGCTTCATCCACCAATTTAATTACCTGAGACAAGTAAGAATCTTTGGCAGCATGTGATACCCTAACCTGGATCGCTCCATTCCCGTTAACAGCTCCTGCAATTACTTTATCGTCTTTCCCTTTTTGTACGGGTGTTGATTCACCAGTCAGCATCGATTCATTCAGATAGCTCTCCCCTTCTACAACGATTCCATCTGCCGGCACTTTTTCACCGGGCTTTACAAGAATAATATCATCCGCTTTCAAAGCCGCTGTTTTTACATCATGCACCATACCAGGCATCACCATATGTGCGTCATCTGGCATTAATTGCACCAGTAGCTCCAGTTCTCTTGATGCACCTGCAACTGATTTCATTTCTATCCAGTGTCCCAAAAGCATTATAAGAATCAGGGTGGCCAGTTCCCAAAAGAAATCCATGCCCTGCAAACCAAAAACAATGGCAACGCTGTAGATATACGCCACAGTGATGGCGAATCCAATCAGGAACATCATGCCGGGATTCTTTGCCCTGGATTCATCCACCAGCCCTTTCAAAAAAGGCCAGCCCCCGTAAAAGAATACTATCGTAGACAAAACTAACAGGATGTATTGAGATCCCGGGAATTGCCAGTTAACCCCTATAAAATGCTGTATCATTACCGACAATAGCATGATAGGGATGGTAAGCAGGAGCACGACATAAAATCGTTTCCGGAAATCTTCAATCATCATAGCATGATGATTATGACCCGCGTGCCCCATTTCAGGGTTTGCACTATGCTGATGAGAATGGACTTTGGCCTTATCGACCAATACCAGGTTCATGCCACAAATGGGGCATACACCCGGTTTGTCCTGCACTATCTGAGAATGCATGGGACAAGTATATTTTGACGCGTTGTGCTGGTGCTCCATACTAAAATTTTATTTGCAGCAATCCTACTTACTGGTGAAAATGATTGCCAGGCGTTTAATAAATATTTGTCGCTCTTTACGCACGGCTCTTTCTAACTTTTTATGGTTGTTGTTTTTAATACAATATGAATAGCCTGTAACTGCCACCCTTAAGGACAGCGGCAACAGGAACCATAATTTTATAGAGTTTCTTTAATACTGCCGCAGGTCAGCATCGCATTTCCGTAATAGGGATTTTTAATTGCCCTGTTGCTGCTTAGCCAAGATGCCTTTTTCATAGGGCAATACTGCTGATAAACGGGCGATGCAGAAAGCCTGGTAAGTTTGGCCAGGGACACCATATTATCAGAAAGAGAAGCAAATTTTTCGCGCTGGGTTTTTATGTCATGGCTCCGGGAGATGCTTACTGCATCGCTTAATAACACAATACGGATGTCCTTTTTTACTGTTTGATCATCAGTAACATTTAATGCTTTTATAAACTCAGCAGCACTTGCTGCGGCTGCAGCGGGGTTGCTGTTAACAAGCCCGTCTTTTATTGCGTAGTAATTATCAAGAACCGGTTGGGTTTGTGTTGTTGCGCTGTCTTGCGCAAAAGCATGCTGCACCAATAAGGTGAAAAAAAATGCAACTGTATAAAATATCCTTTTCATTTTTGATTTAATTTAATGCGTGATAAACAATAACGGGCATGGCTATGCCCCATGTCAAAAACACTAAAATTAAATCATATCTGGAAGCTCTGTATGGCAATGCGTATATCGGGGATAGGTGGATGATGCCCCCGGACAAAATATTTTTGCGTTTCTGCTACCTGTGATTGATAAAATATACCAGGAATGTGAAAAGAATTGATAACTGCACTGAAAATAACGGGATGGAATAAACCTGTTTGCCGAACTGACTTATTGGTTTGAGAAAATTTAATTACTATGTTATTACAACATCCGCCCTTTTCCCGGCCATTTTTATTATCGTCGTGCTGGTGATGATGGGTAGCTTTGTTATGATGTTCATGTCTTTTCCCATTTGCGTGTACATGAACGCTGGTTGCTGAAGCACCTTTTGAGTGGTGGTGGACGGTATTAAAGCCCATATCCATCCCAACGGAACAGGCGAATCCTATTATGGTATTCAATCCGAATATCAGTAACAGAAAAGCTGCTTTGATTTGTATGGATATATTGCTCTTCATTGAACTGCCCTAAAATTAGGTATATTTCATTTAAAACACCGACACTCGCCCAAAGATAGGCATACCTGCAACTGTTACAGTTATACAATTATTGCGATAATTTACATAATTACTCACTGATGCTGTTTGCATTACAAGCAGGATATAGCTTGTTAAAAAAGGAGCTGGAGTTCCAAAACTTTTTTACAATCATAAAACAGATAATACTGCCCGTTAGCCACCGTTTATTTGTCGACAAAATGACCAATGGTTGTTTGGATACAACACGCCACGGTTAGAATACTTTTTTTGAACTATTGGCAGAAATAATTTGTACAAAAAGTAACGCTTGTACAAATAGTTATTTCTGTTCTATTTCCGGCCATGCACAATGGGTAATATTGTACTTTATATAAGGTATGGAACTACCGGGCACTTTATTAATAAGCGGGAAAGAAGTTGCTTCAATGTTAACCATTGAAGCGTGCATTACTGCAGTGGAGGCTGCCTTCAGGCTTCATGCCGAAGGCAGGGCCTTGCCACCAAAAGTCATGGGCATACATACGGAAGGCGGCGGCTTTCATATCAAGGCAGGCATTTTAGATCTGTCCCGTTCCTGGTTTGTTGCAAAAATCAATGCCAATTTTCCCGCAAACCCGGCACAGCGGGGTTTGCCAACCATACAAGGTATTATTGCCGTTATGGATGGCACCGACGGCCGGCTGCTGGCCCTGATCGATTCTATTGAAATTACTATTATCAGAACAGGCGCGGCAACAGCCGTTGCTGCTAAATACCTGGCATTAAACAATGCCGCCACGGTCACCATCTGCGGATGCGGTAACCAGGGAAGGATTTCATTAAAAGCACTCATGGCAGTAAGACGCATCAAAAATGTTTATGCATTTGACATTGATGAAAAGCAGGCACAACAATTCAGCAAAGACTTTTCTGAATCGTTTAAGATAATACCTGTAAGTGCCGGCCAATTATCCGGCGCTTTAAAAGATAGCCAGATGGTAATTACCTGTACACCATCCAAACAACCTTTTATCCGGGCCGGAGATATTATGCCGGGAACTTTTATCGCGGCCGTGGGCGCCGATAGCGAGGAGAAACAGGAGCTGTTTCCCGACCTGCTGTCCACCAGTAAAATTGTTGCAGACCTGGCAGTGCAGAGCGCCGGGTTCGGAGAACTTCATCATGCAATAAGCGGGGGTTTAATTACAAAAGATGGAATTCATGCAGAGCTGGGAGAAATCATTGCCGGAAAAAAACCGGGCCGCGAATCAAATGATGAGATCATTGTGTTTGACAGTACGGGAACTGCCTTGCAGGATATAGCAGCAGCAGCCATTGTTTATGAAAAGGCATCGGCCGGTGCACCCGGAATAAAATTCAATTTCTGATAATAGCCGACATTCAGCCAGTGCCCGCAGGGTAACATCAATAAAATGAAACAGACCCAAATATGAAATGGATCACCCGTGAACGGCCAAAGATTGACCGGATTGCATGTCCGTGGTTAATCAAAAACTTTGTAGACAGCCAAGCGGAATTCCTGTATGTTCCCAAAGACCAGGTTTTTGCCAAAGCGGCGGAATTGAATGCCATACCTTATGATATTCCGGGTGCTGTCTATTCGCACTACGGCGATGAATGCACGTTTGATTTCATTATCAAAAAACACCAGCTTTCAGACCCGGCTTTATGGCAACTCGCGGTAATTGTTCGCGGCGCCGATACCGATCGTTTTGAACTGGCGGCGCAATCAGCTGGTCTATGGGCCATTTCAGCAGGGTTGTCGTACAACGAAAAAGATGATCATACCATGCTTGCCATTGGATTAAAAATATACGATGCCCTGTACAGCTGGAGCAAATATGTGCAGGCAGAAAAACACAATTGGAACCCTGCGCTTTAAATTTACAGGCGTTATATGCCACACCATTTATGACTGATACCAAATACAGCCTTAAAGAACTCATTTATTATTTTCTACGATTGGGCACCACCGGCTTCGGAGGACCAGTGGCCCTGGTGGGCTATATGCACAAGGACCTGGTAGAAAAACGGTCATGGATAACCGAAGAAGAATACAAGGAGGGCCTGGCACTGGCACAACTGGCGCCCGGCCCCCTGGCGGCACAATTGGCTATCTACCTGGGCTATGTGCATTACAGGATTGCAGGCGCCACCCTCTGCGGACTTGCCTTTGTACTCCCTTCTTTTGTTATGGTGGTGCTGCTGGGCATGGCCTATCAATTATATGGAGGATTATCATGGATGCAGGCAGTATTTTATGGTGTAGGCCCGGGTGTAATTGGCATCATAGCTATGAGTGCTTTTAAATTAACCGTCAAATCAGTCAGTAAATTAGATCTGACCAGTATACGAAAAAATTGGTTGCTATGGCTATTCTATACAGGGGCCCTTGTTATTACGGTAATTACAAAAAAGGAACAGGTTTTACTATTTGTTGCTGCCGGGTTAATTTACATGATGGTTAAAGCGCCGCCCGCATGGACAAAGAAAAAAAATTCGGTCAACTTTATCCTGCTGGGAATAGGCTCCTGGCAATATGAGTGGAATACCCTCTGGAAGATTGCCTGGTTCTTCACAAAGGCGGGGGCTTTTGTCTTTGGAAGTGGTTTAGCGATTGTTCCATTTTTACATAGCGGTGTTGTTACAGAAAATCATTGGCTTACAGAAGCGCAGTTTGTAGATGCCGTGGCGGTGGCCATGATTACGCCCGGCCCGGTGGTTATTACCGTGGCATTCATTGGCTACCTTGTAAATGGATTTCCCGGTGCAACAGTTGCTGCCCTGGCTACCTTTCTACCCTGCTACCTGTTTACCATTTTACTGGCGCCCTCTTTTAAAAAAATAGCCGGGAATACTTCTGTTAAAGCTTTTGTTGACGGCATTACAGCTACGGTGATCGGTGCATTGGCAGGTGCTGTTATTGTAATCGCTGCACGCTCAATAATAGATATTCCTACGGCATTGATCGCAGCAGGCTCTGTATTGGCATTGCTTTACATAAAAAAGATACCGGAACCCTGTATTATTGCTATTGCTGCATTACTGGGAGTAGTAATTAAAGCTATTGTCTGAGCAATTGCAGCGCAATGATTTTTTTGTGTCACCACAGCAAAGCTTTATCAATGCGGGTGCAAACGTTTCAAATTGTATTATTTCAGTTTTGGCAAAATTTTCCGCCGTTGCCGGTGTTTTCACCGGCAATATATCACACTATAATGAAACGAAACCCGGCAAATCAGTACACCCCAATAAATGGTCATTTCACCCCAATATTGTATTCTATCCCGAAAGAATGCAGAACTTTATTGATAAAATATAAAGATGTTAAAAAACCGAATACCGCCGGGTATTCTTACGCATGTTTTTTTTGTATCGCTGTTTTTGGTGGTGCCCACCATTGCTTTTGTGCGGCCACCGGGAGAAGCATTCTTTCCAATGTCTAAGATCTTTGTGCAGGATACCACTGCAAACTTTGTACTGCTTTGTTTCTTTTATCTCAACTATTATATCCTTCTTCCCCGGCTTTTCTTTAGCCATAAATACTTGTTATATGCAGCATCGGTACTTTTGTTTTTGTCGTTTGCATTTACGCTGCCCTTCCTGGCTGGCAGGTATATTTCCGGCGGAGAACAGCCCCCACCCTTTTGGGGCGGCGAAAGACCGATTCCCTTTTCAAAACCGGGTGCACCCCCATCAATAGGCAGTTTTGTATTTGATGAGTTCAGGCGCCATCTTTTTTTGTTCTTTACGGCTGTTTTTTTATCCTTTCTCTTAAAAACAAGGGCCCGTTTATCTGCAGTAAAGGAGGAAAAACTAATAGCAGAATTGTCCTCGCTTAAATTACAGATAAACCCCCATTTTCTATTTAACACACTTAACAGTATTTATGCCCTGTCTATTAAGAAAGACCCCAAAGCCGCTGAGGCTATCACAAATCTTTCCGGCCTGATGCGGTATGTAATTAAAGACGCCAACGATTATACAATTCCATTGAAGAAAGAGATTGAGTATGTCAGAAACTATATAGAACTGCAGAAGGCAAGATTGGGCAATACGGCGGTTATAGATTTTGAAACCACCGGAGAGCCGGGCAATAAAGAGATTGCCCCATTAATCCTGATTACCTATATAGAAAACGCTTTTAAATACGGTATCAATCCGGATGCCGGCAACTGCATTATCCGGGTTAAAATACAAATGCAGGATGAAGGCATCAAACTAACTGTTTTTAATAAAAAAGTATTGCGTGCGGCCCATCTTGAATCAACCGGAATTGGCATGAAAAATACCGCTGAAAGGCTTCGGCACCTGTACCCGGAAAAACATATTTTGCTGGTTAATGATAACCAGGAGAATTATTCAGTCACGCTTTCAATTAAACTGGTATGATAAAAACCATTGCCGTTGATGATGAACCCCTGGCGCTGGATATTATTGAGGTCTTTTGCAAAAAATTTGATTTTATTGATTTTGAAAAAGGATTTACCGGGACGGGTACAGCATTGCGGTATCTTGAAAAAAATAATATTGACCTTTTGTTTCTTGATATTAATATGCCGGCCATGTCGGGTATTGATTTTTACAAATCATTACAACACAAACCCATGCTCATATTTACTACTTCATACAGTGAATATGCGTTGGAAAGTTATGAGCTGGATGCTGTCGACTATTTACTTAAGCCATTTACGCCGGAGCGGTTCGGCAAAGCCGTTACCAGGGCCCGCGAAATGTATAACCTTGTACACAATGCTACAGCAGCGGGACAATCAAAGTATATATTGTTGAAAGTGGATTATGGAATGGTGAAAGTACTTTTAACCGACATTTTATTTATAGAGGGGCTGGATAATTATCTCAAGATCCACCTGCAGGGCCAGGCCCCGGTAGTTGTACGGTTAACCATGAAGGCATTGATGGAAAAACTGAATGAAAAAGAATTTGTAAGGGTGCACCGCTCTTATATTGTTTCCGTTAGCCGGATAGAAAGCCTGAAGCAAAAAATAATCACCATTGCCGGGGAAGAGATACCCGTGGGTAAAAATTACGAAGCCGGTTTAATGGATGTTTTGTCCGGCAACAACTGACATCTATGGTAGTGTTTCCTGGTAATATTCCGCATTATTTACATCTGCAGTCATTTCACCCCAAATTTTCGCCTGTTTACCACAATTAGCCTTTTCTCACCAAACGCGCCCATCACTTTTGCACTCTACCGCAACAACGGTCATGGTGGGCTTATTGTGAAGACAATTGTTTCCCGAAGCCGGATACCGTACCTCATCTTTTAACTTATCAAAATCAAGGATCATGAAACAACAACACTTATTAATTTTTTCGCTCGGGTTACTCAGCGCAGCCGCTTTTATTGCCTGCAAAAAGGATGCTACCACAACAGCAACTACTGCGGCTGTCTCGGCATTGAGCTGTTCAGCTGCAACATTTTCATCAACCGCCACCATTAGTGTTGCCTATACCGGCACCGCCACGGTTCCGTATACAGGTGGTAACGGGGTTGGCTATTCGGCAGGCTCAGCTATTTCATCAACCGGTGTTACTGGTTTAACCGCCACACTGGCGGCGGGTACACTGGCAAGTGGTGCAGGAAATCTTAGCTATGCTATCAGCGGAACGCCTGCTTCATCCGGTACCGCATCATTTGCTATCTCGTTTGGCGGACAGTCCTGTACACTGGCATTAACGGTTAATGCTTCGTCTGCTACAAATTGTTCTTCCCAAACTGGTGTAGCAAAACTTATTTGTTTGTGCGATGCATTTAAGGCTACACTAACATCGTCTCAAATTTCAACCCTGCAGCTGTCATATACTTTCTCCAATATTAAAACGTGGTCAAACCTGCCGGCGGCAATGTCGGCAAGACTGGGTTTAAAGTTCAGCACTTTAAGTTCAACCCAACTGACAGCAGCAAAGGCCATCGTACAGGAAATGACCGGCACCACAGTAAACGAAGGTTACGACGAGGTACAGCAGGTTTGGCTGGCCGACGATTACTTACTGGCAAATGGAGGCGGCAGCGATTACGGTTCCGGCAACTACTACATTGCTTTCTTTGGCACACCCGCTGCAACCGGCACCTTTGAGATAATGGAAACCGGGCATCATAAAACAGTAGCCAATACCTACACCAATAGTGCATTGGTAGCGGCCACTCCGCATTTCGAAGCTTCTGAGCCAATCTCGTGGACATCGGGCTCTACCACCTATGCGCCTATCACACAGGAAAGAGATGCTTTTGTAACACTATTGGGAAGCCTTACCAGTACCCAGCTTACAACCGCCAAATCAAGTTCATCATTCAGCGACCTGGTATTGGTGCCCGGACAGGAATGGGCATTCCCCTCTACGCATGCAGGATTGCTATGCAGCGGGTTAAGCACCGATCAAAAACAGAACCTGGTGAAGGTTATTAAAACATATACCGACGATATTGATGATACGGATGCTGCTACCATTTTAAGCACTTACACCAACGAACTTGACAATACCTATATTTTATACAGTGGAACCGCAGCTATGACAACAAAGTATGACTACTTCAGGATTGACGGTCCGCATGTATGGATTGAATTTATTGTTGCAGGCGGGATTGTTTTTCCCACACAAACACATATCCATTCAATCTGGAGAGACAGGGTAAATGATTATGCAGGAACACACTAAAAATTATGAACAATACACTCATTAAATGTTTCCTTCTGCCCGTATGCTTTTTGATAAGCATGCGGGCGGGAGCACATTCCCTGCCCAATACTACTGCACAGATCTATGTGCAGGATAACAGGCTGCTCATTACATTTAAAACCCCGGTAGAAATTTTTGAACTGGCTTCGGGCATACGAGTGGATTTGCAGTCAAAGGCCGCTGCGGACAGCATAAAAAAATACTACCTGCAACATATTGCGGCCTATGACCCTGCAAAGAGCAGATGGAACATAACTTTAGGTGAATCCCTTGTTCAGGAAACAGCCAATGCAGCTATTGGCAAATACCCGGAAATTGTAACGGATATTTTATTAACGCCCGGTAAAAAAGAAAGCCTGTATAATTTTTACCTGAATTGTGATTTGGTGGTACACCAGGTGGTTAATCAATCCATTCTTTTTTCCGTACAGCAGGACCTGGGCAACGGAGTGATTGCCGGTAATGCGCAGGAAGCCGGCGTAATTGGTGTTGACCCTGCGACGGGCAAAATATTGCCACTGAACATACAGCTAAAAAAAACCAACTGGTTCAATGGCTGTAAAAATATGCTGGTGTTGGGTATGCAGCATATTAAAGAAGGTACCGATCATTTGCTGTTTTTAATTGTATTGCTGTTACCTGCCATGCTACTGGTTAAAGGCAGGCAATGGGGCGGGTTTGGCGGCATACAGTACAGTCTTTCGCATTTATTTAAAATTGTTACAGCATTTACGGTTGGGCATTCCGTTACATTATTGATTGGCGCATTGGGTTGGTTAAAATTGCCCGCACAGCCTGTTGAATTTTTAATCGCTTTCTCTATTTTGGTTTCGGCTATTCATGCCATGCGTCCCATTTTTCCCGGTAAGGAAGTGTATGTAGCTGCCGGGTTTGGACTGGTGCATGGTTTGGCATTTGCAGCGGTTCTATCTAATCTAAAACTGACTGCCAGCACACTGGTATTGAGTATTCTTGGATTTAATGCCGGTATAGAACTGATGCAGTTGTTGATTATTGTGTTAATCATTCCCTGGCTGATTATTTTAAGTAAGACCTTTTTATACAAATGGATAAGGATTGTTTTTGCTTGTATGGCGGCTATTGCAGCGCTTGCATGGGTGGCGGAGAGAATTGCCGGCAAGGCAAATCTTGTAACTGAGTTGATGGCAAAGCTATCACAGTACGGTTTATGGGGTATTTTAATGATTGCAATGATAACAGTCTTTTCATATACTTTGACTGGCTATTACAATCGCAGGTCATTGAAGACAATCAACGGCAAAGGGTAGATGCAGCAGCTAGCTGTTTCTTTTATTTGATTCAAACTTTGCCAAAGCTTAAACAGGCTGTAAATTGTATATCATGCAGCAGCTTTGGCAAAGTTTTATCCCGGTGCAGTTTTGACACGGTTCAGTTGCCCTTCTAAGGCAGTCAGGTTAAATGATATTGACATGACAAAGCCTGGGTAAAACTGAAACACCTTTAATTCAATAAAGATTTGACCGCATTCTTGCTCACTTTTATACCAACTCCACAAAATAAATGTTGTACCGGGTATAAAACTGCCCAAATGATTTCATTTTGCGAATGATTTTACTGGCACATTTTTTTAAACGTTGTCCTTTACACAAAAAAAATTATCTATGTCAACTACTAAAAAAATGCCAGCCAGGGCAACAGAAAAAGTTACCGATTCAAGACTGACCGAATTTCTGCACGATGAAATCAAAGACATTTATTGGGCAGAAAAACACATCGTAACTGCGTTGCCCAAAATGAAAAAAGCCGCTACCTCCCAGGAACTTAAAGATGCTTTTGAAGAGCACCTGGAAGTAACAAAGGGACATATTGAGCGACTGGAAAAAGTATTTTCGCTGCTGGGTGCAAAACCTCAGGCAAAAAAATGCGACGCCATGGAGGGTATTCTGAAAGAGGGCACCAGCATTATTGAAGATACTGAAGAAGGTACAGCTACGCGCGATGTGGGCCTTATTATTGCCGCACAAAAAGTAGAGCATTATGAAATTTCTACCTATGGCGGGCTGCGCCAGGTGGCATCTACGCTTGGTCTGGATGATGTGGCCGCACTACTGGAAGAAACACTGACCGAAGAAAAAGAAGCAGATACGGCGCTTACAGGAATAGCCGAACAGGGTGTAAATTATGATGCAGCAGCGGAGCAGGAATAACATTTACGAAACTTGAACTAAAAGGCGGTGAAGATTCATCGCCTTTAGTTTACTTCTTCTCTTCTCCAATCAGCTGCAGGCATATAAATTATCAGGAACCTGGATCAGGCATCCGCCTGGACTAAAAGGCAAGAAGCTAAACACCGGAGACATAACAGCGCTACCCAATTATCGGGTTAACATTGGTGCCCCCATCTATTACATATTCTGAACCGGTAATAAAAGACGCATCATCCGAAGACAGGAAAGCAACCAGGCTGGCCACTTCTTCCGGCAGGCCAAAACGGTTCAATGGAATTTTACTTAATGTGGCCGATGCAAATTTATCAACCGTTTTATCATCCAGCCCCACGGCTGCCAGTAAATGGGTACGGATAGGACCCGGGCATACCGCATTGATGCGAATACCCTTTTTTGACAGTTCCGATGTGCCTACTTTTACCAACGCCAGCAGGGCTGCCTTGCTGGCCGAATAAACGGAAGATTCGGATTGACCGGTGGTGGCGTTGATAGATGACAAAATAGTAACCGCACCGCCTTTATTGATAAGCGGAATGAATTTGCTCAGCATAAAATAGCTGCCCTTAAAATTGATGTTCATTAACTGATCAAAATGTTCTTCGGTAGCATCTTCAATGCTTGAGAATAAAACAATACCCGCATTAATAAACAATATGTCAACCGAACCAAAGCCCGTTTTTACTGCTGCTACCAGGTGATCAATATCCGGCAGTTTAGCCTGGTCGCATACGATACCTGTAGCGCCCATCTCAATGGCTGTTTTTTCCACCTCCGCTTTTTTCCTGCCGGTAATAATTACTTTGGCCCCCAGCGCAACAAACGCTTTGGCGGTTGCCAGGCCAATACCGCTTGTGCCACCCGTAACCACCGCAATTTTTCCTTCCAGTGTATTTGACATATTTCTTAATTTATCCAAAACTAAACCTAACGCATGATATCAAAAATTTTGCCGGGCCTGCAATTGTCACACGACCTATAATTATGTCTTTGCAGAGTAAATAAGTTTGTGTACTTTAAATTTTGCTTCACCTGTTTAATTGCAATTTTAATAGCTCTGTATGAAAAGAACATGTCTTGTCCTGCTGATAACATTTACTGCACTACCGGTAATATATAGCCAAATACCCAATGCCGGCATAGCGCCGCGGGTACAAACCGTTAATGGACTGCTGGAAGGAGTAAATGAATCCGGTCTCCGCAGTTTTAAAGGAATTCCTTTTGCCGCCCCGCCAGTGGGCGACCTGCGCTGGAAAGAACCGCAGCCTGTAAAGAACTGGACGAATACTCGCAAGGCCGACAAATTCGGACCCCGCGCCATGCAATTACCACTTTTTGGCGATATGAATTTTCGTTCAGACGGCATGAGTGAGGATTGCCTTTACCTGAATGTCTGGACACCCGCTCTGTCAAATACTGACCGCCTGCCCGTGCTGGTATATTTCTATGGCGGCGGGTTTGCTGCAGGCGATGGCTCCGAGCCAAGGTACGAAGGGCCCAGCCTGGCCCGCCGCGGTATCGTTACCATTACTGTTAATTACCGCCTGGGTGTTTTTGGATTCCTGGCCCATCCGGAACTCACGCAGGAATCACCGCATCATGCATCAGGCAATTATGGATTGATGGACCAGAGTGCTGCACTGCATTGGGTACAACAAAACATTTCCGCTTTTGGCGGCGACCCTAAAAAAATTACCATCGCGGGCGAATCTGCTGGTTCGTTTGCCGTTAGTGCATTGATGGCTTCTCCCCTCTGCCGGAATATTATTGCGGGCGCCATTGGCGAAAGCGGCTCGCTGCTGGGCGGCCGTTCCACCGTGCCGCTTGCCGAAGGCGAGCAAAACGGAAAGAAATTTTCCGACAGCCTTAGCGCAAATACGCTGGCGGCATTAAGGGCCCTGCCCGCAGAAGAATTACTGAAGGCAACCGCAAAAACAGGTTTTGGCCGATTCCCGGTTACTGTTGATGGTTACTTTTTCCCCTCCTCGCCCGTAAGCATCTATACGGCCGGTCAACAGGCCCATGTACCATTACTGGTAGGATGGAATTCAATGGAAGGCGGTGCCAGTTCCATCGTCGGAAAAGAACCCACCAAAGCAAATTTTGACAGCGCCGTTCACAAATTATATGGCGACCAGGCGGCCGGTATATTGAAAGTATACCAGGTAAACACCGATGACGATGTTTTGCAGGTGGCAACAGATTTGGCCAGCGACCGGTTTATTGGCTTTGGCACCTGGAAATGGTCCGATCTGCACAGTAGAACAAGCAACAGTGCCGTGTACCGGTATTTGTATGAACGTCCGCGGCCAGCCATGCGCGCAGAAATGGGCAATGCCACCGCGGGCCTTGCAGGTGGCGTAGTCAGGAACAACGATACCACCGTTAAAAAAACACCCCCGGCCATTGGCGCAGTACACTCCGCCGAAATTGAATATGCACTGGGCAACCTGCCTACCAACCGTGTTTTTGACTGGCAGCCGCAGGACTATTGGGTGTCTGAAATAATGGAAAGCTTTTTTGCTAACTTTATAAAAACCGGCAACCCCAATGGTTTAGGCGTACCGGTATGGCCGGCCATTAAAACCAGCGGACCGGCAACCGTTATGCATATTAATGTGCAGACCAGGGCAGAAGTGGAAAAAAACCGGGAACGGTATTTGTTTTTGGACAAACTGACGGCCAAATAACAGTTACCGGTGCAGTCGCTTTAAGAACAAATAATCATATGGAGAAAGCTTACCTGCAAAACAAAAAAGGGCAATATTATTATATCTCCGACGACGGCTCCGTTGCATTAAGCGATACAAAAAAACCATTACAGTTGCTGCCGGAGCCTATGGAATCGGCGGAGGAACTGGTGTCCGCTCACAAAGAATATGAATCGTTTACAAAAACCGGGTTCATTTTTAGAAATGATGGATGGAGGATCCTGTCGTACATATTTTTTAAGAACGGCATGGATGCCGATTGTGTTTTAACCATCGAGCCGGAAAACAATATCTGTGGCGACCTTGATTTTTCGACAGCGCGTATTGTTGGCAGCAAAAGAGAAATCAGGATATGCTGTGTGCATTTTTGAACCTCCACTTTAATAAATAATTGTAATGCAATACTTTTTTTCTCTGGCATGCATTCTTATATCAGCCCCTGATTTCACAGTGAATTAATGTTTTGCTATCAATATCGCAATTAATAGATAATGCCTTCCTCAAAAAATAACTCCGTGCCTTTAGGCCGGAGATATGAACGCTGAAACACACCACGGCTTTAGCCAAACCAATTTCGACTAAAGCCAACAGTACAAGCGGGCATCCATTTCCCCAGCCTGAGGCCGGGCTTAAGCTGAAGACAGATAACCTTTGCATAAACATCATACAGCGTATCGCTATCACTCGCAGTGGGCAGAAAAACCTGTTTCATTTTTTTAGAAACAACAATACCGGGTTGTTAACAGAAAACTGGATTAAATTTATTTAATCTGCGGCGCCCGCATTCGCTCAAAAACTTAATACAGCCATATCTCCCCGCCTCTTAGTCTGGCCCGATTAATGATCGGGTTTTGTTTTGCTGTCTTTTAAATAAATTATTATGATAAATGAATCTTTTACCAAATCTGTTACGGGTATTGATGAACTGTCAGTTAATACCATCCGCCTTTTAGCGGTGGATGCTGTGCAAAAAGCCAATTCAGGTCATCCGGGTTTACCGCTGGGAGCCGCACCCATGGCTTATGCACTGTGGAACTGGTTCATGCGTTTCAACCCTTCTGACCCCGGCTGGCAAAACAGGGATCGGTTTATTCTTTCGGCCGGCCACGGATCCGCCCTGCTATACAGCATGCTTCATCTTTTTGGTTATGATGTATCAATGGAAGAAATAAAGCGTTTCCGCCAGTTGCACAGCAAAACACCCGGCCACCCGGAATCGACATTAACACCCGGTGTTGAAGTAACCACCGGCCCGCTGGGACAGGGTTTTGGTAATGGTGTGGGCATTGCCATGGCAGAAGCCTTTCTATCGGCAACCTATAACCGCCCCGGATACAATATCATTGATCACTTTACTTATGCCATTGTTAGCGATGGCGATCTGATGGAAGGGGTTGCCTCCGAAGCGGCATCCCTGGCTGGTCACCTGCAGCTTGGCAAACTCATTTACCTGTACGATGATAACCAGGTTTCTTTGGATGGTTCAACCAGCCTGGCTTTTACAGAAGATGTACCTGCCCGTTTTGAAGCATATGGCTGGCATACACAAACCGTATATGATGGCAATGATATGCAGGCTATTTTCAGGGCCATTGAGTCAGCACAGGCTGAAACAAACCGTCCTTCGCTGATAGCGGTAAAAACCATCATCGGATACGGAAGCCCGCTGCAGGGAACCAGTAAAGTACATGGCAGCCCCCTGGGAAAAGAAAATGTAGCAAAACTAAAAACCTTCCTGGCTGCAGATCCGGAAAAAACATTTTATATACCGGACGGTGTAAAAGAGCATTTGCTTAAACAGGGAAAAAAAGGCGCTGAACTGCATAGACAATGGCAGGAATTATTCAATGACTATAGCCATGCATTTCCAAAAGAAGCAGAAGAATTGCGATTGATATTTAAAAAAGAATTACCAGTTGGCTGGGACAGCAATTTACCTGTGTTTAAAGAAGACGAACCACTTGCTACCCGGCAGGCATCGGGCAAAGTGCTGGAAAGCATTAAAAAACAGGTGCCATGGGTAATAGGCGGTTCGGCCGATCTTGCTTCATCCAACGAGATGCCTGTAAACGCAGCCGTAAGTTTTCAACCCGGGCATTATCAAAATACCAATATTTGGTTTGGTGTGCGTGAACATGCCATGGGCGCCATTTTAAACGGAATGGCTGCGCACAGCGGCCTACGCGTATATGGAGGAACATTTCTCAATTTCTCCGATTATATGCGCGGCTCCATCAGGCTGGCCGCACTTACGGAAGCACCGGTTATATATGTGTTTACGCACGACAGCATTGGCCTGGGTGAAGATGGTCCCACGCACCAGCCCATTGAGCAGGTTACCTCGCTGCGGGCAACACCCAATTTAACCGTTATACGGCCGGGAGATGCCAATGAAACAGCCGCTGCATGGCGCATTGCAATGACAAGAATGAAAGGGCCGGTAGCATTAATACTAACCCGTCAAAAACTGCCGGTGATAGACCAAAACAAATATGCACCGGCAGAGCATCTTGAAAAAGGCGCCTATATTTTAAGTGAGGCAGATGGAACACCGGATATTATTTTAATAGGTACCGGTTCAGAATTACAACTGGTGCTGGGTGCAAAAGAAATACTGGTTAAAGAAGGGCACCGCGTCCGTGTTGTCAGCATGCCTTCCTGGGAATTATTTGAACAGCAGGATGATGATTATAAAAAACAGGTGTTTCCGCCTTCAATTTCAAAAAAACTGGCGGTTGAAGCAGGTGTAAGCTTTGGATGGTACAAGTATGTGGGCCAGCAGGGCGATGTATTGGGTATTGATCATTTCGGTTTATCAGCGCCCGGGGAAGAAGTGATGAATGAATTTGGTTTTACCATTGAGCAGGTTTGTACCAGGGCAAGGGCATTGCTGGCATCACCGCGGCAATAAAACCACCATTTGCATTTGTTAAAAATGGAAATCCTGAAAAATAATTTGCAAAAAATAAATAAATGACCGAAAGGTCATTTATTTTTGTGTGGTAATTGATACCGCACATGACAAAGGCGCAGAAAACAAGGCAATTGATAATCGAAAAATCGGCCCCTATTTTTAATACAAAGGGTATTGCAGCAACAGCAATGAGCGATATAATGGAAGCAACAAAATTGTCGAAAGGCAGCCTGTATGTTCATTTTGAGGATAAGGAAGCCCTCTCCCATTGCGTTGTTGATTATTCCTTACAGCAGCTGGTCGGTAAGATCACTGCCGAAATAAACAGGCATACCAGCCCAAAAGAAAAGCTGATAGCCTCAGTGGCTTTTTTGAGCGATCCCCTGAACCCACCGCTGCCCGGTGGCTGCCCCATGTTGAATTTTGGTATGGAAGCAGATGATACCAACCCTGCCGTCTTATTTAAAATTGCTAAAGTGGTAAAAGCTCTCCAGCACACCACCGCCACCATTATAGAACAGGGCATTGCGGCCGGCGTGTTCAAAAAAAATTGGGATGCAAAGGTTTTTGCTATCAAAATGTTTGCACTGGTAGAAGGAGGAATTATGATTTCAAGAGTAACAGGAAAGTGTGACCAGATGAAGATCATATTGAAAATTATAAAAGACGAAATTGAGGATATGAGTGTGTAATTTTTTTTTGCATAATAAATGACCGATTGGTTATTTTGTACAAAAAAAAATACTACCCGGCTGCTGTAACTAACAGCAAGCAAACAACGCTAAAACAATTTTTAATTTAAATATTAATAAAATGAAAACAACAAACAACACCGTATTGATAACAGGTGGCACAGCAGGTATTGGCCTTGAAATAGCAAAACTACTTTCGGCAGCAGGCAACAAGGTGATAATTACAGGCAGAAACCAGCAACGGCTGAACAAAGCCTTACAGCAGTTACAAAATGCAACGGGTATTGTAAGTGATGTCAGCAAAAAAGAAAATACCGATGCCCTGGTAGCCCTTGTAAAAAATGATTTTCCACGGTTAAATATGGTCATTAACAATGCAGGACGGGCCATTCTTTACGATATAGCCAACAGCGAAAATGCGTTTGAACATGCGGCAGACGAAATGCTGACCAACTATTTGTCGGTGATACGCCTTAATGAGCAATTATTGCCCCTGCTTAAAGAACAACAACAAGCGGCCATTGTAAACGTGTCTTCGGTGGTGGCATTTGTGCCGGGAAGCCTGGTAAGTTATTCAGCCAGTAAAGCTGCGTTGCATTCTTACACACAGTCGCTGCGTATAGCATTGCACCGCAGCAGCCAGGTTAAAGTATTTGAACTGATGCCCCCGCTGGTAGATACGGAATTTTCAGCTGTCATTGGCGGCCATAACGGTATTGCACCATCCGAAGTAGCACAGGCCTTTATAGATGCAGTTGAAAAGGATGAGTATGAAATACGGGTGGGTAAAACACAGTATATCTATGATTTGTATTTGAAGTCGCCCGCCGAAGCATTACAGACAATGCAGCCTGCTTCATAATTTTTTAATTTGGAAAAAACAGCGCGGCATAAAGATTAATAAACTTTTATTCGCGCTGTATGTTACATCAGCATAATAAAACAATAAACATGAGCACTACCACATTCACAAAAAAATTCAGCATAGGCGGTAAACTTTCTGTTAACCGTGTTGGTTATGGCGCAATGCGTATTACCGGTAAAGGAATTTTTGGCCCACCGGCCGACAAAGCTGAATCCATCAGGGTTTTAAAAAAAGCGGTGGAACTGGGTGTTAATTTTATCGATACAGCAGATTCTTACGGTCCCCATGTATCCGAAGAATTGATAGCAGAAGCCTTATATCCTTATCCGGCAGGGCTTGTAATTGCCACCAAAGGCGGCTTGTTAAGACCGGGACCCGATCAATGGACACCAGATGCCAGTCCCGCCCACCTGCAGGAAGCTTTAAATGGCAGCCTCAAAAGATTAAAACTGGATACGATTGATTTATACCAGCTGCACCGGATTGATCCAAAAGTGCCGGCTGAAAAAACTTTTGAATTTCTGCAAAAAGCGCAGGCAGCAGGAAAGATCAAACACATTGGTTTATCAGAAGTAACCATTGACCAGGTTAAAAAAGCACAGGCATTTTTTGAAGTGGTTTCCGTACAAAATATGTATAGCGTAGACAACCGCAAATGGGATGAAGTGCTTAACTATTCCACACAAAACAATATTGCATTTATTCCATGGTATCCATTGAACGCCGGCAATGTGAACAGCCTGGAAATTTTGCAGGAAGTAGCAAAAAAACACCGGGCAACCGCACAACAAATAGCGCTGGCCTGGTTACTGCACCGTGCGGATAATATTTTGCTGATACCCGGCACTTCAAAATTGACGCACCTGGAAGAAAATCTGCAATCTGCCAGCATAGAACTGGACGAGGAGGATTTGGAGAAATTGGATAAGATATAAAACTGTTTTTTTTGTTGTTTGATGATGAAATGAAGAAGCCGCTACTATGAAATTAGCGGCTTCTTCATTTATAGAATTCCCTGGATGCAGTTTTAATGGCTGATGGCTGATTTTGTGATGTCTGATTTCTTTTATTACGCCTTACGTTGCGCCCCTTCAGGCTTTGTTTAATTTCACTTATTCATTTCCCGGGTTTCACCCGGGACTAAGCATATGATGCCCTTTCGGGGCTGCACGAACAAACAACAAATATCATAACTTGCGCTGCCAAATTATCTCACCACTCACCACTCACCACTCACCACTCACCACTCACCACTCACCACTCACCACTCACCACTCACCACTCACCACTCACCACTCACCACATTACTCTGTTCTCAACGACTTCACCGGATTGGCCCTGGCGGCGCTGATGGCCCGGAAACAAACAGTAGCAATGGTAATGAGCGCGGCCAGTATGGCCGCAAGTATAAAATCAAACCATGAAATACTGGTTCTGTAGGCAAAATCCTGTAACCATTTATTCATTATCCACCACGCAACCGGCACAGCTATCACCGTAGCAATTAAAACCAGTTGCAGGAAGTCGGCCGACAATAGCTTTACAATATTGCTTACACTGGCGCCCAGCACTTTGCGCACTCCAATTTCTTTGATGCGTTGTTCGGCCGCATAGGTAACAAGGCCAAACAAGCCAAGACAGGCGATAAATATGGCAAGCACGGCAAATGAAATAAATATTTTTCCTGTACGCTGGTCTGCCTGGTACAACCGGTTAAAATCATCGTCCATAAAAGAATATAAAAAAGGCTGGCCGGCCATTTTTTCTATTCCATGGTATTTTTCTTTGAGCTGGCTGATAACGGAAGGGATATTGTCTGATTTAATGCGGAAAGAAATAGCGCCTCTTTCTTCAGCCAGGTGAAATAACGCAGGCCCTATTTTATCATGCAAAGAAGCATTGTGAAAATCTTTTATTACGCCAATTATATGATAGGCGACGGGTTTAAGGCTGTCGCCTTCGGGGCGATAAACAGTTTGGTTTAAGGGATCGCTGAAACCCAGCATTTTTGCACCCGTTTCATTTAGTAGCACCGCAAATGTGTCTGTAGGCATGAGCGGGGAAAAATTTCTTCCCTTCACTATTTCCATACCCAGCGTTGAAACATAATCAGCATCTATATTGCAGGTTTGCATAATGACAGAGCCGCCGGCCGATAAAGATGCATCTTTAAATATACCGTTGATACCATGGGTACCTGCATTGGGTATATCGGCCGTCATAGTAGCCTGAACAATGCCGGGTATCTTTAGCGCTTCATCTTTAAACGCCCTGGCGTGCGTCCACAACGAAGCAGTATTTCGTAGTGTCAGTAGATGGTCGCGTTTATAGCCCAGGTTGGCATTACGAATATAATTTAACTGGTTGTGTATAACCAGGGTGCCTACAATTAACACAATGGCAATCGCAAATTGAAAAACTACAAGGCTGTTTCTTAACCAGCCATTTCTAAACCCGGTGGATAATTTTCCCTTAAGCACCTGTATGGGCTGAAAAGCAGAAAGATAAAAAGCCGGGTAACTGCCGGCGAGCAATCCGGCTATTATGCCTGTAACCAGCAACGAGGGCAGCAGCCACGGTTTTGAGAACAAACCCAGCGTTATCTCTTTTCCCGATAACTGGTTAAACAACGGAAGTAAAAGCGATGCTATGATTACCGCCAGTATGATGGCGATTAATGTGGTTAGCATAGATTCTGCCAGGAACTGTGTTATTAAACTGCCCCGCAATGATCCCAGCACTTTTCTTACACCCACTTCCTTAGCCCTGCCTGCCGAGCGTGCGGTAGAAAGATTCATAAAATTTACACAGGCAATCAGTAAAATAAAAACAGCCACAATAATAAATATATACACGTACTGCAGGTTACCGTTTGCCTCCCATTCAAAACTTAAATTCGAATGCAGGTGAATTTTTGGCAAGGCCATGGAATAATAATTGAAATGGCCGCCTGCTTTTTCCAGGTCATTGATGCTGGCATGCACCATGCTCACCAATTGTGGTTCCAGGTATTTTTTTACCATGCCTTTCAGTATACGGTCAAGATCTTTTTCAGTAGTTCCTGGTTTCGCCAGCACATAGGTGATATAATTATTACTCAACCATTCATTGCTGCGGCTATCTTTCAACTCGGACATCGCCTTTATAAAATCAAAATGAAAATGCGATTGCGCCGGCATATCTTTTATTACACCGGTAATTTTATAGGTAGTGGTATTAGAGGTAAGCAGGGTTTGTCCAATAGCGTTGCCGCTGCCAAAATATTTTTTTGCAATGCTTTCTGAAATAACCATGCTCATGGGTTGTATCAGCGCTGTGGCAGGGTCGCCGGCCGCCATCTTCAGGTTAAACACTTTAAACAAACTGGAGTCAGCAAATACAGAGTGGGGCTCCATGATGGTTTCATCGCCTTTTTTTACCAGCATTTCATGCGTATCGATCAGGCGAACATAATTCTCAATTTGCGGATATTCCTTTGCCATGACCGGGCCCATCGGTGCGGGCACCGTAACGGCATTCATGCCGGCATCGTTTAATTTCAGATCTGCATGAAGACGGAATATCCTGCCTGCTTTGTCGTTGTAGCTGTCATAGCCCAGTTCATCCATTACAAAAAGCGCAATAAGCAAGCAGGTAGCCAGCCCAGCCGCCAGGCCAATAATATTAATCGCAGAAAAGCCTTTGTCTTTCCAGAGACTGCGGTAAGCAACCCGAAAATAATTCCTGAACATGTGCATGAATTTGAGATGTTCAGCATCAAAAGAAATACCTTTTTGTATAGCAGCTGAAAATCAGCATTTTACCAGTTATATAATTATTTACGTTGTCCGCTATTGATACATAGAGAGTGCGTTAATGAACAGTATGACTCGTCCTAAAATAGTTATACATAATTACTTATTACTTACGACTTACAACTTATTACTTACAACTCTATTCTACGCCCTTTACCTGCATTTGCAAAGTATAGATCGACTCAGATGCTGTAATAAATAAAACCGATCTGTCTTTACCGCCAAAACATATATTGCCCACCCAGTTAGACGGAACCGGGATATAGCCAATTTTTATCCCCGTAGAATCATAAATGGTCACTCCCCTGCCGGTCAGGTATAGATTGCCTTTGTTATCAAGCGTCATTCCATCCGAACCCTGGTTTACAAACAATTTCCGCCGGGCCAGTTCTCCATTTTCCATTATCTCGTACCGGTACGTCTTGTTGTCGCGTATATCCGCCACATAGAGGTATTTCCCATCTGGCGTTCCTGCAATACCGTTAGGTTGCAACAGGCCGCTGGCGGCAATAACAGGTTGTTTTTTTTCTTTGGCCAGGTAATAAACATCCTGTTTATCCAAATCGGGCTTTTTCCTTGTCCAGTAATCACGCTGGTAATATGGATCTGTAAAATAGATGCCGCCTTTTTTATCAATCCATAAATCATTGGGACCATTTAGCCTGTGCCCATTAAAATTATCCAGCAATACAGTAACCTTCTTCGCCGGACTGATTAACCATATTTGATCATTTTCATCGGCGCAGGCTACCAGGTCTCCATTACTGGTAAAATACATACCATTGGCACGGCCGGTCTTATCCATAAAAAGAGACAGTTTTCCCGCTGTATCATACTCCCATATTTGATCATTGGGCTGATCGGTAAAGAAAATGTTTCCTTTTCTGTCAACAGCCGGTCCTTCCGTAAAGACAAACTGTTTGGAAACCTGTATTAAAGACGCGCCCGGTTTCACCAATTTAAGCGAATCCAGTGCCTGCCCGTGTGCCTGGTGGAAAAACACCCATACACTACAGCATACCACCCTAAAAACCACCCTGCTGATTGTAATACGCATATTTTTTGGGTTCAATTTAGCCATATTTACCTGGTCCTGGCATCATTTGCCACAAATAAGGGTGTATGCAAGCCGGTATCTCCGGTAAAGTTAAGCTGATCAATTGCTCACAGCCAGCGCCATAGGCCCGGTCCATTTTATACCACCGGGTTTCAACCTGGTGCATTACCGATAGGTGACCGCCAGCACAGCAGCAAGAGCCATAGGCTCGGCCCATCTTGTACCACCGGGTTTCAACCCGGTGCATCACCGATAGGTTATCGCCAGCACAGCAGCAAGAGCCATAGGCCCGGCGCATCTTGTACCACCGGGTTTCAACCAGGTGGATTGAACACTAACAAACGTTTATAGTGTCATATAGCTGTTAATTTACCGATAAAAATTTTTGCCGCTGCCCCCCAATCCTTACCTTTGCCTACCAAGTTTGTAGACTTATATTTTCAATCATGACAACATTTAACGGCAGCCGGTATTTATATCTTCAGCACATTAACGGGCACCGCCGTTGTTGATTCATTCCTGCAGCAGCATCCATGCTGCCATTGCATCTTTTTAACAAATCAAACCTGTACACATGATTGACAGCACGCTTAAAGATAACCTTACCCAATTAACCTATCAAAAAGATAGACTAAACATACGCACACCCTTAAGTGTACTGGCGGCAGAGTATCCCGGCCAGGTTACTTTTTCCTCCAGCTTCAGCTATGAAGACCAGATAATAACCCATGAAATACTCTCCAATAAACTTCCTGTCAGCATTTTTACGCTTGATACCGGCCGCATATTTGCCGAAACCTATTCCGTATGGAACAGCACCAATGAAAAATACAATACGCGTATAAAAGCCTATTATCCCAACCAGGATACCCTGGGCAGTTTCATCGCCGAAAAAGGGCCCAACTCATTTTATGAATCTGTAGAAAACCGCAAAGCCTGTTGTTACATCAGGAAAGTGGAGCCCCTGAAACGGGCGCTGGCAGGCAATGCAGTATGGATAACCGGTCTGCGGGCAGAACATTCTGCAGACAGGCACAACCTGCCAATGATTGAATGGGACGAAGCCAATAAAATTGTTAAATTCCACCCCATTCTGCACTGGACAACCGAAGATGTAAAACAATACATAAGGGCAAACCAGGTGCCTTATAACCCCTTGCACGACAAGGGTTTTGTAAGTATCGGTTGTGCACCCTGCACCCGTGCCATTAAACCTGGCGAGGATTTTCGCGCGGGCCGCTGGTGGTGGGAAGATGCGGATAAAAAAGAATGCGGGTTGCACGTGCACGAACCCGCAGAACAGTCATTAACCGCCGATCAGCGCGAAATAGCGGAAACTAAATAGTTTTGATAGTTGCGTTGAAAAGAGATGAGAATAGTATTATAAGTTAATCACAATGAAAGTGAAATCATGAATAAAGAAGTTAATGTGTCCGCTTCAGCCGTTAAAGAATATCATTTAGATTATCTTGATCAGTTAGAATCAGAATCCATTCATATTTTAAGAGAAGTGGCTGGTCAATTTGAACGCCCGGCCCTGCTGTTTTCTGGTGGTAAAGACTCTATTACACTGGTTCACCTGGCATTGAAAGCATTTCGCCCCGGAAAATTTCCTTTCCCCCTGGTACATATTGATACCGGCCACAACTTCCAGGAAGCGCTTGATTTCAGGGATATGCTGGCCGGACAAATCGGCGAAAAACTAATTGTCCGCAATGTAGCAGACACCATCAAAGAAAAAAACCTAACCGAACAAAAAGGAAAGTTTGCCAGCCGCAATGCCCTGCAAACCTATACCCTGTTAGATACCATTGAAGAGTTTAAGTTTGATGCCTGTATTGGTGGCGCCCGCCGCGATGAAGAAAAAGCAAGGGCTAAAGAACGCATCTTTTCTGTACGCGATGAATTTGGGCAATGGAACCCCAAACTGCAACGTCCCGAACTATGGAATACCTATAACGGCAAAATACACAAAGGAGAAAACGTACGCGTATTTCCCATCAGCAACTGGACGGAACTGGATGTATGGAATTATATACGCCGTTACAAAATAGACCTGCCTTCTATCTACTACGCACACGAACGGGAAGTACTGGAATATGAGGGCCAGTTGGTAGCCACATCGCAGTTTATACAATTGGATCCGACAGATAAAGTATCCGTAAAAAAAGTAAGGTACAGAACCGTGGGCGATATGACCTGTACGGCCGCGGTTGAATCCAATGCATCCAATATTGATGATATTATTACGGAAATCATTGCCACCAAAACAAGCGAACGCGGCGAAACCAGGATTGATGACAGGGTAAGCGAGGCCGCCATGGAAGACAGGAAGAAGAATGGATATTTTTAGAAAGTACTTAGTATATAGTACTTAGTACCAAGACCCGGGTTTATTAGTTCAATAAGAAGTACTGAGGCGTCTAAGTCTTAACACTGAATACCGCGAAGTCTAAATACTATGTACTGAATACTAAATACTGAATACCGGATACAAAGGCCGCGAAGTCTAAATACTATGTACTGAATACTAAATACCGAATACCGGGTACAAAGGCCGCGAAGTCTAAATACTATGTACTGAATACTAAATACTAACAATGGATATACTAAGATTTATAACGGCAGGCAGTGTAGATGATGGCAAAAGCACCTTGATTGGACGTTTGCTGTACGACAGCAAGTCCATACTCATCGATCAACTGGAAGCTATTGAAAAGCAAACGAAAAACCGTGAAGAGGGCGAAATAGATTTAGCACTGCTTACAGACGGATTGCGGGCAGAGAGGGAACAGGGTATTACCATTGATGTTGCCTATAAATACTTCTCCACCCCCAAACGCAAATTCATTATTGCAGACGCACCCGGGCATATTCAGTATACCCGTAACATGGTAACGGGTGCATCCAACGCAGATCTTGCCATCATACTGGTAGATGCAAGAAATGGTGTGGCAGAACAAACACGCCGCCATTCCATTATTGCTTCTTTGCTCAACATCCCCCATATAGTAGTTGCCATCAATAAAATGGATTTGGTAGAATATTCACAGGATGTTTATAACAATATTGTAATTGACTACGCCGAAGTAGCCCAGTCGCTTGGACTGAAGGACATTACCTATATACCCATCAGCGCATTGAACGGCGATAATATCGTTGACAAATCAGACAAATATCCCTGGTACGAGGGAGAATCCCTGCTGCATATACTGGAAACAACAGAAGTGCAGCGGGATATCAATTTAACAGACGCCAGGTTCCCGGTACAATACGTAATACGTCCGCAAACCGAGCAGTTGCACGATTACCGCGGCTATGCCGGCAAGATTATCAGCGGTATTTATAAAAAGGGCGACAAGGTAACTATTCAGCCGGCCGGTATTGAAACCACCATTAAACAAATTGAAGTGGGTGGCAAAGAAGTGGAAGAAGCTTTTGCGCCGCAAAGTGCGGTACTGCACCTGGCAGATGATATTGATATCAGTCGCGGCGACACCATTGTAAAATCAGACAACCTGCCCGAAACATCGAATGAACTGGAAGTATTAATCTGCTGGATGGACAACAAACCCCTTGTGCCCGGTAATAAATACCTGTTGCAGATCAACAGCCGCGTGGTAAGAAGCAGCGTTAAAGAAATTGCCTACAAACTAAACGTTAACACACTGCAACAGGAACCCGCACCTGAAAAAGCCGGGTTAAATGATATCATAAGAGCAACTATAAAAACAGCTTCGCCCATCTCATTCGATCCATACAAAAAATTAAGACTCAATGGCGGGGCTATTTTAATAGATGAGACCAGTTGTGTTACGGTAGGAGCATGCATGATAGAAAAAGCGGGCAATTAGTTGTTTAGTACCGCAAATAGCGTGATTATTGAAACTGATCCAAAAGATAATGTAGTAGTTTTGAATACCCATTTTACTGGTAAATATGAACGATAACCAACATATTGCAGCTGTGGCCAATACAAAGACCGGCAAAGTGATTCTTGCCGGCGCTGGTTGTGGCGATCCCGGACTGATTACCGTTAAAGCTGCCCGTTACCTGCAGCAGGCGGATATTGTATTAACGGATCGTTTGGTAAGTGATGAGCTGCTAAAACAATATGTTCACCAGGAAGCTGAAATTATCTACGTAGGCAAACAGTGCCGGCGGGGCTTCTCTACCCCACAGCAAACCATCAATGAAATGATGAAGGAATACGCGCAGCAGGGCAAACTGGTAGTGCGTTTAAAAGGAGGCGATGTTTCAATTTTTTCCAATATACTGGATGAATTGCAGGTACTGGCAGAAAATAATATTCCGTACGAAATAATACCCGGTATTACTGCAGCAACAGGTGCAGCCGCTTATGCCGGCATTCCGTTAACTGCCAGGGGATATACCACAGCCGTTCGGTTTCTTACATTGTATAAGTCTGATATTGTAACGGATGCATACTGGAAAGAACTGGCCGCCACTGATGATACCCTGGTATTTTATATGTCTTCAGAAACGCTGGACGAAGTAGTGGGTAAGCTGGCAGCCAATCATATTGCCGCAGATAAATGGTTGGCAGTAATAGAACAGGCCACCACACCGCTTCAGCATGTTCATATCAGCAGTTTTGAACATTACAATCAACATATGAAAGGCATGCGTTTTATTTCTCCTTCCATTGTAATTATTGGAAAGGTGGTGGCGCTGCATGATCAATTTGCCTGGTTGCCCGGCAGCCACAGCAAAGAATATTATTTTAAACCAATGGGAAGTTTAACAGATACCACCAAAACCAACGATAACGCCAAAACAAATGTTAGCAGAGCATAAATTAAAAATATTACAGGATCTTGTCAGCAATGCTTCCAGCGAAGAGCTGGCATGGATGAATACCTACATCAGCAGTCAGTTGGCCCCGGGTGCATCTGAGCAGGCGCCTGCACAAAAATTTACCAGCAATAAGGTTACGATTACCTATGGTACCGAAACCGGCAACTCAAAAAGAGTAGCCACCGATTTTGCCGCCAGGGCGAAAAAAATAGGCATCAATGCAAAGCTGGTAAGTCTTGACCAATACCGGTTAACCGATCTGCCAAAGGAGGAATACTTTCTAACGGTTATCAGCACCCAGGGAGAAGGTGAACCGCCGGAAGCCGCCAAAAAATTTTATGACCATATACATAACAACGGCTTTAAACTGGAGAAACTAAAATACAGTGTGCTGGCACTGGGCGATACCTCCTATCCCCTGTTCTGTAAAACGGGTGAAGAAGTAGATGAACAATTGAACCGGCTGGGTGGCAGCCGCATTGTAGACATACAGAAATGCGATGTGGAATTCGATGAAGACGCCAGCCAATGGTTTGAAAGGGTATTGAAGAAATTGTCTGAAACCGGCACACGGGCTGTCGCAACTCCTGCCCCCGCGGCAGCAGCAGAAAAAAAGCCTGCCGGCAAAAAATCATATACCGGTACCGTTCTTACCAATATCAACTTAAACGACAGGGGATCCAACAAAGAAACCTGGCATATTGAAATTGCGGCAGATGAAGTTGAATATGAATGCGGCGATTCCATTGGCATCGTTCCTGCAAACCCGGTATTAATGGTGGAAAAAATATTGTCGCTTTCAAAAGGTATTAATGCCGGCAAAAAGATTGAATACAAAAAAGAAACATATACCATTTTTGATCTGCTGAAATACAAATTAAACATCTCTCATTTAATAACCAATGTCATCAAAAGATATTCGGCAATTGTGGGTACAGAGATCAATGAATCAAAAATGGATTTGCCGGATCTGCTGAAAGCCTTTCCGGTAAAAGATACCGCGCAGTTTGAAGAAGTGCTGGGCATTTTAAATCCTATCGCACCCCGCCTGTATACGCTGGCATCCTCGCCCGCTGCACACAGCGGCGAAGTGCATGTAATAGTGGCAAAAGATACCTTTGTGGTAAATGAAGAGAGAAAGTATGGTGTTTGCTCTGCGTTCCTGGGCGCGCAGAAAGTAAACAGTGAAATCAAATTCTTTGTACAAAAAAACAAACGCTTCCGTTTACCTGCACCCGACAAAGACATTATCATGATTGGGCCCGGAACAGGCATCGCACCGTATCGTTCTTTCCTGGCAGAAAGAGATGCACTGGGTGCAACCGGAAAAAACTGGTTGTTTTTTGGAGAACAGCATTTTGCCAGCGATTTTCTTTACCAGACAGAATTGCAAAACTGGTTCGAGACAGGTGTGCTCACAAAAATAAATCTTGCTTTCTCGCGCGACCAGCCGGAGAAGATTTACGTGCAACACCGCATGTGGGAACATGGACAGGAATTGTACAACTGGATTCAATCGGGCGCCCATATTTATTTATGCGGAAAGAAAGACCCCATGAGCATAGATGTTGAACATACACTGGTAGAAATCATTGAAAAATACGGAGAGAAAACGACCGAAGAAGCCAAAGAATATTTTTTGCAGATGCAAAGTGAAGGACGTTATTCAGAGGATGTATATTAACAGGAATTGGGAATTAGGAATTGGGAATTGAGTTTATGATCGTTGAATTAAATTATTGCGAATCAGGTACTGGATTGTAGCAGCCCCGGGCGCTGAAAGCACGGCCTATATAGAACATCGGGTGTAGCCCGTTGCAGTATCAAAAATAAATAAACACATGTCAGACCAACACCATAGTCTTTCCGGCATAGAAAAAATAAAAGTAGCCAGCGACGGGCTCCGGGGAGAAATTACAAAAAGCCTGAAAGACGAAATAACAGGCGCTATCCGCGAAGGCGACCAGGCCGTTATCAAGTTTCACGGCATGTACCAGCAGGACGACCGCGACAGAAGAGAAGAAAGAGCCGAAAAAAAATTGGATCGCTTATATTCTTTTATGATTCGGTTGCGGCTGCCCGGTGGCTTTCTTACAGCCGGCCAATGGATAGCCATGCATGAGATAGCCGGCAAAAATTCTACCGGTGTTATTAAAATTACCACCCGCCAAACCATACAATTGCATGGCCTGGTTAAATCGCATATAAAACCAACCATTACTGCTTTTAGTGAAGCACTGCTGGATTCCATAGCCACCTGCGGCGATATTAACAGGAATGTGCTTTGCAGTTCGCATCCAAAACAGTCACCCATACACGAAGAAGTATTTGGGTATGCCGACAAGATCAGCACCATGCTGATGCCAAAAACCAAAGCCTATTATGAAATATGGCTGGATGAAGAAAAAATTGCAGATAAAAAAGAAGAAGAAGATCCGCTTTACCAGGACAGGTACCTGCCGCGTAAATTTAAAATAGCTATTGCCATACCACCCAATAATGATGTGGATGTTTTAACCAATGATGTAGGCCTGATCGCCATTATAGAAAACGACACGCTGAAGGGTTTTAATATTGCTGTAGGCGGCGGCATGTCTACTACACATGGCAACCCGGCTACCTATGCCAGGCTGGGCACCGTTATTGGATTTGTAAAAGCCGGCGAAGCAACACTGAAAGCAGTATATGAAATTGCTACCGTGCAGCGCGACTATGGCAACCGCAGCGACAGGAAACTGGCCCGCCTGAAATATACCGTAGATAAAACAGGTGTACAATGGTTTAAGGAAGAAGTGGAAAGACGTGCCGGTTTTACATTTGAGGAAGCAAAGCCGTATCATTTTATAGAACGCCGCGACTATTACGGCTGGCAGCAAAATGATAAAGGCAGCTGGCACTATACCGTGTATGTTGAAAGCGGAAGGGTTACCGATGATGAACAACAGGCAGTAAAAACAGCCCTGCTGGAAGTGGCGAAAACAGGCAAAGTAGCTTTCCGCTTTACTGCCAACCAGAATGTAATTATAAGCGATGTGGCGCCGGCTGATAAAGATCTAATCAACAGCATCCTGGAAAAATTTCACATCACCACTTATACAGAAAAAACGTCTTTGCTGCGCAAGAATGCAATTGCATGCGTGGCGTTGCCAACCTGTCCGCTGGCACTTGCAGAAGGCCAGCGTTATTTACCCAAACTGATTGCTAAAATTGAACCCCTGCTGGATAAATACGGGTTGACAAACCAGGATATTATCATGCGCATGACCGGCTGTCCCAATGGCTGCGCCCGTCCTGCTGCTGCTGAAATTGCTTTTGTGGGTACGGCCCCCGGCAGGTACAACCTTCAACTGGGGGGCGACCTTGTTGGTACACGTTTAAACAAGGTTTATAAAGAAAACCTTGATGAACCGGCCATTCTCGCCGAATTAGATAGCCTGTTTGGCAGATTTGCGGCAGAAAAAACAAAAGAAGAAGCGTTCGGCGATTTTGCTGTGCGGAAAAAACTGGTACCTGCATAATATAACTGGATGAACATATGCCATCCGCATTACTGTTGCCACGGCTCTTTTCCATCACAGACCAGGCCTGCACTGCTGCCGGCAGCAACAATCGTATTAAAGTTTTGAAAAAACTACCAATTAGTCTACAAAATAAGTAGGGAATTGACTATTTTTACAGCTACACAGTATGAGCAATAACCAGTTTCCAGGTTCAGTTATCATTCCGGACGCGGCAAAAGCGGGCAAGAACCGCCTGTTTCCTGTTTTTTTAAAAATAGAGGAACTGGATGTGTTGCTGGTAGGTGGTGGAAAAGTGGGACTGGAAAAATTGAATGCCATCCTGCAAAATACACCGGCGGCTTCTGTAACGGTAGTAGCCACCGAAATAGTGGATGAAATAAAAGACCTGGCGGCGGTTTACCACGGTGTTGAGCTGCAGGAAAGACCATTCAGCGAATCAGATTTAATCGGCAAGGACCTGGTAATTGTGGCCGTTAATGATAAAACGGTCAGCAAGTATGTGCGCGTGCTGGCAAAGGAAAAAAAATTACTGGTCAACGTTGCAGATACGCCCGATCTGTGCGACTTCTACCTCGGTTCCATTGTACAAAAAGGCGATCTTAAAATTGCCATTTCCACCAATGGAAAATCGCCTACCATTGCCAAAAGAATGCGTGAACAATTAAACGAACTGATACCGGATGAAATAGAAGGTGTATTGGAGAACATGCATACGATACGACAGGAACTAAAAGGAGATTTCACGGACAAAGTAAAGCAACTGGACGATTTAACCAGGGTACTTGCAGCCAAGCAAATTACACTGGAAGAGGCCAGTCAGCCCCAGTCAAAAAAATGGCCTGCCATTGTAAAATGGTGTTTGCTGGCCTTCTTCTTTATGTTGTTTGGACATGCGGTGCTGTCTTTTGTACCATTTGATAAAATACTCGGCAGTATACAGGAAATACCCAGGTTTGTTGACCTTCGCCTTTTTGGAATGATGGTGCTGACGGGGTTCCTGGCGCAAATGGTAGATGGATCAATGGGAATGGGCTACGGTACCATTTCTACCGTTTTCCTGCTGGCAACCGGCGTACCCCCGGCTATTGTAAGCAGCCGTGTTCATTCGGCCAGGGTTTTTTCGAGTGGGGCTTCGGGTTATACACACCACCGTTTCGGTAATATAAATAGAAAATTATTCAGGGCATTGGTAGTACCTGGTGTTATTGGTGCTGTTATAGGCGCATCGCTTGCCTATTTTGGGCAGGAGTATGCGCAATGGGTACGTATACCACTTAGCTTCTACACCATTTACCTGGGTTATTACATCATAAAAAAAGCATTCAAAAAAAAGAATGAAGAAAATAAGGTAACAGGCGCGGGATGGCTGGCATCGGCTGGTGGATTCCTGGATGCATTTGCAGGTGGTGGCTGGGGCGCATTGGTTACTGGCACACTCTTGTCGAAAAGAAAAAACCCGCGCTATGTAATCGGCTCTGTTTGCCTGGCAGAATTTTTTGTAGTGTTTGCCAGCTCGGTTACCTTTTTCATTTTTCTGAAACACATACCCATCCTTGACGTGGCCGGTCTTATTATCGGCGGTCTTATTGCAGCCCCCATTGCAGCAAGGCTGGTAGGCATTCTGCCAATGAAAACCATGTTTCTTTCGGTTGGCCTCCTCGTTATACTCACCAGTACATTTACACTCTGGAAGGCTTACGTAAAAGTTTTGCCCGAAATTCAGCATTTTTTACATTTCTAACAGGTTCTGTTTTTTTACAACGCATCATTTTCCCGGCGGTCTCATGTCCATTTATCAGCTATGCGACACAGTACACAAAATAAATTAAAAAATACCCTACTAATTTTGTAGACTTATAAAAAACAGGTTATCTTTGCTGCCTGTTTTAACCAAACCAATCAATCAATGAACCCTCTTGCTGATAGTTTTTCCCGGCGATGTTGTTTGCTTTCTTATATGCTGTTAACCCCTTAATACTATTTTTTTATCCAATTAGTCTACTAAAATTGTAGACATTAAATACAGAATCAATATTATGAGAAAGACAATCCACCTGTCTGAAATGATGCTAATCAAGGCCAATCCGTTTATAAAAAGTTTTAAAAAAACAATACTCCCGTTATCGCTGTTGCTGCTGGTGCAAATGACCGCCGGCACCGCCCATAGCCAGGAAACCAGCAACCTGATTGAAATATCGGGACAGGTAACCGGCCAGGACGGGAAAGAGCCGCTGGCCGATGTCAGTGTATCTGTGAAAGGCACGATTGCCGGAACCATCACCAGTAAAGATGGAAGTTTCAAATTAAGAACAAAAACAAAACTGCCATTCACGCTGGTATTTTCATCAGTAGGATTTAAACAGCAGGAACTGGAAGTAAAAAGCCTGGGCTCTAACCTGCAGGTGCAACTGGCCACACAAACCATATTGGGCAACGAAGTAGTGGTAACTGCTTCACGCGTTAAAGAAAGCATTCTGAAATCGCCGGTAGCCATTGAAAAATTAGACATCAGGGCAATACGCGAAGCTGCCGCCCCCAGTTTTTACGATGCGCTTGAAAATGTGAAAGGCGTTCAGATGACCACTTCCAGTCTTACTTTTAAAGTGCCCAACACGCGCGGGTTTAATATTCCCAATAATTTCCGTTTTATGCAACTGGTAGATGGCGTAGACATGCAGGCTGCCACCCTGGGTGTGCCACTGGGCAATGCTATAGGCCCCACCGAACTGGATATAGCCAGCGTGGAAATTACGCCGGGCGCCGCTTCCGCGCTATACGGAATGAACGCCATTAATGGCATGGCCAACCTGCTTACCAAAAGCCCGTTTACCTACCAGGGGTTGAGTGTGTATCACAAAACCGGCATTAACCATGTCGACGGCATCGATCACGACCCCAGCGTACTAACGGAATCGGCTATCCGCTATGCCAAAGCCTTCAGGAATAAATTTGCCTTTAAAATAAATATCGGGTATATGCAGGGTACCGACTGGCGTTCCAATACCAGGCTCGACCAGAATACCAATGACCTGAAAAGTGCCAATCCCGGCTTTCCGGCACTCAACGGTGCCAACAACATCGCTTTTGACGGATGGAATAAATATGGCGACGATGCGCTTGCCGGAAGCAATGTTGTTTCACTCAGCGGCCTCACCATTGATGGTAAAACCAACCAGACCTTGCGGGTAGCACGTACCGGCTACTGGGAAACAGACCTGGTAAGCCCTAAAGTAAGCAACTTTAAATTTGATCTTGGATTGAATTACCGCATTACTGAAAAACTGGAGTTATCCTACTCCTACCGCAGGGGAAATATGGACGGTGTATTTCAGCGCGGAAACAAAATACGTTTAGACAATGTAGTGGTGCAGAATCACCACCTGGAACTTAAAGGCAATGATTTTGTCATCCGCAGTTATATATCGCTCGAAAATACCGGCGACTCCTATAACGTAAAACCGCTGGCAGATAACCTGGATTTATACAGTGGCGGTGCGACAGATACCAAAACAGCTACCAGCTGGGGCACAAAATATAAAAACGCACTCAATGCATATGCAGCCTCCAATGGCGGTGCACTCACCTCGGCCAACCTTGCCGCTGCCACACAGTATGCACGCGACCAGGCAGATGCCAGCCGTGTAAAACCCGGCACCCCGGAATTTGACCAGTTAAAAAACACCATTATTAAAATCAACAACTGGGATATCAAATCCTCTTCCATACCCAATGCGCCCGAAACGGGCGGCGCTGCGCTGATACAAAAAAGCAGGCTGTACCACACCGAAGCTCAGTGGGACCTCTCCAAAAAAATAAAGGTATTCGATTTATTGATCGGCGGGGATGCACGTATTTACCAGGTCATTCCCGATGGAAATAATTTCGTTGATTTCTCCAGGCCCATTGCAGACCGCAATACGCCGTTAAAGGATGGCAGTTTTGGCAAAGATGTTTTGTACAAGAAATTTGGTGGCTTTGCACAGGTAACCAAAACTTTCTTTGATGAAAAGCTGAAATTGTTTGGCTCACTACGGTACGATTACAATCCCGAGTTTGACCCAAAAATAACGCCCCGGCTGGCCGGCGTTTACACAGTTAATAAGCTGCACAATTTCCGTTTCACCTTCCAGCAGGGCTATCGTTTTCCTGCGTTGTTTGAGGCCCTGTCTTATGTAAACAATGGCAGGGTAAGACGTGTGGGCAGCCTTTCCTATATAGACAAAGGGCTGGGTTATCTTGAAAACAGTTATACACAGCAATCGGTGGTTAATTTTAACGCAGCCGTAAGTGCACAGGGCAATACCGATGCCGCCGCGCTGGCCAACAAGAACCTGCTGCAGGTAGCCAACCTTCCCAATGCCGAACCGGAAAAAATCACTTCATTTGAAGTGGGCTATAAAAGTGTTTTGTTAAACAACAAGCTGGTAATTGATATTGATGCATACAGCAATACCTACCATGGCTTTTTGGGCCAGGTGCAGGTATATGTGCCCATTGGAGAAACCGTAGGGTCGGATGCCGCTGCATTATCAATGCTCGACAGAAACCGTGACGCAACAAATGCTACGGCTACTACTGCCGCCAGCAAGGGACAGGACAGGTACCGTGTATATACCAACGCAAAAAACACCTATCATAATTTTGGATCTGCGCTGGGTGTTACGTACAATTTTTATAAAAAATATACCATCGGGGGCAATGTAAGTTTCAACAAAATGAAATCAAACAGCTCAAATGATATTTTTGTAACAGGTTTCAATACGCCAAAATGGAATACCAATTTATCATTTGGCAACCGCGAGGTTGTTAAAAATTTTGGATTCAACATAGTTTGGAAATGGCAGGATGCTTTCTTGTGGGAGAGTCCGCTGGTTACCGGCAATGTTGCTGCTTATAGTACCATCGATGCCCAGATTACCTATCGCATACCTTCTGCCAAAGCAAGTATAAAATGGGGGGGTGCAGATATTTTGAATCACCGCTACCTGCAATACGCAGGCGGGCCAACCATTGGCGCACTGTATTATGTGGCAGTTACTTTTGATGGACTGTTCAATAAATAATTCTTATCTGCAATAAAAAAGCTCCATATAAAGGCATATGGGGCTTTTTTTGCTATTTTCGCGCCCTGCATGAAAAGGGCCCCAACGGCTGTTTACCTTTTGCTGGTATTGGTGAACAATGCCTGCCTGGCGCAAACAGTCAGCAACACTGAAAATATTCAGCAATTATGGTTTGGGTATTTTACTCAAATCAGGTTTACTAATAAATGGGGGGCCACCGCCGATGTGCAACTGCGCACAAAAGAAAATTTTACCGATCAATTTTCACAGGATCTTTTTCGCGCCGGACTTACCTATTATATTCGCAACAATACCAAACTGACACTCGGCTATGCCTATGCCAGCTTTTTTCCAGGCGATAATCATGCTAAAATAACGCAGCCCGAACACCGCCCCTGGCAACAATTTCAATGGCATACTGCATTTTCAAAAAGCCAGATGATGCAACGTGTCAGACTGGAAGAACGTTACAGGCGCACCATATTGAACGATTCAACACTGGGAAATGATTATAATTTTAACTGGCGGTTCAGGTATAATATATTGTATGAAATGCCGCTGACCAAAAAAGCAAGCTTTTTCAAAAAATTATGGTTGGTAGCCAATGAAGAAGTACTCATCAATTTTGGTAAAGAGATCGTACATAATTATTTTGACCAAAACCGCTTCTTTATTGGTTTAAAATACCAGGCAACAACAATCAGCAGCCTGCAGGCAGGCTATATGAATGTATTCCAGGAGTTGTCTTCCGGCAATCACTACAAAAACATCAACGTTATAAGAATATCGTTCTTCCAGAATTTTGATGTAAGAAAAAAGGAAAATGTGCTGCATTCATTGAAATGACAACAGCGCGATCCAGTATCCATTATAACCCTGTTCCCGGTCATTTCCTCCTCAAAATATTAAAACAATTTTAATACAAATAGGCAGCCCGCATGCTTTGTTCGGGGCTTTTTTTAATTTCTTTGCTGCATGAAAAGAACCCTTATTGTAATTTGCCTGCTGGCAACCGGCAGCAGTATGCTCTATGCGCAGACCACAAAGACCACAGAACATACACAACAAATATGGCTGGGTTACTTAAACCAAACCAGGTTTAGTAATAAATGGGGCATGTGGACGGATTTGCAGCTTCGCACAAAGGATGATTACACTAGCAATTTTTCGCAGGCCATTATACGGCTTGGTCTTACTTACTATATTAACGACAATACAAAACTGACGCTTGGCTATGGGAACATTTTTATTTTTCCCGGAGATAATCACCAGCGCATAACAAGACATGAGCACCGTCCCTGGCAACAACTGCAGTGGCATACAAAATATGGCAAAACCCGCATGATGCAATGGATACGCCTGGAAGAGCGGTACAGGCAAAAAGTGCTGAACGATTCTGCACTGGCAGGCGGATATAATTTCAACTGGCGTTTGCGTTACAATATCTGGTATGAGCTGCCACTGTACAAAGACGGTGCTGCCCCGAAGAGTATTTCGTTTATAGCCAATGATGAAGTACATATTAGCTTTGGAAAAGAAGTGGTCTATAACTATTTTGATCAGAACCGTTTTTTCCTGGGGCTAAAATACCAGTTTTCCAAAAGCAGCAATATACAGGCCGGCTATACCAATGTTTTCCAGCAACTGGCTGCAGGCAATAAATACAGAAATATAAACGGCGCCAGGATATTTTTTTTCCAAAACTTTGATCTGAGAAAGAAAAGTTAACCCTGCACCGGTCCCTTATACCTATCAACAGCATTGCGACTATCTGAAATTTAATAAATTGTTATTATACCACGTAAATTTCAACCCATGTTGTATGATTAAATGTCATTACTTTGGCCCGCAAACAAACCCTTCGCAAATATGAAACCATCGGCTTTACCGGTACCGGGAAAATGGAAGTTGATCAATTTTTTGTTTCTTTTATTCATTGTTGCCTGTTCTTTGCAGGCTTTTTCGCAACACAAAACAAGAAAGGCAGTTTTTATTATTGCTGACGGCATTCCTGCAGATGTAATAGAAAAACTACCCGTACCCAACCTGAAGGCCATTGCCAAAGCGGGCGGATATACGCGTTCGTATGTGGGTGGGGTTAAAGGAACATACAGCCAAACGCCTACCATATCTGCGGTTGGGTATAACAGTGTGCTTACGGGTGTTTGGGTAAATAAACACAATGTCTGGGACAATGATATTGCCGCACCCAATTATAATTACCCCACTATTTTTCGATTTCTTAAAGCACAATACCCTGGCAAAAAAACAGGCATTTTTTCCAGTTGGGAAGATAACCGCACCAAACTGGTAGGCGATAATTTTGCAGCTACCGGCAATATACCTGTTGACTATTCTTATGATGGGCTTGAAAAAGATACAATCAATTATGCGCATGATAAGAAAAGGGATTACATGAGCAATATTGATGAGAGCGTGGCAAAAAAGGCGGCGGATATCATTCAAACAAAAGCACCGGATCTCTCCTGGGTATACCTGGAATATACTGATGACATGGGCCATATGCATGGCGATAGTCCCGAATTTTACAATGGAATAGCGCTGGCAGACAAACGCATTGGCTATATATGGAAAGCCATCCAGTACCGCCAGCAACATTTTAACGAAGAATGGTTGATTGTTGTTACTACCGATCACGGTCGTGATTCAGTTACAGGTAAGGGCCATGGTGGCCAAACCGACCGTGAACGTGCCAGTTGGATCTTTACCAATGCAAAAGATCTGAACCAGCAATTTCATGCACCGCAGGCATCCGCCACCGATATCATGCCCTCGATAGCCCATTTTATGAATATCAGCATTCCGAAAGACAACGCCTATGAGACAGATGGCATTTCATTTACCGGCCCGCTGTCTTTTATATCACCGAAGTTTGAATACAACAATGATAAATTGGTAATTACCTGGACAGCAGTTGCCAAAACGGGCCAGCTTAAAGTGTGGCTTGCTTTAACCAACAACTTTAAAAAAGGCGGCCAGGACAAGTACACATTATTGGGCAGTCTTCCTGTTACGGCACAAAAAGCCAGTTTTGATTTTGCCAATAAGCCATCGGCATTTTACAAAATTGTATTACAGGCTGATAATAATACCGCTAACTACTGGATAGAAAGGAAATAGTGATATACTGGTTAGCGCAGGATATATTTACTATTTTGCGGCACGTTTTATAATCTCTATACAAGCCCTGCTGTTATGATAGGGGCATTTCCATATGCCCACTTTATCTTTTTCCGTCATCACCGAGTAATCGGCGTTAACGCCCCAGACCCACTCGCCCAGCTCATTGTCAATAATATATTTTTTTGTAAAATCCCAGGCATTGAGCGATGCCTGCAAATAAGTATTGTCTCCGCTCACCTCCCATGCGTTGAAAAAACCAACAATGGCTTCTGCCTGTGGCCACCAGTGTTTTTCTTTTACCAGGCGGTTTTTTGCCGGTTCATATTCATACCACAGGCCGCCGTCTGTATCCAAACCTTCTTTGGCCGCACCTGCGGTTTTTAGCGCTGTTTCTTTTGAGCGTTCAATCATTCCGGCATCGGCAATGGTTTCAGCAGCTTCCTGTAAAAGCCATGCAGCTTCAATATCGTGCCCATAAGAAACAATATCCGGTTTACCATTCCAGTCTTCATCAAAAAACAATTTAAGGTGACTGGTAGCCGGATCAATGATATGTTCAAAAAAATTCTGTAACAATCCTCCAATCTTTGTTTTTAGCAAATCATCCGGCCATGCATGGTATAAATTGCTGTAACCTTCCAGGATATGAAGATGGGTATTCATGGTCTTTTTTTCATTGGCATCTTTCAGGCTCAGCCTGGTGTCTTCCATCGGTTGCCAATTTTCTGTAAACGCCTCTGTATAACCTGTTTTTACAGGGTCGTAACTGTGTGTTTCTATCAGCCTGAATAAATCAATTGCATATTGCAGTGCCGCTGCTGTTCCCGTAGCCCGGTAGAATTCGCTCAATGCATAAATGCCAAAACTTTGGGCGTATACCTGTTTCTTCGTGTTGGCAGCCCGTCCTGTACAATCAATACTCCAGTAAATACCGCCATGCCTTTTGTCAATAAAATGATTCATAAAATAATCGAAAGCACGGTGAGCAGTGTAAAGATAGTCCGGGTTCTTTGTATAACGGTAAGCGGCCGAGAAAGTCCATAAAATGCGGCTGTTTAACACACTGCCCTTTTCTGCTGCGGGGTTTACGGTGTTACAATGATCTATTTGTCCGAAATAACCGCCAGATTGTTCGTCTGTATCGTACTGCATCCAATAAGACAATATACGATGCAATTCTGCTTCCAGTGCTGCTTTGAAATTTTGTACCTGATCAGGCATTGAAATGGTCTTAAAAATCTTTTTATCGCTGTATCTGATTACCCTTTAGCTATGAGAATCTGCATGCTGTATATCCGCTCCGCCTGTTTTGCTGTTTGTCCCGATGTGTTTTTTATTATTACGGATGATCCTTTGCAGGGTTTTTACCGATGCAGCAGACGAATACCCGTCGGACGGCGTATTTACAACATAGTCCAGCAAACGATCGATGGTTGTAGTAGCCACATGCAGGCGGGTGTCCGAAGATGCATAATAAATAAATACTTTGCCATCTGCTTCTACAATCCAGCCATTGCAGAAAACCACGTTTGATACGTCACCGGTTCTTTCTTCTCCCTCGGGCGCCAGGAAATAACCACCCGGCTTATAAATTACTTTGGTAAGATCATTCAGATCTGTAACAAACATGTACAACACATACCTTAATCCTGCCGCTGTATTGCGAACACCGTGTGCCAGGTGCAGCCAGCCAATGGATGTCTTTACCGGCGCCGGTCCGGCACCGTTTTTTGCTTCATATACGGTATGGTATTTCCTGGGGTCAACTATTACTTCTTCTTTCACTTCAGCATTCGTGATAGAAGACGAGAGGCCAAATCCAATACCGCCTCCATTGCCTGCATCAATAAAACTATCCTGCGGTCTTGTATAAAATGCATATTTACCCTGTACAAATTCCGGATGCAGCACCACATTGCGCTGCTGGGACGAAGAAGTTTTTAAATCTGGCAGGCGTTCCCATTGCTTCAAATCCTTTGTTCTTGCAATACCACATTGCGCAACAGCCGCAGACTGGTCGCCCGGTATTGCATGCGGATCGCGCCGCTCTGTACAGAATAATCCATAAATCCATCCATCTTCATGTTGTACCAGCCTGATATCATAAATATTAGTATCGGGGTTCTCTGTTTCAGGCATCACAATTGGATAATCCCAGAAATGAAAATTATCAACACCGTTGTTGCTCTCTGCCACTGCAAAAAATGATTTCCTGTCTGTACCTTCTACCCTTCCAACAACAATGTATTTGTTGTGCCACTTAATAGCGCCCGCATTCAGCACGGCATTAATGCCGAACCTTTCCATCAGGTATGGATTGCTTTCGAAGTTAAAGTCATAACGCCAGAATAAAGGAGTGTGCCCTGCAGTAAGTACAGGATGTTTATACCGTTCATAAATACCATTGCCGGTTTCTATCTGCTCATTTGGCCGGCCAACCAGCTTTTCATAGGCGGCCTGCAACAACGCTAGTCTTTTTTCAAAATTTGTTTTCATCATATTTCTTTTTAGGCCTCAATGGGATATCGTTTTATCCTCATTAAAGGATGGCGGGGCATTTAATTTTCCAGTTTATCCCACCATGTCTTCTTTAAAACCAATATTATCAGCGCCAGTAATACTATAGTTATCATCAAAGGCAGTTTCATCCAAAGTACAATGTACATAGGCAAAATAGTGAGGCAAAGCTGCGCCACAATACCCAGCACTACATTGAACATGTCGAGCTTAAAACGTTTATTGGGCTTAAATGAGGGATCGGCGGTCATTACAATTTCATGCACCGGTTTCCAGAAGCCCCAGGGTCTTACCGTTTTATAAAATGAGGTAAGAATATTTATTTCTGTTGGCGGCGCTGCATAGGTTCCTGCAAAACATCCTGCAAGAGAAATCAGGAAAATCACCGGCCAATAGTATAAGTCAAGACCGCTAATGATTCCGGCAGATTTTAATACCGCCAGTGCAATGGCCGGAATAATACCTGCCAGCATACCCCAAAAAAAACCACTGGCATTGAACCGCCACCAATACCATTTAAACATATTAGCGGCAATATAACCTCCATACAAGCCGCCTACAATCCATTGTAAAACCGTATTTACATCTTTTACAAATATGCCCAGCAGGATGCCAATAAAAACCACCATCAGCCCCACCAGGTAATTCATGCTCATTATTTTTTTGGTACCCGCTTTCGGATTGACGTATTTTAAATAAATATCGTTTACTATATAAGCCTGTGCTGCGTTTACTGTGCCGGAGAAAGTACCCATAAAAGCACCCAGTAAGCCTGTAAGCACCAGGCCCAGTATACCGGCAGGTAAAAAATTATTGACGGCAGATGGCAGCACTTTTTCAAAATCAGTCCCGCCTGCACTGGTAAGATCCAACCGGTTATAATATAACAATCCAAGAACGGTTAAACCAATAATCATGGCATACCGTACCGGTAACAGGATAATGGAAACAAACCCGCTCATCTTAGATGCCTCCTGCGGCGACCGGGTGCTTAATATTTTCTGCATATCATAATTGGGGGCGGGACCTGCCAGGCTTGCAAAAACACCTTTAAACAGCATCATCATAAAAAAGATACCAAAGAGGCCAAACCCATCATCTTCAATTTTTTTATTGGCTGCAGGAATAATATGCTGCCAGTCGAGGTGTAAACGCCAGCCAAAAAAAGGATTGAACCACCCCTCCGGCACATGAAGCGTATTTTCACCGTTGTGCAAATGCTGTGAGGCAATGATGGCAATAGAAACGCAGGCCACTGTCATGATCAGGTACTTAATAAAATCACCCAGCACAATGCTGTGCATGCCGCCCAATATTGAATAAAACATGGCAAACAATGAAAACACAATACCGTAAAAATGCGGTACCCATTGTGCGGACACATGAAAGGGCACGTATTCTTTTACCATATCCCAGGGCAGGAATATTTCAATAAATTTTCCCAGTCCAACAAAACCATATGCCAAAAATCCAAAACAACTCAGCAATGCAAAGGCCACTACTACATTATGAGATGATTTTATTCCGCTGCCAATATTTCCAAACCTGGTAGCCAGCCACTCTGCGCCTGTGTTGGCGTTGGAGCGCCGCAGCCATTTGGAAAGAAACATCATAAGGACAACCTGGTTAAAAACGGGCCATAGCCAGGGTATCCAGATACTCTTCATTCCATAAATAAAGCACAGTGATACCATCCACATGGTGCCGCTGATATCAAACATATCGCTGGCATCGCTCATGCCCAGCATATACCAGGGCAATGATTTACCACCCAGCAGGTAACTCTCTTTATTTTGTTTCGCTTTCTTCCGGAACCAAAAGCCCAACGATACCATCAGGGTCAGGTAAAGAACAATAATAGCAATGTCAATAAAATGTAATTTCATTCAATCGTTTAAATAACTATTAGCCTTTAGCCAGCTGTTAGTCATACGTGTAAGCCATTAACGTTGATAACAGCTTAAATAATTATTCCTTTCTTTCCAGTTCACCGCTTATCGCTAAAGACTAACTGCCTGCATTACCGGTACAAATGCTCTTTTGCCACTTCATCCTGGAACAAGGTGCGCTCATTTTTATAAAAGTTGTAGAAATCCGGGGCCGATGGTTCTCCTCTGAAAGGCACATAATATTCATACTGTCCCTGTGCAGACCTGCCGGCATTGCGCCATGCCAGCGCGTAAGCAATTTTATGATTGCCTATTGCCGGCAGCAGGGCCTTTGTCCACCAGGTACTGTCGGGCAGTGAGCCGTATCCAAACTCTGTGATTGCGGCAATCTTATTTTTTTCTGCGGCCAGTTTTTCCAATACAGAAAGGCTCTTGTCCATGTCGCGGATAAACTGTTCATTGTCTTTATTGCGCTGGTAAATATCAAAGCCAATAATATCAACCCATTCATTACCAGGAAAACGTTCCAGATATGCTGCCTCATCTTTAAACCTGTCTGTATTAAATGCATACAGTAAATTATGCACCTGTTTGGTACCGCGCAAATAGGAAGCCGTAAACCGGTACAATGCTTTTAATTCTTCCGGTGTACATAAATTTTTACCCCACCAGAACCAACTGCCGTTCAACTCATGAAACGGACGAAAGATAACCGGAATGACCTCGCCTTTTTTACCCTTCAGATCATGCATAAAAGCCGCCAGCTTGTCTAACCAGCTTGTATATAAATCATGTTTTATTCCCCCGGGCAGAATAGCAGCCACCGCGCCGGGTGTAGCATCCCAGGCAGATTTGCCGGTTAACGCGTTGGTAAAATGCCAGCTAATGGTAATTACTCCACCGCGCTCATACCCTGCGGCAATAAATTTTTTCATTTTATCAAACGGCACCCCGTCCAGGTTGGCCAGGCTGTCCAGTTCAAGATGTCCAAGTTCCCAGCCATATACTGCCGGATACTCACCGGTCACTTCCTTTATATCGCTGTTGCCATCCACGTATTTCCAGTTTACGCCATAGGCCAAATCATCCTGGTGACCAAACATAAAACCCTTTGCGATATTCTTTTTCAGGTTATTGTAGAGATTGATAGTTTCGGCACTGGCCATCTTATCGCAGGGAAGTTCCTGTGCAATAACTGCCGACCTTACAACAGCCATCAATAATACAAGCTTTAGTCTGTTCATCATTAACGGGCCTGTTTACAAATAAAAGAAAACCGGAACAGACAAGGTAATCGAAGGCATCTTTTACAACCGGTGCACATAAACAAATAACCACGGCTTGTCTTTTTTATATGGCAACTGACCGTAGCAAATTTAAAAGTATTAATTTACGAAAAGCTAATACTTTTTTATCTTTATATTGTACTATTTACCTTAAAAAAATGATCCCCCATTGCCGGAAAAGCTGCAACACGACTCTTGCACGGCTTATTCATGCGCAATCAATTTAAAGATATTGTACTATTTTTACCCGAACCCGTACAATTTTGAACGAAAAGCTGGTACATTAATACGATTGCCAACATTGCAATATGTTAAAAGACACACTTAAAGAAATTACGCCGTTAACACAGGCAGATTGTTTTACCCTTTTTTCGAGGCACAAAAGTGATTTTGATTTTCCACTTCATTACCACGAGGAATACGAGCTGAATTTTATCAGTAATGCCAAAGGCGCCAGGCGGGTGATAGGCGACCACATGGAGGAAATTGACGATATTGAACTGGTGCTGGTAGGGTCTAACCTGGTACATGCATGGTTTACCCACAAATGCAAAAGCAAGGAAATACATGAAGTAACCATACAGTTTCACAAAGATCTCTTCGACGAAAAATTACTGAGAAGAAACCAGCTCAGCTTTATCAGGGCTATGTTCGACAAATCAAGCCGGGGCATATCGTTTTCAAAAGAAACCATTCAGCAACTGGCGCCCCGTATACTGGGGCTTAACAAAAAACATGGGTTTGATTCGGTACTTGAGTTAATTTCCATTCTGCATGATCTTTCCACTTCAAGAAACATGCGCATGCTCTCCGACACCTCTTTCACCAATACGGAGCATTCTTTTTATAACAGCAGGCGGGTAGAAAAAACAATGGAGCACATTAACCAGAATTTCCACAAATCTATCAAGCTGAGTGAAGTGGCCAGGTTATCAAATATGACAGAAGCCGCGTTCAGCCGTTTTTTTAAAACAAAAACGGGTATGACCTTTATAGACTGCCTTAATGAAATCCGCCTTGGTAATGCTTCAAGAATGCTTATTGATACTTCACAGTCGGTTGCAGAGATAGCCTATCACTGTGGCTTCAATAACATTTCTAATTTTAACCGCATCTTTAAAAAGAAAAAAGGCACCACACCCAAAGATTTCAGGGAAAGTTATTCGGGCACGGGTACCCGGATATTTATATAAATTTTACCTGCTTTTTTTGAGCCCGCCATTGCAGCAATGTGCCACGGTGTTGCGTCGCACACTTGTACGGAAACGCCCTGTTCAACTCATATAAAGTATTTTCAACTATCCGTCACCGGTATATATCCGTTACAACCGGGGTAATATTACCGGTGTGCATATTGTTGTTGCCGAAGATCCCCGATGCTCTTTTTCTAAATGTACAGGTTATTTGTTGATGAGGTTCTTATACACTACCCCACCCTTCATTACAAACTGTACATTTTCCAGCACGGTTATGTTCTGCAGCGGATCACCGGATACCGCAATAATATCCGCCAGTTTCCCGGCAGTTACTGATCCTACTCTCTGGGTCCAGCCCAATAAATCCGCGGCACTGGTGGTGGCAGCCTGTATAGCCTGCATAGGTGTAAGACCAAACTTTACCATATAAAAAAATTGTTTCCCATTCCAGCCATGCGGATACACGCCGGCATCTGTACCATAGGCAATCTTAACACCGCCTTTTACTGCTCTGGCAAAATTTTCTCTTTGCAATCTGCCCACCTGTCTTTCCTTGTTTAAGATCTTTTCAGGATAGCCCATCTTGGCATATTCGCTCATAATATAATCATCATTGTAAATATCGGATACCAGGTAAGTGCCATGCTGTTTCATCAGTTCAATACCTTCTTCATCAATAAGGCTGCCATGCTCTATAGAAGCCACGCCGGCTTTAACTGCCATTTTTATAGCAATGGTTCCATGCGCATGTGCACATGTTTTTCGGCCCCATAATTTTGCTTCATCAACAATAGCGTTCATTTCTTCCTGTGTGTACTGGGGCGCACCTACACTCTCCTCTTCGCTCAATACACCTGCACTGGCGCCAAATTTTATTACATCTGCGCCGTACTTGATATTGTAACGTACCTGTTTACGAATCTCGTCAACCCCATTGGCAATGCCGCTCATTTCTTTGGGCATTTTTGAATCTAAAAAAGGAGAAAACCCGTTAAGATCGCCATGGCTGCCGGTAGAACCGATAAACAGGGTAGCACACAGCATCCTTGGGCCGGGTATATCGCCGTTGTTAATGGCGTTGCGAAGCGCCACATCCAAAAAAGCCTGTGAACCCACATCGCGAATGGTTGTAAAACCCGCCTCCAGCGTACGCTTTGCGTAAATGTGTGCAGTAACCGCATAATCCATTACTGTCTTCCTGAAAATATCTGCATAGTAATCGCCGCCGGGGTTACCTGTAACATGCGTATGGCAATCAATCAGACCCGGCAACACGGTAGCTTTTGAAAGATCGATAATGGTGGCGCCCCTGGGAACGGCAATATTGCTGCCAACCGCTTTAATGGTATCGTTTTCTATTAATATTAATTGATTGTCCAGCACTTTTCCATTTTCTGTATCAATTAATTTACCCGCTTTGATAATGGTAGCTGGTTTTGTCTGCGCCTGTATGCCAGGAAATACGATGGCCGTTAAAAAAGTGAACAGCAATTCTTTCATGTCTGGTATTTTTTGGAAGATAAGAAAAGCAAATGTGGAAATAAAAAAAATGTGAAAATGTAAAAACTACAATATTAATAGTACAAAAAACCCACCGGCAACGGTGGGCAATTCTTAATTATCAATTTTTAATTCTTAATTATTTATACATCTCTTCCTTCAATTGTTTAACGCGATCATCTGCCAGGTACTCATCAAATGTAGTAAGCCTGTCAATAATGCCTTTGGGCGTTATTTCTATAATACGGTTGGCCGTTGTTTGCATGAAAGTATGGTCATGGCTTGTAAGCAATACAATGCCTTTAAATTCGCTGATGTTTTCATTAAAGCTCTGGATACTTTCCAGGTCAAGGTGATTGGTGGGCTGATCCAGCACTACCACGTTGGGATTTTGCAGCATCATACGGCTTAGCATGCATCGTACTTTTTCTCCCCCGCTTAATACACCTGTTTTTTTCATTACATCATCGCCGCTAAATAACATCTTGCCTAAAAAACCACGCAGAAAAGGCTCATCTGCATCCGTTACATGCGCAGGTACAAACTGGCGCAGCCAATCCATCAGCGTCATGTTATTCTGAAAATACTGGCTGTTCTCTACCGGCAAATAAGCTTTCGTAACCGTGGTTCCCCATTCGTATTTTCCTTTATCGGCAGCTACTTCTCCGTTGATGATATTAAAGAATGCCGTTACCGCCAAAGCATCCTTGCTTAGTATGGCAATTTTATCCCCTTTGTTTACAGTAAAGCTTACATCGTTAAATAATACACGGCCGTCTACGGATTTCCCCAGTTTCTCAATATTTAATATCTGGTTACCCACATCGCGCAGGGGCTGAAAAATAATACCCGGATACTTACGGTTGCTCGGCTCAATTTCTTCTATGGTTAATTTCTCCAATGCTTTTTTACGTGAGGTGGCCTGTTTACTTTTTGACGCATTGGCGCTGAAACGTGCTATGAAATCAATTAATGCCTGGCGTTTTTCTTCTGTCTTTTTGTTTTTGTCGTTCATTTGCCGGGCAGCCAGTTGCGATGAACCATACCAGAAAGTATAATTGCCGGTAAATATTTTGATTTTAGATCTGTCTACATCCGCCACATGCGTGCACACAGAATCCAGGAAGTGCCGGTCGTGGCTCACCACCAGTACAATATTTTCATAATCGGCCAGGAAATTTTCCAGCCAGCCGATGGTTTCAATATCAAGACCGTTGGTAGGCTCATCCAGTAATAATATATCCGGATTGCCAAACAATGATTGCGCCAGCAGCACACGCAGTTTCAGGTTGCCCGGAATGTCTTTCATCAGCATTTGGTGAAACTCCTCTCCCACGCCCAGTTCACTGAGTAATGTAGCCGCATCGCTGTCGGCCGTATAACCTCCCATTTCTCCAAATTCGCCCTCCAGTTCAGCGGCTTTCATGCCATCTTCTTCGGTAAAATCTGCCAGCGCATAAATCTTCTCGCGCTCCTGCATAATGGTCCACAGTTTGTTATGGCCCATCATAACGGTGTTCAGTACGGTATATTCGTCAAACTCAAACTGGTTTTGTTTCAGTACTGCCAGGCGTTCGCCGGGGGTTATTTCCACCGTGCCTTTGTTCGGTTCAATATCCCCGCTCAATATTTTTAGAAAAGTACTTTTGCCGGCCCCGTTGGCGCCTATTACGCCATAGCAATTGCCTTTGACAAAATTGATATTTACCTCGTCAAACAACACCCTTTTGCCATAAGCCAGGGTTATATTTCTTGCGCTGATCATTTATTATCCCGTATTTTTTTGAAGTTGCAAAGGTAGGAAGAAAGTGCGGAGTATTTAGTACTAAGTATTCAGACAATACGCTGGAACGCCCCCGGCAATCCTGCCGTCAAAATACTGATTACCAGGTTTCGAATGTGAAGAAAGCTCCTGCCGGCAAACGCCAACAGGAGCTTTCTTTATCTTAATGGTAAGTATTGGTAAATACAATACTGAAGTCTCAGTACTATATACTGAATACTTAGTACTGTTCTTAGTATCCCATACCACCCATATCAGGTGCACCATGGCTGTGCGGCGCTTCTTCTTTCTTAGGCCTGTCAGCAACTACACATTCGGTAGTTAACAGCATACCTGCAATAGAAGCTGCGTTTTCCAGCGCAATACGGGTCACTTTAGTTGGATCAATTACACCTGCTTTCAGTAAGTTTTCATATACTTCAGTACGTGCATTGAAACCAAAATCACCTTTACCTTCTTTAATTTTCTGAACAACGATAGAACCTTCAATACCGCTGTTTACAACAATCTGGCGAAGCGGTTCTTCAATAGCCCTTTTAACAATGGCTATACCTGTTGTCTCATCTTCATTGGCACCTTTGAATTTCTCCAGCGATTCTGTAGCACGGATGAAAGATACACCACCACCGGGCACAATGCCTTCTTCAACGGCTGCACGTGTTGCATGTAATGCATCGTCAACACGATCTTTCTTTTCTTTCATTTCCACTTCAGTTGCTGCGCCAATGTACAATACAGCCACGCCACCACTTAATTTAGCCAGGCGTTCCTGCAATTTTTCCTTATCGTAATCAGAAGTAGTTACTTCTATCTGTGCTTTTATCTGGTTAACACGGGCAGTGATATCTGCTTTTTTACCTTTTCCGCCAACAACAATGGTGTTGTCTTTGTCGATGGTAATAGAAGCAGCCTGTCCCAGTGAGGTTAAATCTGCGGCTTCCAGTTTGTAACCCAGTTCTTCACTTATTACGGTACCTGCTGTCAGAATTGCAATATCCTGCAGCATTTCTTTTCTGCGGTCGCCAAAGCCAGGAGCTTTAACAGCAGCTACTTTCAGCGTACCACGTAATTTATTTACAACCAGTGTGGCCAGTGCTTCACCTTCCAGGTCTTCAGCAATGATTACCAGAGGACGGCCGCTCTGCGCAACTTTCTCCAGTATATGCAGGATGTCTTTCATGGCAGAGATCTTCTTATCGTAAATAAGAATGTAAGGGTTCTGCAATTCAGCTTCCATTTTTTCGCTGTTGGTAACAAAATAAGGAGAGATATAACCACGATCGAACTGCATACCTTCAACCACATCAACAGTAGTATCTGTACCTTTTGCTTCTTCAACAGTAATAACACCTTCTTTACCTACTTTGGCAAATGCTTCTGCAATCAGTTTACCGATTGTTTCATCATTGTTGGCAGAGATAGAGGCAACCTGCTGAATTTTTTTGCTGTCGTTTCCGATTGTCTGTGATTGCGTTTTCAGGTTCTCAACAACCCTGGCAACGGCTTTATCAATACCACGTTTTAAATCCATTGGGTTAGCACCGGCAGCAACGTTCTTTAAACCTTCGCCGATGATAGCCTGTGCCAGAACAGTAGCAGTAGTAGTACCGTCACCCGCGATATCTGCAGTTTTAGAAGCTACTTCCTTTACCATTTGTGCACCCATATTTTCAATAGGGTCTTCCAGTTCAATTTCTTTAGCTACGGTAACACCATCTTTGGTAACCTGCGGAGCACCAAATTTTTTCTCAATAACCACATTGCGGCCTTTGGGGCCCAGTGTTACTTTTACAGCGTTGGCCAGGGTGTCAACGCCTTTCTTCATTCTATTTCTCGCTTCAATGTCGAAGAAGATTTGTTTTGCCATAATTATCAGGTTTGTAAAATTTTGAAATAAAATATCAGGCTCTTAACGTTTAGCGGTTTAGCTACTGGTAAAAACACCAACAGCTAATAGCCTGGGGCTAATAGCTGTTTAAACAATTGCCAGGATATCGCTTTCACGCATAATCAGCAATTCTTCGCCTTCTACAGTGAGTTCTGTGCCGGCGTATTTACCATATAACACGGTGTCACCAATTTTAACCGTAACTGGTTCGTCTTTTTTACCAGGACCAGCGGCTACAACCGTACCACGCTGTGGTTTTTCTTTCGCAGTATCGGGGATAATAATTCCACCGGCTGTCTTTTCTTCAGCCTTAGCTGGACGTACAATTACCCTGTCGTGCAATGGGGTAACTTTGAGATTCTTGGCCATATGCGTTAATTTTTTGTTTTAGATTAGAAATTTCTAATGGCGTGCAAAGCTAAACGAATTTCATACCAAAGGAAACAAAATGCAAAAAAAAGGAAATGATGTCAGTTAAACAGGTTTGTTGGCAGCTAATCAGGACTTTAATGAGAGGGCTCTTGCCAATTTTTCACTTTTGGCAGTCCTGATACGTCAATCGTCAGTTAGTAGCGGCCCATCAGGTACCGGGTGCCCGGTAAATAAGGCACCTGGAATTACATCCGCCCCAACTCACGACTGACGTCTGACGTTTCACGATGAATTCCCTATCTTCGCAGCCTCAAAACAAGTTCTTGGCATACTATGATTAGCAGAAGAAATATCCGGGTAAAAGTGATGCAAACACTTTATTCCGCAGAGACCGCACAAGGAGAAATGAAACCCGGCGAACCGTTGAACATACTGCAAAAGCATTTTGACCAAACCCGTGGATTACTGGTATACCTGGTGTACGTTCTTACAGAAATCGCCCGTTACGCAGAAACAGATGCACGCAAAAAAGCTTCCAAACACCTGCCCACCGAAGCCGATCTGAATATTAATATAAAGCTGGCCGGCAACGAACTTTTGTGGAAGATGCTGGAAGATCCCTCTTATCAAAGAGCCCTCAAAGAAGACAGACCCGATTTGCAGGCCGACCAGGAAGAAATCAGGAAGCTTTATCTTGAACTGGCCGCCACGCCCGAATACAAACAATACATTACAGAACAAAGCCGCGACAGCAAATCCGAAAAACAGATGCTGGAATTTATCCTGGGAACGCTGATGCTGCCCAACGAGAACTTCGTAGCACGGGTGGAGGAAACCTTTACCAACTGGGATGATGACTGTGATGTGATAAATCAGCTGATACTAAGCTGGCTGCAAAAACCCGGGGCATTCAATTTCATGGAAATCATCAGCAAAGACAAGCTGCAATTTGCCAGGGAATTGCTCCAAACCGTGTTTGATAAGAAAGAAATAACCATGGACCTCATAAAACCCAAATTAAAAAATTGGGACCCGGACAGGATTGCAGTGCTGGATATGATACTGATGCAGATGGGTGTATGTGAGTTTTTATTCTTTGAAACCATCCCCCCCAAGGTTACTATTAATGAATATATCGACCTGGCAAAAGAATACAGCACACCACAAAGCGGCCAGTTTGTAAATGGCATTCTGGACAATATTCATAAAGATTTGCTGAAAAGCGATAAAATGCACAAAGTTTCATTTGTTAAAAAAAAGTAAGTCGCCAATTACTACATTTGCAAAAAAATACCACATGAGACCCGTTATAATATTAGCAGTACTAACAATAGCAGTTGCCGCCTGCAATGGCCCGGTAAAAAAAGAGGTCACAGACACAACGCCTGTTGCAATGACGGTGCCCGAAGAGAAAAAAGATACTGCCAGTTTTACTACTATGCAATGGATAGACTCGGTAAAGGATTATGGCAAAATTACAGAAGGCCAGAAACTGGAAGTTTTATTCCGTTTTAAGAATACAGGCAATAAACCACTTATTATTGAAAGTGTACATCCCAGTTGTGGTTGCACCGTAGCCGATCCCCCCAAAGAACCCATTGCCCCCGGCGCTGAAGGAGAAATCAAAGGCTCTTTTGACAGCAATGGTAAAAACGGTCAGCAGCACAAAACCATAGCAGTAACAGCCAATACAAAGGGAAGTGAAAACCACGAAGTAAGTTTTACCGTTGAGGTAATGAAAAAATAATAACAATTTAACAAGTAATACAAAAAAAATGACAAACGCAACGATTTTATTACAGGCAAGTACCCAGAGCCCTACCTCTATGATGTTTATACTGGGCGCAATGATCCTGGTATTCTGGTTATTCATGATTCGCCCGCAGGCCAAAAAAGCCAAACAGGCAAAGGAATTTCAGCAAAATTTACAGAAAGGGGCAAAAGTGGTTACCATTGCTGGTATACATGGTACAATAAACAAAATAAACGACGACAATACTACCATCATGCTCGAAACCAGCCCGGGCAGCTATATTAAAATAGAAAAAAGCGCCATCAGCCAGGAGTGGAGCCAGGCCATTAACAAACCAGCCGAACCAGCCAAATAATCAACTACACATTACTGATATAACCGGGCCCCCAGCCCGGTTTTTTTTGCCCAATCCTTCCGCTTCCATAAAGGGCTGGCCCCTGATGAAACTATTTATTTCATAACTTCAGCTATCAATCATTTCAATAATGACTTTAAGAGTTGGCCTGACAGGTGGAATGGGCAGCGGGAAAACCACCGTAGCGGCTGTATTCGCAGCACTGGGCATACCTGTTTACAGCGCCGATGATGCCGCCAAAAGACTGATGAATGAAGACGAGTCATTAAAAGCTCAATTAATAGAAAAATTTGGCGAAAACACTTATACAAACGGATTGCTAAACCGCGCCCACCTGGCAGCCGAAGTTTTTACCGACAAAGACAAATTAACGTTGCTGAATTCAATCGTACACCCGGCAACCATTGCCGATGGTGAAAAATGGATGCGGCAACAAACTACTCCATACGCTATTAAAGAAGCCGCTATTATATTTGAAAGTGGTTCGCAACGTTACCTGGATTATATAATTGGCGTTGATGCACCGGTTACGCTGCGCATTTACCGCAGCATGAAAAGAGACCATCTTAGTAAGGAAGAAGTTAACGCCCGCCTGAACAGGCAAATGGATGATGCCATTAAAATGAAATTGTGCGACTTTGTAATTAACAACAACGGTCAGCAGGCAGTATTGCCCCAGGTAATGGCATTGCACGAACAATTGCTGACACTTGCGCGTAAAAAAGAAACAGCCACTGATTAGTTGTATTGTCCATTGAATGTCTTTTTTGAATCCGGCTTCAGCACTTCCTTCAAAATTCTTGCGTCGCACACTTGTACCACAAATCGCTGCTGATCTCAATACCAGTTCTGACTGCAGCGGGAAAAACAAAATCCGGCATCACTTAATAATTTTAAAACACCATCGCCTTAATTTTCCTTCAAAATCAAAAGGCGTTGTAAGTTTGGTTATATCTGTAATGGAAGAAGCCGCTATTTCACCGGCCGATAATTGAAACTTTGTATAGTTGGTGCTGAAATACAGTATGCCGCCAGGCGTCATAACCCGCAGGCATTTGTTAATAAGTGATGAGTGATCCCGCTGAATGTCCAGGAAATCCTTCATCCGTTTACTGTTGCTGAAAGTGGGCGGATCAAGAATTACCATATCAAATGTTCCGGGTTCAAGTTCGTCTAGATATTGAAGGACATCTGCGTGCACAAAACGGTATTTCACCGCATCTTCCAGTGCATTGAGTTTAAAGTTATCTGCAGCCCACGACAGGTAGGTATTGGATAAATCAACCGATACCACCGACAGGGCCCCGCCAGCCGCTGCATAAACAGAAAATGAAGCGGTATAGCAAAACAGATTCAATACCTTTTTATTTTTTGCCTGGTCCCGCACCATGCTCCGTGTAATACGGTGATCCAAAAACAAACCGGTATCCAGGTAATCAGACAGGTTCACTTTAAACAACAGACCGGCTTCCTTTACAGTAAAAAACGCCATCTCCTCCCCTGTTTTCTGGTACTGGTCCTGGCGGTCTGTTTTTCTTTTGCGTTGTTTCAGGTAAATATTATCACCGGCCACCTGGGTTACCGTTGCAATTGCCTGCAAGCTTTCATTCAGCCATATGTCATGCTGTTCTTCGGTAAGGTTATGCCTGGCCTGGTATTCAGACAAATATATGTTGCCTTCATACACATCAATAATCAACGGAAATTCCGGAAGATCGCGGTCATATAACCGATAACAACCGATGCCCTGCCGTTTGGCCTGCTTGCCAAGATGCCGGAAAACCCTGGCGAGCCGGTTACGGAACATTTGCATTTTTTCTTCTTCTGTCATGGGGGGTTAAAAATACAACAGATGCCGTAGTTTTGAATAGACATGAAAAATATACCCATACCAACTATTCAGCTGTTTCCCGTGCTGGAAGAGCAGCTTATACAATTGTTGCATTCTCTTACGGCAGAGGAATGGAAACAACCTACCGTGGCACGCCTGTGGACGGTAAAAGATGTGGCCGCTCATTTGCTGGATGGCAATATAAGGGTGCTTTCAATAATGAGAGACAATCATTTCAGCGATCCGCCCGGAAATATTTATACCTATGAAGACCTGGTGGGCTACTTGAATAGCATAAACGCAGAATGGGTACATGCCATGAAAAGAATGAGCCCCCAACTATTGGTTTCACTGCTTGAATTTACCGGCAAGGCATATGCGCAGCAGTTCGCGTCGCTTGATCCATTTGCACCTGCCATATTCGCCGTATCATGGGCGGGAGAAACCAGTTCACCCAACTGGTTTCATACAGCGCGCGAATACACCGAACGCTGGCATCACCAGCAGCAAATACGCGATGCGGTTGGAAAACCCGGTATAATGACCAGGGAATTGTATTATCCGGTACTGGACACCTTTATGATGGCACTGCCATTTGCCTACAGGGAGACGGAGGCCGAAGAAAATACTTCAGTACAAATTACCATCAGCGGCGATGCCGGCGGCGACTGGTTCCTGGTTAAAAAAGAAAAATGGGAATTGACCAGGGTAAATAATTTGCCCATTGCAGCGCACACCACTATCAGCGGCCATATTGCCTGGAAATTATTTACAAAAAGCTGGAGAAAAAAAGACGCCATGGCTGACATTTCAATTGAAGGTGATGAAGCACTGGCAAAACCTGTATTGGACATGGTAACGGTAATGGCTTAAAATAACGATTATGGAAAAAATAAACCTGGCAGAAAAATTCGGTTTGTTTACTGAGCACTGGACACCAAAAATTGCCGGTGAACTAAATGGCCAGCAGGTAAAGCTGGTAAAATTCAAAGGGCCTTTTACCTGGCATCATCACGACAATGAAGATGAATTATTTCTTGTAGTAAAAGGAAGTTTTGTAATGGAATTACGCGACAAAAACATAGAATTACATGCAGGCGAATTTTTGATTGTACCGCGGGGGGTAGAACACCGGCCCAACGCCACAGAAGAAGTAGAAGTATTATTGTTTGAACCGGCCGGCACCCTGAATACCGGGAATACAGAAAATGAGTTTACAAAAAAAACGCTGACTGGCATTTAGCAGCGCAAGACATTACCGCAATACCCGCAGCTGCACAATTATTTGACCATCTGTTTACACGCATTGATAAGCCAAACCAGCATTCTGCTCAATCAGGCAGGCTTTTCACACAATAAAAGTTACATTCACAGATGGCGGAGAACTGGTCGTTAACCAGGTGGCGACCAGTTTATTGTTACCGGGCTTTCAGTCAACCATAAAACACCCATCATGCCGGCAAACCCTTTCAAAGTATTTGTGGTAGATGATGAATACCAGAGCAGGAATCTCTTATGCAGGTTACTGTCTGAACATTTTCCAGCCATTACAATTGCAGGCCAGGCTGCCACCGTAAAAGAAGGATTGGAAGGTATCAGGTCGTCTAACCCCGATCTGCTTTTTCTGGATATTGCCATGCAGGGAGAATCTGGTTTTGACTTGTTGCAACAGCTTGATAAGGAGGATTTGCAGATCATTTTTGTAACAGCGCACGATGAATACGCCCTGAAGGCTTTCCGCTTTAATGCTGTAGACTATCTGCTAAAACCGATTGTGCTGAATGAAATGAAAGAAGCCATTTCAAAAGCAATAAAACATTTACCCGAACAAAAATTCACTTCGCGCGAACAACTGGAAAACCTGGTAAGGCATATGCACAATCCTAAAAAAAATCATGATAAAATTGCGGTTCCCACAACAGAAGGATTTGTGCTGGTACCCCTGGAGGAAATTATCTTCTGCCAGGCCAACGGCAACTACACTGAGTTTCACCTGCAGAACAAAAGAAAGATACTGAGCAGTTATACCCTTAAACAATACCATGAATTACTGATTGACCAGAATTTTTTCAGGGCACACCGTTCTTACCTGATTAACCTTTCATATGTAAAAAAATACAAAAGAGGCGATGGCGGTATTGTGATTATGCAGGATGGAAGCGAAATAGAATTATCCCGGCAAAACAAGGAAGCATTTCTTCAATTTTTTAACGCGTGAAACTAAACCCAAAGTAAATGCTGAAATATCTGTTGCTGGCAACAGGATGCTTTTCAGTTTTGTTTTCCGCCAGCCAGGAATACACTTTCCGGCGGCACACTACTTCAGACGGCCTGGCGGGAGAAGATGTGCATGCCATCATGCAGGATTCGTATGGATTTTTATGGATAGGAACAGGAAATGGACTGAGCAGGTTCGACGGTAAAAATTTTAAGAATTATGCCTATACCGAAGGGCTCCGGGATTTAGCAATCATTGCACTGTTTGAAGACAAACATCACCGGCTATGGGCCGGTACCACCAAAGGAATTGCAGAATTGAAGAATGGCCGTTTTGTTATGCACACAAACAATGAAAACGAGCATTTTATTGTTTCTTCTTTCAGTGAGGCCGACGGCGGGGGCCTGCTGGCATTTACAGACAAAGGCGCCTATCGTTACAACGATACCAACTGGAGAAAAACAGATTTACTTCCCGGATATAAAAAAAGCAAATGCCTGGGAATGGTGGCTGCCGACAATGGATTATACCTGAATTACGGAGACGCGCTTTTTTATAAAAAGAACAATGCACCGCCCGTGTTACTGGCTAAAGATACTTCCGGCAACAGAACGGGCTTTTTTTGCAGCCAGCTTTCCGGCATCCTGGGCAGGGTATATGCCGGTATTCATAACCAGTTGTTTGAATTGGCCGGGGGCAAAATGCGCTTATTGATTGACAGTATACCGGTACCGCCTCATCATTTCTTCAATTTTACCATAGATACGGGAAACATTTGCTGGATAAATATTGCCGGCAGGGGTTTGTACAAATATCACCTGTTGCTTCCACAAAACCGGCAAACGGTTTCACTGTATGAATATGATTCCAATACAGCAGGTTACCCTTTTGTTGATAACCAGCGCAATTTATGGATTACCAGTTACCTGGGATTGATAAAAGTGATGCCGAAAATATTTGAGGAAATAACGCCACCCGCACACCCGGAAGGCACTAAAAGACTGAATGTAATTCCGGCACAGGACAATGAAGTTATTATTTCAGATGGCGGCGGCCTGCATCTTTTAAAAAAAGGGAAAATAACCGGCATTGAAAAGCCCGTTTCTTATAAAGATGAAAACGCTTATCACACCGATGTAATAGAAGGTTTTGCAAAAGACAACAGGCAAAACACCTGGATGATAACGCGTCAGCGAAAAATGTTATGCTGGAATGGCGCTCATTTGCTGGATTTCTCGCATTTGCTGATTCCAAGAACCACCGACTACATCCGCAACATCACTGTTAACCCGGTAAATAACAAGGTATTTATTTGTGATGATTCTACTTTGTTATGCGGCAATGAGACATCATTTGGTGTTTTTACTGACAATAAGGGGAACCGTTTTTCAAAAACAACCACTGTCTTATTTACACATACCGGAACAGGAATTGTGAATGTTTATTTTAAAGGAATCTATTTTATTACCCGGCAGAATGAAATCATTAAAGCGCCGCCTGAACTGGATATTATTGACAAAGGAAGTTATACCTATTTTTTTGAAGACAAAGAAGGATGGATATGGATAAGTAATGCGGGAAAAGGGCTCGTGCGTTTCCGCATCGATGAAACCAATTATACGGTAAAGGATCTAACTATACTTACAACAGAATTTGGCCTGCCCTCCAATAAAATAGTGGATATGACATTCGATGCCGAAGGCAACAAATGGGTAAGCTGCAGTAATGGTTTGGCTGTTTTGAAACAGCATGCCACGGGCAGCAGTATATGGGATGTATATACAATAGGAAAAGAGCAAAACCTCTACCTGGAAAGTCCGCCCACAATGGCTGCAGACAATGCCGGAAATGTGTGGCTGGCTTCAGGCAAGAATATAATAAGAATCGACGCACGTAAGCTGATTCTAAAAAAAGTAAGACCGGCTGTGGTAATTGAAAAAGTGCTGCTGAACATGAAGGAAACAAACTGGCAACAGTTCAGTGATTCAATATATGGCTACCTTCAGCTTCCTGTTTCTCCCCGGCTGAATTATGAGCAGAATACGCTGGGTTTTGAATTCTCCGGCGTATCTGTTTACAATGCAGATTATTTCGAATATTGCTACCAGCTGGAACCATTGGATAAAATATGGAGCGCCCCTTCTTCAAACAATTTTATATCGCTGGTTAAATTAACTCCCGGTAAGTATGTTTTTAAAGTGAAAGCAATGGGCAGGGGAACGGACTGGAGCGCTCCCGCCGTTTTTAGTTTTAGCATCAGACCGCCTTTCTGGGAAAGCTGGCTTTTCAGGATGCTTATTATTGCACTGGCAGCAACGGTTATTATAGGCCTGTATTTTAACCGGTTAAAAAAAATTCAAAAGGAAGCTGAAATACAAAACCAGTTAAGGGAACTGGAAATGAAGGCACTCAAGGCCCAGATGAATCCTCATTTCATTTACAACGCACTTAATTCTATCCAGTCACTGATTGCGGATGAAAGAAAGTCAGAGGCAATCAATTATATCGGTACATTTTCCCGTCTTCTGCGTCATGTACTTGAATATGCAGAAAACAGTGTTACCAGCCTGGAAAAAGAATTACAGACACTCAGGCTGTATATCCAGCTTGAATCTTTACGGCTGAATATAAATCTCCATTACACCATTACCGTTGGCGATGAATTGATTTGCGAAAACGAGAAACTGCCACCGCTTATATTGCAACCATTTGTTGAAAATGCGCTATGGCACGGACTTAGCAAAAAACCGGGCGATAAAATGCTGACCATCTCCGTTTCACAAACCAATAACCATTTGATTTGTGCCGTAGAAGACAATGGTATAGGACGCGCCAATTCGGCCGTTTTAAAAAAACAAACATCAAATAATCTTTATTCCTCAAAAGGTGTTGCTATAACCGTGAAACGCCTGATGGGTTTTAACCGGAGCAACGAAATGCCCGTAGTATACCACGATCTGCAGGACAGCCAGGGCAATGCCGGAGGCACACGCGTAATTATTTCTATCAAAAGACATTTATCCTGAAACCCTGCTCCAGGTTCCATTCAATCGTTGACTGCTGCCTGCCAGTAAATGCGGGTTTGCATACTTATGATCCGGGGTTAGCTTTACACACAAATATGCGGTATGTCGTTTATAGCCGGTATTGTTTTGTTAACCGGACTGGTCCTGTCCGGAATTTTCTGGAAAGACCTGGCAGGTAGTATAAAAAAAATATACCGCAGGGCAAAACGCCATTGAATCATTTTGCCAACAGGAATCCGCTACCCAGTCAATCAAACAACAGCCCTGATAAATGGCATTTAAAAAGAAGATAAAAATTTGTTGTTTTATGGGCTTATTCCTCTCTGATTGGTGCATGTATTATTCCATTCCTTCACCATTAAAGACTCGATTTATGTACACAATACCGGCTCTGAGGTTCCGAACGGAATAACAAAAATATTTTAGTTGCCAACCGGAAAAAATACCGGCAGATATTTTTTTGATAATTACCTCAAAGAAAATTAACAACCATTTTCACATAAAAGGCGATAACCAGGCGAAGGATGCTGCTGTTTTTTTCTTCACCCCAAAACAAATCACCATGAAATCGTTCATCACCATTTTATCTAAAAAGCGGGCATTGCTTGCCCTTATTTCAATTTTTATCTTTTCTTCCTGCCAGAAGGAACTAAGGCCCGATCCGGCTGCAACAGCATTAAATGATATCGCTGCTGCAAATAGCAATAACAATGACCATGGCCATTTAAAACAAACCAATACTTATTCATCAGATGTTGTATTTAAATGGATAGACATGCAGTTGCGGCTGATGCGTACCAGTGCCCCCTTTGTTGGAGGGCTTCCGGTTTCCCGGATATTTGGTTATACCGGCATTGCATTGTATGAATCTGTTGTACATGGCATGCCGGCATACCAGAGTTTGTCGGGCCAGTTAAATCAATTTCCGGAAATGCCAAAGACCCAGCCGGGTTTTGCCTATCACTGGCCCAGCAATGCCAATGCTGTATTAGCTGCCATGACCCGTAACTTTTTTCCTGCCACGTCTGCTGTCAACAAGGCTTCTGTAGATTCATTGGAATGGGCGCTGAATGACGAATTTAAAAACTCAGTTAATTTGGATGAGGTTCAGCGTTCCATTGATTTTGGCAAATCGGTAGCCCAATTGGTTTTTGACTGGTCAAAAACAGATGGCGCCGATCATGCAAATGAATTTTATCCTGTACCAACCGGTATTGGGTTATGGGTCCCTACTCCCCCGGCATTTGCTGCACCTTTTGGACCTTACTGGAAAAATAACAGGTTGATGGTACCCGGTAGTTTGGACGGAATAACCGTTCCCCCGCCGCCAACTTATTCCACAGATCCTTCATCCGATTTTTATAAAATGGTAAAAGAGGTTTATGATATTTCACAAACCCTCACGCCGGAACAGCTTGCAACAGGCTTGTATTACAGAGACAACCCCGGTTACGGAGGCGGGCATTATCTTAGTATTTTAAAACTGGTGCTGCAGCAGGAACAAGCTACACTGGATATAAGTGCCCTTGCCTATGCCAAAGTCGGCATATCTGTAGTAGATGCAGGTATCGGATGCTGGAAGGTAAAATACACCTATAATCAGCTTCGCCCTATTACTGCTATCCAGAATGTTTTAGGTTATACTACCTGGACGCCCAAGTTTGGTACTCCCAATTTCCCCGATTATATTTCAGGCCATGCCGCCCTGGCGGGAACTGTATCAGTATTGCTCACATCAATGTTCGGCGATAATTATCATCTAACCAATAATACGTACAGTTTTTTAGGTATGCCAGACCAGCATTATACTTCCTTTTATGATATGGCAGACCAGATAGGAAAGGCAAGGGTTTATGCAGGCATTCATTATACAGTTTCCTGTACAGAGGGGAACAAGATGGGGCAACAGGTTGCAAAGAACATATTGAATAAACTGAAATTTTTAAAAGATTAAGTTTTTAGTTAAGCAAATAGTAAGCAAAATACATCCCTGCTGTATTCCTGCAGCGGGGGTATTTCGCCGAACATTAACGAAATATCCATTGGCCTTGTTCAATAAAAAAAGCCAGTGGCTAAACAGCCACTGGCCTTTTTTTATCACGTAAACCGGTTATTTCAATTTAGCCAATGCTTCTTTAATTCTTATCCAGGCCCTTTCAATGTTCTGCATGCTGTTGGCAAAAGAAAAACGCACACAGTTGGGTTCGCCAAACGCATCACCCATAACAGAAGACACATGTGCGGTGTTTAAAAGATACATGCAAAATTCCGATGCGTTTGAAACAGTAGTAGTACCATCGCTTTTGCCGTAATAATAACTTACATCAGGAAAAATATAAAATGCCCCTTCGGGTTCAAAACATTTAACGCCCGGTACCTCTTTAATAATCTCAAGTACCCGTTTCCTTCTGCGGGTAAACTCCTCCGTCATTTCTTTGGAAGGCCTTAAATCGCCGGTAAGGGCAACAATAGCGGCCCTTTGGGTAACGGCAGTAGCACCACTGGTGAATTGCCCCTGTAATTTCTCGCATCCTTTCGCTACTTCGGCATTGGCGGCAATATAACCAAGACGCCAGCCAGTCATCGCAAAGCCCTTGCTTAACCCGTTAATGATGATGATGCGATCCTTTAAATCGTTGAACTGTGCGATGCTTTCATGACTACCAACAAAATTGATGTATTCATAAATTTCATCAGAAATAATGTAAATATTGGGATGCTTACGGAATACTACCGCCAGCGCTTCCAGCTCAGCTTTGCTGTATACAGCACCTGAGGGATTGCAGGGTGAAGAGAACAGAAACATTTTTGTTTTGGGTGTAATAACGGCTTCCAGTTCGGCGGGCGTTATTTTATAGCCGTTTTCAACAGTTGTTCTTACTTCTACCACCTTGCCACGGGCAATTTTTACCAGTTCACTGTAAGTAACCCAGTAAGGAGTGGGAATGATTACTTCTTCATTATCATCTACCACGGCCAGGATGGCATTGGCCAGGCTTTGCTTGGCGCCTGTAGATACCACTATATTTTCTGGTTTATAATCAAGGTTGTTATCGCGTTTAAGCTTGGCGCATACGGCTTCGCGCAAATCAAGATAGCCGGCTACCGGCGTATAGTGTGAGTAATTGTCATCAACAGCTTTTTTGGCGGCCTCCTTAATATGATCAGGTGTGTCAAAATCTGGTTCACCCAAACTTAAATCAATTACATCTATGCCTTTTGCTCTTAGTTCCCTGCCAAGCTTGGCCATTTTCAATGTTTCGGGCTCGTTAAATCGCTGAAGTACTGATGAAAGTGCCATTACTTTGTTTTTTTTGAGGGCACAAAAGTAATGATTGAACTTGAATTATAAGACACGAATGAACACTAAATGTTACGAATGAACACCAGGGAGGCGTGGTGGATGACGAAGCGGGGATTGGTGAAACCAGGAATGAAAATTATTTTTTCGGAGAATCAGCCGCGGCTTTAAGTATTAACAGCGGGTTTACAATAGAATATCTCCCGTAAGTTTTGTACGACACGCATGAACGCTAAGGAGGCGTGCGTGGATGGCGAAGCGGCGACTGGTGAAACCGTGAAATTAGCGTTCATTGGTTGCCATTCGTAAAATTAGTGTTAAAAAAAAAGCCCTCCTGGGAACAGGACGGCCTCTAACGATTGCTTGCCATATGAAAAAATCGTGAAATTATTTTTTAACTGAGTCTACTTTAGCTTTAATTGTATCTACAGCAGCTTTAACAGTTGAATCTACTGCAGCTTTAGCGCTGTCACCAACAGCTTTAACAGTTGAATCAACTGCAGTTTTTGCGCTATCTACAGCAGCAGCAGCTGAATCAGTTGAGTTGTTGCAAGATGCTACAAAAGCGCCAATGGCCAGAACTAAAAGAAGTTTTTTCATTTGTTTGTGTTTTGTTTGTAAAATAATGGTTCGATGCTTTATACTGTAAAAAGAAAAAGGTAACCCGCCTTTTTAAAAAAGTTTTTTTGAACCTTTGTTTGGGTTACAATTTGTTAATTTGGGTATTAAATAATAGTGATAAGTGACTACAGCATTCCAGGAGAAAGAATTACTGAAAGGATTGGCAAAGAGCGATAAAAAAGCGGCCGAAACCATTTATAAAGACAATTATAGTATGGTTCAGGCGTTGATTATCAACAATAACGGTTCAGCAGACGATGCCAGGGATATTTTCCAGGAAACGATGATTGTGCTGTACGAAAAGGCAAAATCGGGCGGTTTTGAACTGAATTGTCAGCTTAAGACCTTTATTTATTCCGTGAGCAGGCGACTGTGGCTTAAGCGATTGCACCAGCTACAGAAATATGGGGGGCAAATTGAAAATATGGTGGAAACCGTACCTGTGGAAGAAGAAATTGAGAGTCATGAACAAAAGAGCGACCAGTTTCAGGCAATGGAAAAGTCTATGATGAGCCTGGGCGAGCCTTGTAAAAGCCTGATTGAAGCTTATTACCTGCAGAAACGGAATATGACAGAAATAGCGGGCAGTTTTGGATATACCAATGCGGACAACGCAAAAAACCAAAAATATAAATGCCTGATGCGCCTTAAAAAATTATTTTTTGCTCAAAATAAAAACCGGGAGAAATGATAGAAGATATTCAATTATCGGATGCGGTGGAACGTTTTTTACAGGGCCAGATGGATGCGGAAGAGCTTTCACGCTTTGAGCAGCTTCGCAAATCAAACCCCGAAATAGACCAGTTTGTGGTAGAACACAGCCTTTTCCTGAGCCAGTTAAACGAATTTGGGAACCGGAAACAATTCCGTTCGTCTTTGCAGGAAATCCACAATAACTTATTGGACAATGGCACGATTAAACCGCAGGCGCCTAAAACCAGGGTGGTCGATATTTTTAACCGTTATAAACGTGTTTGGGCCGTAGCTGCTTCCATTGCAGGTATCATAGCCATTACAGTAAGCGGTCTGGTAGCTTATTTTACACCCAATCTTACCAAACCCCAGATAGAAGTATTAAGCCGCGAAGTTTCCAAATTAAAAACGCAGCAAACCGCACTAACCAATGAGGTAAGAGATAAGACCAAAGTAAACAGGGTGCCCGTTGGCGAGGATTTCAAATTTGGAGGTACTGGTTTTCTTATTGATGCCAGGGGATACATGGTTACCAATGCCCACGTTATCAAAAACGCCAAAACCATTATTGTACAAAGCAGGGGACAGGAATTTAAAGCCAGCCTGATTAAGGTAGATACTGAGCGGGACCTGGCCATCCTGAAAATTGATGATAACGAGTTTAAGCCTTTTGCCAGCCTGCCTTATGGATTCAAGAAAAGCGGCGCGGATCTGGGCGAACAGATTTTTACACTTGGCTTCCCCAGGGACGAGATTGTGTACGGAGAAGGCTATATGAGCGCCAGCACCGGCTATAACGGAGATACCATGAGCTGCCAGATAGCAGTAGCAGCCAACCCGGGCAATAGCGGCGGACCTGTATTTAATAAAAATGGAGAAGTGGTGGGTATACTAAGTACACGTCAGCTGCAGGCACAGGGATTTGTTTTTGCCGTAACTGCCAAAAACATCTTTGAATCGCTGAATGAATTGAAAAAAGATACAGCCTATCAAAATATCAGAATTAATACATTGTCTTCTGTAAAAGGAATGGAAAGACCGCAGCAAATAAAGAAAATTGAAGACTGCGTTTTCCTTGTTAAAACATATCAGTAAGAACAAAGCAATCAGGCTTCCAGTATTACTATTATCAATTTTTTTCCTGATTAGTGCATAATAAATTAAAGCCCCGTTTTGCGGGGCTTTTGTTTATTCATTATGCTGTGGGTTATATTTATTTTCCCCACAAACTGGTGGGATATTCTTTTGCGTCTACCAGAGCATCAAGGCTAGCTTTTACCCCCGGTGCGTCTTCTTTGTACGTAACCCCAAACCATTGTGCCGACGTAGGTATTACTTTTATAACGCCTGTGCCGCTGTTAATAAACTCATCAGCCACAATAGGGATAAAAAATTCCGATTTTACATTAGAGAGATTTTTGGCCAAAAATGCATTGAATAGTTGCTCGGAATAAGGAAAAATAGAAGGCGTAAAGCACCAAAAATTCATCGATACGCTTGAATGCAGCGGCAATTCCTTTGGCTCCTGGTTATCGTCGCAGATAATTTTACCGTTTTGTCTTGATATATTAATGCGCTCAGCTATGGCTGTAAGATTGCCCTTTGCATCTACCTGACACACACCACGGTTTACGGTACCGTTGTCGGAAAGTGTTTTTAGCAAGTCGTATCCTATAATGGAGTATACTTTTTCTCCTGCGTCTTGTGTAAGAAAGGCATACGCTTTTTCAAATGCGTCGCGGCCGTAAAAGTCATCCGCATTGATTACTGCAAAAGGTTCGTCAATAGCTGCTTTCGCGCACAATACGGCATGCGCTGTTCCCCAGGGTTTTGTTCTGTCGGCAGGCACCTGGTACCCATCAGTAAACGCATTTAAATCCTGGAAAACATAATCTACCGCTATCCTGCCCTTTAGTTTTGGTTCGAAGATGTCTTTAAAATCGTTCAAAAACTCCTTGCGGATAATAAAAACAACTTTTTTAAAGCCTGCGCGTATAGCGTCGAAGATGGAATAATCAACGATGGTTTCTCCGCTGGGTCCAAAAGACTGAATTTGTTTCATACTTCCATAGCGGGAAGCCATTCCGGCCGCCAGGATCAAAAGAGTGGGTTGCTTCATTATTTTATTTTTTGCAGGCACGAAAATATAAAATAAAGTTGTGGAACAAAATAAGCTATGAATTTATTCCCCGAAAACATCGTAAACATTGCGGCTGCCACTACAGATGAGGTTCGGATACCCTTGATTAATAACCATAATATAGCATTGGACATTTTGCGGCTTGATAAAATTCACCCGGTTATCTCGGGAAATAAATGGTTCAAACTACGGCATTATTTAGACGGGGCTGTTCAACGCGGCCAGCAGCGGGTGCTTACATTCGGAGGCGCTTATTCCAATCATATCATTGCTACTGCCTGCGCTGCCAGCAGGGCCGGATTACAGAGCATTGGAATTATACGCGGTGAAAAGCCCGAAACCCTCTCCCATACTTTGACAGATGCAGCACAACTGGGTATGCAACTGGTATTTATAAGCCGGCACGCATACAATCAAAAAAATAATCCGGCGTTTATAGAGCGGCTACGGCAGGAATATGACCATCCCTGTATTGTTCCTGAAGGCGGCGAAGGCATTGCAGGCGTCGAAGGTGCTGCTGATATCATGCAGCTCACAGAATCAAAAAAATACACTCATGTGCTTTGTGCAGTTGGTACGGCAACGATGTTATCGGGACTGGTAAAGGGCACAACACCACATCAACAGGTAGTGGGCATCGCAGTTTTAAAGGGTATGGGCAACATGCCGCTTCCATATATTGCAGCAAAAGACCGGGCGCGAACCACCATTGTTACAGACTATCATTTTGGTGGATATGCAAAGAAGAACAACGTATTGATTGATAGTATGAATAATTGGTACGATGAAACTGGCATTCCTGCCGATTTTGTGTATACCGGGAAATTGTTCTTTGCACTCACTGATTTACTAAAAAAAGGTTATTTTCCGGCGACAAGCCGGTTATTGGTTATTCATAGCGGCGGATTACAGGGCAACAAATCCTTGCCCCCAAAAACCCTGCATTTTTAACCTTGCACATGAATAGCGGCGGTTATATTTGCATTTTCAAAAAACAGGAATCATAACATAGCATGCTGCGACAGTTTGGGATTTTATTGATGGTAAGTTGTTTGGGTTTTGTAGCTTCTGCTCAGGACACCTTGCCTGCATTTACACTTGTCAATAAAGGCAATAACCGCATTATTGTGAGCTGGAGCAATACTTATAAAGACATCCGCCAGTTAAGCATTCAGCGTTCTTCAGACAGTACCAAAAATTTCAAATCAATTTTAACACTTCCCGACCCTACAGTGCCTCAAAACGGATATGTAGATTCCAAAGCGCCTTTCGACAAAATGTATTACCGGCTCTACATCCTGCTCGACAGTGGCAAGTATATTTTCACCAAATCTAAAATGCCCGTTTTGGATACAGCCAGGCGAAGACCGCCTCCAAAAGCAATTACTATGCTTGCACCGCCCGAAACAGCAGTTACCAGGACTGATACCGGCAAGACGGCCAAAGAGGAGCCAAAAAGTCTACCCGAAAAGGTTGTTCTTACCGAAGACCCGAAGACACTTCCCAATAAAGTAATTTTAGAAGATTCCAAACCAAAAGAGCCGGAGAAAAAAGAGATCATTAAACCAGAAATCGTTAAAGCAAAAGAGATACCCGAGCGGATGATCTTCATAAAAAAAAGAGATACCCTTTTGGCGCAGGTGGGTGAGCGATCCATAAAACGCTTCAGGGATTCTGTTACAACAAGAACAAAAGACACCGTTAGCTTTAATACGGAAGATACCCTTGTTATAAAACCTTTTGTGCCAAAAGAAATTTACCGGCCTTCCAAATTTGTTTATGTAGAAAAAGACGGCGATGTAAAAATTGCTTTGCCCCTGGCCGGAGAAAAAAAGTATACAATAAAATTCTTTGACGAGTTCAATGCGCCCGTTTTTGAGATAAAACAAATAAAAGACAGCATGCTTACGCTGGATAAATCAAATTTTATTCATGCCGGCTGGTTTAAATTCGAATTGTATGAAGACGGGTTGCTAAAGGAAAAAAACAAATTGCTGATACCTAAAGATTTTTAGACAAGTTGCAGCGCAAAAACTTTCTCAAAATTCCTCTTTACTTTTTCTTTTACTATTGCAAGATCTACAGGATACCCCAGCTCTTTCTCCAGCGAGGTTACCTGTTTGTTTTGAATACCACAGGGAACGATATTGCTAAAGTAGCTGAGATCGGTATTCACATTAAACGCCAGCCCGTGCATGGTTATCCAGCGGCTGCAGCGAACACCAATAGCGCAAATTTTTCTTTCTTCGCCCGTAATGCCCGGAGACAGCCAAACACCTGTTTCACCCGCAGAACGCTCTCCTTTCAATCCGTATTCGGCCATGGTTAGAATAATAACTTCTTCCAGGTTGCGCAGATAACGGCCAATATCGGTATAAAATTTCTCCAGATCGAAAATGGGGTAAGCCACCAATTGCTGCGGCCCGTGAAAAGTAATATCCCCACCCCTGTTGGTATAAAAAAAGTCAATGCCCCTGGCCAGTCTTTCTTCATCGCTGATCAGCACATTGTCTATATTACCGCTTTTGCCCAGGGTGTACACCGGTGGGTGCTCTACGAACAGCAGTGAGTGCCTGGTCGTGAGCAGCGGCTCCTGTGATACCAGGCCTGCGTCATTGCCCGGTACTTCTTCCAATACCGGCGCGGTTCTGAGTGCGGTCTTAATGTCAACATTTTTACGCAGCAACTGCTCCTGGTAATCCCAGGCGGCTTTGTAATCCATTTGCCCCAAATCTTTAAAATCTACCTGCTGCATAACCTTGCAATTTACCCATTTTCCATGTTATTGCTGCACCTGCGTATATATAACGGGAATGAACTTTTGGCGCCGGCATTTGTATCAGGGCCGGGCATTCTTGTGTCACTCACTTGTACCCCATCACCTGGGGCAGCTTTCAACCGGTACGTTATAGCATTGTCCCGGCGGTTAATTGCGGCTAACCATTTCAATAAGGTATATTTGCACAAATTTGTATCCATGCGCAACAAAGAAGAACAGGAGGATGTACTGGAACTGGATGGCCCCGAGGAACTCTATGAGCGGTTATCCATAAAAGTTGATAAAGGGCAGGAGCCATTGCGCCTGGATAAGTTTTTAACAGCCCGTATTGAAAATGCCACCCGCAACAAAATACAAAAAGGCATCGAGGCCGGGCGGGTGCTGGTAAACAGCAAACAGGTATCGGCCAATTACAAAATAAAACCTGCAGATGAGATTGTAGTATACAGCGACAAAGAAGTGCAGGGCGAAGAAATTATTCCCGAAAAAATCCCTTTAGACATAACATTTGAAGATGACGACATAATGATTGTCAATAAACCTGCGGGCATGGTAGTACACCCTGGTTGCGGCAACTATACAGGCACTTTAATCAACGGTGTTGCAGGCTATCTTACCGAAAAAAATAAAAACATTTCTGAAGATACGCTGCCCCGCTTTGGTATGGTGCACCGCATCGATAAAAACACCAGCGGCCTAATGGTACTTGCTAAAACAGACAAAGCAGTAGCATCGCTTGCCAAACAATTTTTTGACCACACCGTATACCGCCGCTATTATGCACTGGTATGGGGAGATGTGGCCAATGACACAGGTACAATTATAGCGCATATAGGGCGCAACCTTAAACATCGTAAATTATTTGCGGCCTATCCCGATGGTGAACACGGCAAAGAGGCTATTACCCATTACACCGTGCTGGAACGTTTCGGTTATGTAACACTGGTAGAATGCCGGCTTGAAACCGGCCGCACCCACCAGATACGGGTGCACATGCAATCTATCGGACACCCTCTTTTTAATGACGACACTTATGGTGGCGATACCATTGTAAAAGGGACGGTGTTTGCCAAATACAAACAGTTTGTTGATAATTGTTTTGCCATCTGCCAGCGACAGGCCCTGCACGCCAAATCCATTGGATTTACACACCCCACTACAAGAAAAGAAGTTTTATTTACCAGCGAACTGGCAGACGATATGCAGCAGGTGATTGAAAAATGGAGAGGTTATGTTAAGACGAAGGGGGTGCCGGAGAATTGAAAATAAATATTTCCGGGTCATTTTCTATTTTCGTTTAACGGCCCGCAGGGATATTATTTCCCTGGCCCTTATTAAACCCAAACAAGGTTGCTGTAAACACGCCTCTTTCGCGCTTCTTAAAAATAGCATGCCAGTTGCCGTTATAGCGAATTAGTTTTGGCACCAGCAAATCCTCAAATTTGTCCATCTGTACTTCCATCTGCACATTAAAATCGTATACCGCTGCGTCGTAACTGATGTCATAGGTTCGGCCCACTATTTCAAGACTTTTGCTGTTAAACCAGGTCACCATTTCATTTATCACAATATCATTCTTCCGGCTGCTGCTTAAATCGGCCCGCGCTTTTACTGTAAATACGTAACAAAGCTGTCCCTGGTAATCAGCCATATCAATAACAAAATCATACAGCGGCGAAACAGCATCATCAAAAATGGCAATCTTGTCGCCAATAAAAGGAATGCCCGGAATTTTTTTGCCGGGATTAAAGAACAGCATCTTCAGCTGCTCCTTGTGTTTTTCGATGCCTCTCTTATTTTTAATACTCAGATCGCTGCCCTTAACGATATTATTTTCGCCGCAAATAGTGCCATTGGCAAACAACAAACCGGCATACAATTCCCCGGTATAATAATTCCAGTTCTTATTTTCGTCGTAGATATCGCCTGATGTTTTTTCCTCCAGTACCAGTGTGGAGCGGCAACCATTTTTTTCAACTTGTTCGGTTTTACTTTGCAAAGCGGCAACTTCATTGTCTTCTTTGTCGCGCATGCGGATATCGTTCAAAGCTGTGTACCCGAGAATTTTCAGGTTCTTAAACGCCTTATAAAAAGTAGTATCGTTCTTTACTTTTTCAATAAACCCCGGCACGTTGAGGTTGTTTCTTACCACTACCTCTTTTAATGTAACGACTTTTTTTCCAATACTCACGGAAGAATCCTGCTGGGCAGCAAGATCAATGGAGAAAAAAATACCAAAGAATAAAATTGCCGGATGTATTGCTTTTATTGTACCCAAATTCCTCATTTTATCTGTTCACGTATACCTGCGTTATTTCGGAAAAACCATTTTATAATCTACCTTAATTTTCCCTTTTGAAATATCGTCCAGCTTGCCTTTCAGCAATTTTCTTTTTAACGGTTTTAAATAATCAATAAACAGTTTGCCTTCTATATGGTCGTACTCGTGCTGAATAATACGCCCCGTAATACCAAAGAAGGTTTTGGTATGTGGTTGAAAATTTTCATCCAGGTAGTCGATGGTTACTTCATTGGGGCGCAGCACATCCTCCCTTATCTTCGGAATGCTGAGACAACCCTCATTATAAGGCCATTCCCTGCCGCCAAGCGATGTAATACGGGCGTTGATGAATAGTTGTTTGGTGCCGGGATCATCAGGATACACCCCACGGTCCTCGTCTTCCTGGTTGGCAAAAATTTGTTCACTGTCAATGATAAACAGGCGGATGTTCTTATTTACCTGCGGAGCCGCCAGACCTACGCCGTTACTGGCGTACATGGTTTCCCACATATCGTCAATCAGCTTTGCCAGGCCGGGGTAATCGCTGCCGATATCTTTTGCTACGGACCTCAATACCGGATCGCCATAAGCCACAATTGGTAAAATCATTTATTTATTGTCTGTTTAATAAAGCCGCTAAATTATCCTAAAACTGCATACCATCCAACCTAAACCAGGGTGTCTCACACACAGGGAGTTACACAGCAATAAAGAGGGAGTACTACGCAATTTCGATAAAATGGGCCAGTAACTGGTTGCTGTCCTGTATGTCGCTCTGGCTCAGGCGTTTCTTTCCATGTATTCCTGCAACAGGATGGTGGCGGCAATCTTGTCTACCATCGACTTATCCCTTCTCTGGATTTTTTTCATGCCCATTTCAATCATAGCACTTTTGGCCATCTTTGAACTGTAGCGTTCATCTACTGTGACCACCGGTATGGCAGGGAACTCTTTTTTAAGGCGTTCAATAGTTTTCCGGACATGCGGGGTAGCATGGGTATCGCTGTCGTCCAGGTTTTTTGGATCGCCAATAATAATGCGCTCTACCTGTTCCCTGCTGAAATAATCTTTCAAAAAATTAAACAATTGCGGGGTTTCCACCGTGGTTAACGCGCCCGCTATAATTTGCAGGGGATCTGTCACTGCCAGTCCGGTCCTCTTTAACCCATAATCTATTGCCAGTATCCTTGCCATGATTTTACAAAAATTATGTTACTCAACTGCTATGGGCGCCACCGCTGCAAAAAAGCGATCGGCAGCATGCGGGTCAGCAAAGAAATGACGTCCTTCTTTAATCTTGTTGCCCTCAAATGTCCACAATACGCAAACATGGTGATCGATATTATTTCCGTCGTCGCGCCGGGTACTTATGTGCTGGCATTCTATTACATGGTTCTCATTGCTGCCCGTTACCAGTTTCTCTGCTTTTACTTTCGACGCGCTCATAATAGCACTCATGTTATCAAAAAAAGCTACTACTTCTTCAATGCCATTTTTAACGCCGGCCAGCGGGTGCTGTCCCATAAACACCCATATCACATCTTCCTTCATCACCTGTCTTAAAGCGGCAAAATCGTGTTTGCCGTAAGCATCAAAGAATTTATCTATGATAATTGAATTTGCGTTACTCATAAATGAGAAAATTATGAATGAATAAACAAATCGGCGATGACAAACACGGCAAATACCACGCTGGCAATGCCGTTGGCTGTCATAAACGCAATATTTACTTTGGTAAGATCATTGGGTTTTACAATGGAATGCTGGTAAATGAGCATGCCGGTAAATATAGCTACGCCTATCCAGAAAGACCAGTGAAAACCGCCGTACAGACCCGCCACCACTACACAGGCCGCACTCAGCAGGTGCAATATTTCAGATACCCGCAACGCCCTCGCCTTGCCCAGCGCGGCGGGAATAGAATACAATTGCTGCGATTTATCAAAATCAATATCCTGCAGGGCATAAATGATATCAAACCCACTCACCCAAAATACCACGGCAAAAGAAAATAAAATGGGCAATAGTGCAAACTGTCCTGTTACTGCCAGATAAGCACCAATAGGCGCCAGCGATAATCCAATACCCAGTATAATATGACACAGGGCTGTAAAACGTTTTGTATAACTATAACCCAGCACCACCAGCAAGGCTACCGGCGATAAAAAAAAGCACAGCGGGTTGATAAACCAGGTACAAACAATAAATGCAATGCAATTAAAAATCACAAAGCGCAGCGCACTGCCGGCAGAAATAATTCCCCGGGGTATCTCACGGATAGCAGTACGCGGGTTTTTTGCATCGAAACTCCTGTCTAAATAACGGTTAAAGGCCATGGCAGCGCTGCGCGCGAAGACCATACAGAGGATAACAAGCAGCAATTTGAACAACAGTTGACCGGGATTAGCAACCCCATTGAAAGATAAAGCATTGGAATCAGTGGCAGTATTGACTTTGACAATAAATTTATCGTGAAAAATGCCCAAAGTAAATCCAATCAACGCAAAAGGCATTGCAAAAATGGTATGTGAGAATTTTACCAGGCTTAAATAATTCTTTACTGTAGACACAAGTGTGATTTAATAATTTAAAAAATGAGTTGTTGGTGAAAACATCAACAATGCCCCCGAAAATTCGATCTGGTCGGTGAGACACCGACCAGGGAAACGAAAATTGAATGGTTGGTAAAAACGCCAACGGCTCCGAATTTGGCTAAAGCCCGGTTGCCGGTTGTATCTGTAACCCAAGGCTTAAGCCTTGGGTTAAGGGGAAGCCAACAAACGGGCTTTAACCAAATATATCTTCCAGCTTCCGGGTAACAGCAGTTAAACCATCAGCAATTGTTGCATGCGAACTAAAACTATGAACTATAAACCAAAAACTTTTTCGCCAGTTCCCACAACACAATTCCCGCCGCCACCGAAATATTTAATGAATGTTTCATACCCAGTTGGGGTATCTCTATACAACCATCGCAAAGCAAAATGGTTGACTGGTCTACACCCGTAACCTCATTGCCAAAAACCACGGCCAGTTTCTCCCCTGCTTCCAGTTCAAACTGGTGCAGCGGGCGGCTGCTTTCTGCCTGTTCAATGGCCAGTACCCTGAATCCCTTTTCTTTTAGGTCGGTAATAGCATCAGCGGCATTTGCAAAATGTTTGCTGGTAACAGACTCGTCGGCCCCCAACGCTGTTTTGGAAACCTGTTTGTGGGGTGGGTGCGCCGTATAACCCGTGGTATACACCGCTTCCAGCAGAAACGCATCGGCAGTTCTTAATACACTGCCCACATTATAGGCACTGCGCACGTTTTCCAGCACTGCAATTACCGGTATTTTCACTGATTCTTTAAACTCCTGCACCGATTTGCGGTTCAGCTCGTCCATACTGAGTTTTCGCATGGCGCAAAGATAGGAAGGAAGGGAAAAGTTGAACGTAATAAGTCAAAATTCAACAGTCAAAACCGCGACCGGGCTAATTTTTTTGACTTTAGAATTGTAAATTTTGACTTATTTGGTGTCAAATGAAAACACAATGCCGCCCAGTATATTAAAGCCATAAACCGGGTACTGGTTCCAGCGCTCATATTTATTGTTGAAGATATTGTTCATCTGCAACCAAAGGTTCAATGCTTTGGTTATTTTAAATTCTACACCTGCATTTACATCTACTCCAGACTGCCCTTTAAAATTAGTATAAACGCCCGGTCCCAATTTGCCGCGGTAAGGCGCGCCTCCAAATGCATACAAATCGCCTTTCAGGAAAAAATCTTTAAACAACTGCCAGCGCAATGAGCTGGTTATTTCAAGCGGTGTAAGTCCCCAGGCTTTCATTTCTCCTTCTACCTTGATATAATTTGTAAGCGTGAAGGTATTGTTCCAGCTTAGATCTTCTCCCTGCGTCCAGCCTATTTCACCATGCAGTTTCAGCGCCTGCACTGAAGATGAATTCAATATGTCAAATGTTTTTCCGTCGGCGCTGTCATTGGCAAACAAAGGCATATCGCGGTATTGAACTGCACCTGCTTTGGCGCTATAGGTTATATGGTCAAGCAGGGAGCCTTTAATACCTGCGTACAATTCCTGCACCCTTGTATTCATCAACGAAGTGGGTTGGGCAAGCCAGGGATTAATGTCGGCATAACGCTGATAGGAGCCTTTCTGGTAATAGCCAATCCAACCTGCCTGGAAAGTAAAGTTTTTATCGTTGGTTACGATATCGGCCATGATATTGGGCAACAGGTGGAAACGTTTGTTGTCCCACGCCGGGCTAACCCCCGCCGTTAGGTAAAAATTTTCATTCTTATACTGCACCGTGGGCGATACATAGTACAAGTTGTTTTGAATAGTGGATTTGGAGACCGGTTTATAATTGGTCAGGTCTGCCGTAAAACCCAGGTTAAAAGCAAAATTGTCGAACGTTTTTGTAAGCGGCAGGTTAAGCAGGGTATTGGTTTCAGTGGCTTTGCCGTTGAAATTATTACCGCTAAACACATCTATTTTTACATTGGGATTGTAGGTCAATCCAAACTCCGTCGGTTTCAGGTTGCGCAGGCTAAGCTTTGCCCCGTATGTCTGGAAACGCTGGCGCAAATAATCTTTTGTAAAAGGCAGCGTGCCGGGCTGAAAACCATACAGGAAATAATCTTCACTCTTAAAACCAATGCCGCCATTCCATTCAAGATTGGAAGCGGTTCTGACTGTACCTGCCGCAGCAACAGAGGTGTGATTATTTTTCTGAAATTCCTGCTTGCCTTTCGATGTGTACTCTTTTGCAAAAATATTAAAGAAGGAATTTTTGCCATCGCCAAAACTAAAACCAGCCTGCACGTAGGGTATATGTACATTTCCCACACCGGCTTTAATATAATTGCTGTATTTCCACGCGTTAACAGTGTCAATCTGCAGTGCCACAGGTTTTAAAGGCGCCGGCAAATAACCCAGCAGCAAATTCTGCTGTGGAATGGTATATATCAACCTGGGTTTTGAGGTATCCACCACGGGAGACGCCGCATTGAAATTAATCTTCACTGCTTCTCTCAATACGGGCTTAAAAGAAGAAGTAATATCGATGGTTCGTTTTTTTCCGGTGGTATCCTGTGCAACAGCCATAACAACCATACACATACCGAAAGATAAAAAGAAGAGGGATTTTTTATATTGCTTCATGTCGGAATTGTAGTTTAGATGCTTCCTTACTGTAAACATGGTCGTGTTTATTGTGCGCCTGTTTTGCTATTTGATTTTTCTTCCTCGGTAACCTGCGTAAGCTTGCGTTGCGCGGCTTCCTTCAATTCAGGTACAGTGGCATTGTCTACGATACTCTGAAAAGTGGCCTTTGCATTAAAATAATCTTTCTCTTTAAAATAAATATCGCCCAGCAACAAATAAGCCTTTGTAACCCAATCAGCATAAGAACCGGATTTATTAATTACTTCAAATGCCGATTTTTCTGCGTCTTTCAGTTTATTTTGATCAAACTGGCAGCTGGCAATTTCATAGCGGGCTTCTGCTCCGTACGCAGATTTATTTAAACCGGCAGCTATCCGGAAATAGGAAATAGCAAGATCGCATTGATTGGCGGCCTGTGCAGATTTGGCCAGCACCATGTTGGCCAGTACCTTATCGTCTGTGCTGGCGCCTTTTTGATTTAATAAATCTTTTGAATTTTCGGTAGCTTCCGTCCATTTCTTTAGCTCGTACTGGCTGCGCAGCAAACCACGCATGGCTTCCAGTTTATTTTCCTGGCTGGATGCAAATTCTTTCAGTCTTGAAAAATATTTTTCAGCCTTATCATAATTCTTCAGGTCAAAGAAATTCAACCTTGCGGCCAGCAGTAAAGATTTCTCACCAAATTTATTGGGCGCCCTGTCTCCTACTGCTTCATAGCCTTCGGCAGCTTTTGCCCAGTTTTTCTGGTTATAATAAATTTCACTCTTGTAGTACCAGGCTTCTATGGCATTTTTACCTTCCGGGAATTTTGTAAGATAGGTATCAAATCTTCCCAGTGCACCACTAAAATTGCCGTTATTGAATTGCACCTCCGCTTCGGCGTAAGCCAGCGAATCTTCCTGGCTGGCAGAAATGTCTACACCCAGTCCGCGTGCAAAACTTACGTATTCCCCGCTTCTGCCGTCCTCTACATAAATTACTTTGGCATTGTCAAGCGCTTCTTCTGCTTCCGGCGAATTGGGATATTGCTTCAGCAAAGTATTGTATTGATTCAATGCCTCTTTATTATTGTTGAGGTTATAATTGGCAATGCCGAGGCGAAGCAGGGCCTTTGGCTTTAGTGATTCGTTGGCTGTATTATTAACCACATTCTTTAAAAACGGAATTGATTCGCGAAATTTTTCGTCCGACAAATAAGTGGTGGCAATTTCCAGGTTGGCATCGGGCACCAGGCTGGACGCAGGATACACCCTTTCTATGGTTTGCAGCAATTTTATTTTTTCGGCGCCACTTTTTACTCCCGCCACCATTGATTTTTGAAATAAGGCATAATCGCTGGAAGGCCATGAATAACTTAATACCTTATCGTACATAGCCAGGGCCCTGGTAAAATCGCGGTTCATATAATAACAATCTGCGCTGCGCACGTAGGCATCCTGCTCTATCTGGGAAGAATTGATTTTTGGCGTACCGGCAACCTGTTCAAAATAACTGAGCGCCTGTTTATAATTCTCTCTCCTCAGGAAAGCATAGCCCAGGTTGTATTTTGCGTTGGCAGGGTTTACCTCTCCATTTACAGTACCTGATTTTAAATATTCAAAATAGTAACGGATGGCATCGTCTATCTTATTCAGCCGGTAAGATATTTCGCCCTTCCAGAAATTAATATAGGGCAATACCTCCTGGTTATTGGGTTCTTTTAAGGCTTTATCCAGTAAATCATTGGCGCCAATCAACAATCCGTCATTTACCAGCTCGGTAGCGCGTCCGTACAGGATTTTAGCATATTGCTTTTTGATGTTGTCTGATGGCTTTTGTAATCCTTCTACCAGCGCAAGCGCATCTTTGTAACTATTACTATTGGCCAGTACATTTACCAGTAATTCCTTTGCTTCTGTGTTGTAGGTTGAGCTGGGATAGTCTGCCAGGAATCTTTTAAGTTCAGTCAGTGCCACATCCTGGTAGCCCAGTTCATAAGAAAGCTTCGCATAATTGTACCTGGATACTTCTCTTTGGGCGGCATTGCTGCTGTTGGCAGCACAAAATGAAAAGGCATTTCTTGCATTGGCCTTCTGGTTTGTTTTTAAATAGGCATCGCCCAGCAAATACATGGCGTTTTGGGCAAGCGAATCTTCTTTACCGGATAATTGCTTAAACCCGTCGATGGCTTTTGCATAATTACCCGTCTGGTAATAGGTAAAAGCCAGTTCATAGGTGTCTTCCCTTCTTAGTTTTTTGGAAGTGCCGGCATAATTTTCAAGATAGGGCTGGGCCTTTGCATAATCACCCTTTTCAAAATAGGCGTGACCAATCAGTTGCCTTAACTGTGCGTCATATACCTGTCCCCCCTTTTTTAACCTGGATTCAGCATATTCCAGGGCCTTGTCTTTTTGCCCTGTATTGTACATTATAGTGGCAATATAGAATGGTACTACTTTTTCATAGCGGCTGTCGTTCTCGGTAATTTTAAAAGCGTCCTGGGCATCGCGGAATTTGCCGTTATTAAAAGCAATAAACCCGTAATAATAATTGGCGTCTGTATAGTTGGGGTCTTTGGGGCTTCTTCGTATTTCATCCAGCAGGGGCATAGCCTTATCAAACTGTTTCAGGTTAAAATAAGCATACCCCTGGTGGAATTTCATATCGGCAATTTCACGGTTACCCAAATGATCTATGCTTGTTTTCTCATAGTTAGCGATGGCCTGCCCAAAATCTTTCTTCCTGAAATAATATTCCGCCAGGTGAAAGTTCATCATCTGTACACGGGCCACATTATCTTCTGCGTCTATAAAATCTTTTGCCAGATCGGTAGCAGTGGCTTCATTTTGCTTTAAAGCACAAACAATGGTATAGTATTTTATTTCCTGGTAGCTGAGCGCTTTATCGCTGCGGTCTGCCTCGCGGAGATAGAGATTTAAATCTTTAAACAAAGGATACGCGAGGCTGTAGGCGCCAATCTGGTAATACTCTTTGGCTTCCTTCAGTGTAATTTGCGGATCAGCAATAAAACGGGTTTGCTGCGCAGCAGCAACAAAGAGGGAGGCACTAACTAATACGGTACTAAGAAATTTCTTCATTGTGATGGATTAGTTGCAGGGATTACAACGCGCTAAAGTTTCTAATTATTTTCACTTTATCCAAACATCGTTCCAAACACCTGTGGATAAGTACAAGGATTAACATTTCATTCTAATTCGCACCATCATCTTATTTTTGAAAAAATCAAATACGAGGATGAAAAAATTACTGTCTGTTTCTTATCGCGAGTGGGCTTTCAATATGGCTATGTTTGTTCTGAGGGTTATTGCCGGGGTCTTAATTATACCCTACGGCTACGATAAACTGATTCATTTTGCAGAAAAAAAATACAGTTTTACCAATTTCATGGGCATCGGCAGCCCGCTCTCTCTGGCGCTTGTCATCTTTGCAGAATTTTTTTGCAGCATGTTTATCATACTGGGGCTGTTTACAAGACTGGCCGTTATCCCCCTGCTTATCGTTATGAGCGTAGTGGTATTTAAGATAAACCATGGAAATATATTTGGCAAAAATGAATTGCCTGTTCTTTTCCTGGTTAGTTTTCTGGCAGTGTTTTTATGCGGTCCGGGCAAGGCAAGCGCAGACGGATTAATTAACAAATAATTTTACCCGGGCAGAAACATTAAGAAAGTTTTAAAGATATTCATCAGATAAACAAAGAATATAATGTTTGAGTCAACTACGCAGGTAAGAGTCAGGTATGCCGAAACAGATCAGATGGATGTGGTATACCACGGCAACTACGCCCAATATTTTGAAGTGGCCCGTGCCGAGGCCATTCGGAAACTTGGTTTTACCTATAAAAATATGGAAGCGCTGGGTACTTATATGCCCATTACCGAACTGCATTGTAAATACCTGCGTCCCGCCCACTACGACGATCTGTTAAGTGTTAAAGTAATACTAAGAGAATTACCGAAGAACCACCGTATAGAGTTCGACCATGAGGTTTGCAATGAAGCAGGCAGCCTGCTTACGGTGGGCAAAGTGGTGCTGTATTTTATTGATGCCGTTACCAAAGAAAAAACATCTATGCCTGCAGCCTTGCACGAGAAACTGGCCCCATTTTTTTAGCCCGCCGGCTTTGAACAGCAGGCCCCTGCCCGCAACCACGATGCAAACCTTCCTGGTTGGAATGACTGCCCGTTAACCTGATTTGTCTTAATTTTATAGCATGGCGTTTATAGATTATTATGAAATACTGGGGGTAAATAAAACTGCGGGCGCGGAGGAGATAAAAAAAGCATACCGCAAACTGGCACGCAAGCTTCATCCCGATTTAAATCCCAACGATAAAGAGGCCCACAAAAAATTTCAGCAGATAAATGAGGCCAACGAAGTACTGAGCGATCCGGAAAAAAGAAAAAAGTACGACCAGTATGGCAAAGACTGGCAACATGCTGAGCAATTTGAAAATGCAAGGCAACAATCCGGCGCGGGCAATTACCGCTCCTATAACACCGGCGCAGGCAGCAGCGGTTTTGAGGACGAAGATTTTTCTTCTTTCTTTTCATCTTTGTTTGGCAACCAGGCCGGCAATACGGGGGGCAGGCGTACCAAATTTAAAGGCCAGGACTACAACGCAGAATTACAGCTTAGCCTGCAGAATGCCTATACTACACACCAGCAAACATTAACGGTAAATGGCAAAAATGTAAGGATAACCATACCCGCCGGTGTTGAAAACGGACAGGTCATAAAACTAAAAGGTTATGGCGCGCCGGGTGCCAACGGTGGCCCTGCAGGCGATCTGTATATCACTTTTGTCATCAACAACGACCCCAAAATGAAACGCGCCGGTAACGACTTGTTTATGGATGCTGAAATTGATTTGTATGCTGCCGTACTGGGTGGCGAAACAACCATTGAAACCATGTCGGGTAAATTAAAACTTAAAATAAATCCCGGCACACAAAACGGCACACAGGTAAGGTTAAAGGGAAAAGGATTTCCCATATATAAAAAAGAAGGGCAGTTTGGGGATTTGTATGTTGTTTTTAATGTGAAGCTGCCCGTTAACCTAACTGACAAGCAAAAGGAACTATTTAATCAACTGGCGGCACTTAAATAATTGCGCGTATGGAAAACAAGGAACTGATACCCGTATATAATTTTTGTGTAACCCACAAAATTGAATCGTCTTTTATTGAATTACTGAACCAGTATGGACTGGTAGAAATAACAACTATTGAAGAACAATCCTATTTTGCAGAAACCCAGTTGAACGAAGTAGAAAAAATGGTTCGTCTGCATTACGATCTCGATATTAACCTGGAGGGCATTGAAGCCATCGGGCACCTGCTTGAAAAGATAAAAGAGATGCAGTACCGTAACCGGCAATTACAGAACAGGCTGAGCCGGTATGAGAGCGAAAACGACAATATATAAAAATGGGAGACCAGCACGGACATACGCATCATCACCATCATGATCACGCAGTAACGCTTACCAATGTGAACCTGGCATTTATCATTGGCATATCGCTCAATTTCCTTTTTGTTGTCATAGAAGTAATTGCCGGGCTCATCATTCACTCACTTTCGCTGTTATCCGATGCGGGCCATAACCTGGCCGATGTAGGCGCCCTGGCACTTTCGCTGCTGGCCTTCAGGTTGCTAAAAGTAAAATCGAATAAGAAATATACATACGGTTACCGCAAGACTTCTATATTGGTTGCGCTCTTCAATTCGATGGTGCTGGTGCTTTCTATTGGCGCAATTGTATATGAAGCCATTCACCGTTTTTTAAACCCCGAACCAATACAAGGCACCACCATAGCCATTATTGCGGGCATTGGTATTTTTATTAATGCGGCAACGGCGTTGCTGTTTTTGCGGGATAAGGAAAAAGACATGAACATAAAAAGCGCTTACCTGCATTTAATGAGCGATGCTGTTGTTTCGGTGGGTATTGTTATTGGAGGCATCATCATTGTTTATACAGGCTGGTTCTGGATAGACAGTATTATCAGTATTGCAATAGCCATTGTTATTTTATTAAGCACCTGGCGTTTGCTCAAAAACAGCCTGCGGCTTTCGCTGGATGGGGTGCCCGCAGATATCAAACTGGATGAAATAAAAGCCCTCGCCATGCAAATAGCCGGTGTGAAGGACTTTCATCATGTACATATATGGGCTATCAGTACCACTGAAAATGCATTAACGGCTCATTTGGTTTTACCGGTTACCACCAGCATCGAAGAAGAAAGAAAAATAAAAAGCGAACTCAAACACGGGTTGCTGCATAAAAACATTCATCATGTTACCCTGGAAACAGAACGGGAGAATGAGCACTGTGAGGCGGCTGCCTGCGATACAGCAGATAAAACGCTACACCATCACTAGTTTGTTTCAATGATAATGATAACTACCGCACAATCACCGCGCCGGATTGCAGCAATAAATCCCTCTCCATTTGTTTAAGGTGCTGGTGCGTTTGTATCAGCATCATCAGCTCATCAGAACTATGTGGCTGCTGCATATCCTGCTGGTTTTGCTCTATCATGCGTTTTATCTTGCGGATTTTAAGATAATTAAGCGTTGAGATCACCTCCTCCCTGTACAATTCATCGCGCGTTGGCACGGGCATTTCAAACTCCGATTTCCATTTATCGCTCAACTCATACTGAACGTCCATAATAGAAACCACCAGTGTACTGAGTTGCTGATCGTCGTGATACAAAAAATTTTTAGCGGTAGGTTCCAGCTTTTCGTCATACCATGTTTTATAGGTATGAATAATCCGCAGCAATTGCTTGTTGTCAAAAAGATCTTCGTCAATCATTTCATCAAAAAGAAAATCGGCCACTTTTTTCTCTGCGTCCCACTCGCGGATGCCAAATTCAACCAATGCCCTTACTACTGCCCTTTCATTCATTTCGTCCTTAAACAAGAGATTGAATGTATCATCTTCAACCTGTGTGGCGGCTGCTTGCGGTTCATTGGGATCAAAAAAATCAGCCCCCGGCGCTTCATCCTGCCGCTGCTGTTTGCTCTCTGCTTTGCCAACCCTTTCCCGTATAAATTTGTTGACCAGGTTATTTAAACCCGTTTCGTCAATCCTTAGCAACTGTGAACACTGGCGTATATAATCCTGTTGTTTGGTAAAATCTTCTGCCTTATTGATTTTTGAAATGGTTTCGGCAATCTGGTTCACCACAGCCGCTTTCTTATTGCTGTCGGCCCCTGCATCCTGTAAAGAAATCTCCAGCTGGAAAAGAACAAAATCCTTTTTATTTTTTTCCACAAATTCTTTAAACGCTACCGGTCCTACTTTATTGACATAGCTATCAGGGTCTTCTTTATCCGGTATTAGCACAAGTTTTACATTCAACCCTTCTTCCAGGGCCAAATCCAGTCCGCGCAGCGCCGCCTTTATACCGGCCGAATCGCCATCATATATAATAGTAAGGTTGTTGGTATATTTTTTTACCAGTCTTAACTGATCGGGCGTAAGCGAGGTACCACCACTGGCAACCACGTTTTCTACGCCGGCCTGGTGCAGCGACACCACATCGGTGTAGCCCTCTACCAACAAGCACTCATTACTTTTGTCGATGGCCTGCCTGGCAAAATAAGTACCGTAAAGAATTTTGCTTTTTACATACAGCTCGTTCTCGGGTGTGTTGATGTATTTGGGGGCACGGTCATTGTTTTTGATAATTCTTGCGCCAAACCCAATTATTTTGCCACTGTTGTTATGCACCGGGAATATTATCCTGCCCCGGTAATTATCCTGCAATTCGTCATTGCGCATGGCCACCAGTCCGCTTTTTACCAGGTATTCTGGATTAAACTGGCTGTCAAGCGCCTTTTGGGTAAAAGACCGGCGTCCTTCCGGCGAATAACCCAACTGGAATTTCCTAATGGTATCTTCCCTGAAGCCGCGGTGCTTTAAATAACTCAGGGCAATATCAATACCTTCATCGGTGGTAAATAATTGACCCTCAAAAAATTTTTGTCCAAATGAGTTGATAATGTACAGGCTTTCGGCTACCTGTTGTTTTAATTTTACTTCAGGGCTTGCTTCTGTTTCTTCAATTTCTACATTGTACTTGCTGGCCAGCCATCTTAACGCTTCTGCATAAGTGTATTTCTCATGCTCCATTAAGAAACTGATGGAATTACCACTGCGGCCGCAACCAAAACATTTGTAAATCTCTTTGGCCGGGCTTACCGTAAATGAAGGAGATTTTTCATTGTGAAACGGGCAAAGCCCGAGATAATTGGTGCCTCGCTTTTTAAGCTTTATAAAACCGCCCACAATATCTACAATATCTATGCGGCTGAGAATTTGCTGTATGGACTGCTGGCTAATCAAACTACAATTATATTATAAGCAGGCAAATTATTAAATGCGGGTTATAAAAACTAAAATTACCGGCGACAGACGCAGAACGCCGCAAGTGATATTGCACACTTACCCGGCCCAAACAATTAAAAATAAATGCAGGGAAAGAGATACAGCAGAAGAATATATTGTTTTTTGCCAGGCACCTGTTTAGTTGAATAAGCCGGCCACATAGCAGCCGGCTTATAAAGAGGTTTATTGAAAATTCTTATTCTTCGTCTTCCTCGTAATAAGCATCCTGGCTATTATTAAATATAGCCTCCCATTCCTTCACTTTCTCGTCGCTCAGCAGCTCAATAATATCATGAATGGAATCTGATTTCTTTTTCCATTCCTGCACTTCAATTTCTTCATATTTAGATACAAATACGCACTGATCAGATTCAAAATTTATTTTAATAAGCGCAATACCTGAATCTTCTTTCTCCTGTACTAAATAATAACAACCTGCTTCCATTAATGAATAAGAATACATACAACACAATTTTAAACTTTTACTAAATACTAATGGGGTAGTAAGTGAAGAATTATGTGTAAATACAATTGCCAACAAAAAAGATTCATTTTAAAACAGAATACTTAACCATGCTGGCCGACTGCGATCTAAAATTACATTTTTGGGTGTTATTTCATACAAGAGGATTTATAAATTTCCCACATTTTGTCGATTGAACATATAAACGACTAATTATTAACAACTTACAACGTTTTACTAATTTGTTACGGATTAACAATATTTAACACTCATTGACGCAAAACAGATCGGAAAATACTATTTTTGCACAGATCGCCCCTCCTAAACTTAAGTACAAGAACACTTTAAGTTCTCTTAGCTAATTTTTGCCGCCTATATTTTTTCTCTAATATGAGATATACGCCTTATTGGCATAATTTTCTCTGAACCATGATTTGTATCCATTACTGACTACAAACTGCACTATGAACAAGACTTTATCGAGGAGGGAGCTTTTATCCCTGAGAAAATCCGGCACGCCGACAGCAAAAAATAAAGTTCCCGGAGACGATCCTTTCTTTAAAAAATATGCGAACGCATCAATGCCGTTCGCTTCATTAAGAACAACCACAGGCCTTGCCCCCTATACTGGCCCCTGGACAGACACGCAGATTTTTCATTTATTAAGAAGAACAACTTTTGGGCTCACACAACAGGGGGTTTACATCTTACGCGGCATGAGTGGCGCACCCGAAGCAGTGAATTTTCTTATGTCTGTTACGCAGATGCCCACTACCACGCCGGTTAATGTGTACCAGAATGAATACAATGATACACAGGGATGCCCTTACGGTGCTTCATGGGTAGATTTTTCCGTGCCCGATAACGGCGACAGCCTGCTGGCTTTTTACCGTACCGAATATTCTTTTAAGCCCTGGTGGTATGGACAGCTTATCAACCAAAATACTGATCTGCTTGAGAGAATGACATTGTTCTGGTCCAATCATTTTGGCGCCCGCACCAATGAATTTAACCAGCCAAGGGCCATCTGGCAACACTATCATACACTGCGGACAAATGCGCTGGGCAATTTCAGAACCATTATAAAAGCCATTACTGTAGACCCGCACATGCTTTTTGTACTAAACGGGTTCCTGAACAGCGCCGTAGCACCAGATGAAAATTACGCGCGTGAACTACAGGAATTGTTTACCGTAGGAAAAGGACCTGATTCTCATTATACAGAAGACGATGTAAGGGCGGCAGCCCGGGTTTTGACAGGCTGGCGCAGAACACCCAATGCAGACGGCTCTTTCTCCAGTTATTTCGACGATACGCAGCACGATACATCCGATAAACAATTTTCCGCTTTTTATAACAATACCGTTATATCGGGGCAGGCTGGCGCCAATGGTCAGTATGAAACAGATGCGTTACTGGACATGATACTGGCTACAGACGAATGTGCAAAATACCTTGTAAGATGTTTGTACCGCTGGTTCGTCTATTATGTTATTGATGATTCAGAAGAACAAAATGTGATTGCACCGCTGGCTAAAATTTTGCGCGACAGCAATTATGAAATTGCACCTGTATTGCAGGCCCTGTTTACCAGTGAACATTTTTTCGATCCACTTAACATTGGCTGTATCATTAAAAGTCCCATAGATCTTTTTGTGGGTTTTAACAGGGAACTGGCCCTGGCCATTCCAACCACCCCGGTTGATCTTACTTATTTATACTGGCGGCATTTTAAAGTACAGGCAGACAATGCAGGGCAGCGAATTGCAGATCCAATAGACATCTCTGGCTGGGCTGCTTACCGGCAGGAGCCGGTTTATTATGAGGCCTGGATAAACAGCACCACCATTCAGGCAAGAACCCAGAGCCTGAATTTATATGCCAGTACGGGTAACCAGCTGGAACCGTATAATCTTATCTATATAAAAATTGATTCCATAGCATTTAATAAACAATTTTCGAACCCGGGAGATCCTAATGCAGTAATAGCCAACTTTACTCATTTTCTTTTACCGGCAGATTTGTCTGATGCACAAAAGAAAAGCATAAAAAGCATCCTGCTGAATAATCCTGATGTCGATAATACACCCGATTATTACTGGACAAATGCCTGGAACGCCTATATCGCTACCCCGGGAAATAGCTCACTGGAACTGGTTGTACGCCAACGCCTGGATGCCCTGGTTTACTATATCACCAACCTGGAAGAATACCAATTATATTAATGCCCGTTTGTTTTATTACCCAAGTAATTTTATTATGAAGCGCAGAGACTTTCTGAAATTTACATCGGCCATACCCCTACCCCTTTTATTAAATGGATTGCCGCTGGAGGCTACCGCCGCCAGCCCGCTGCTGAAACTGCTGGGCGAGCAATCTTTGAGTAACGGGAAAGTACTGGTACTGATACAAATGAGTGGTGGCAACGACGGCCTCAATACGGTTATACCCCTGGATCAGTACAGCCAGATAGCCAATGCCCGCAGTAATATCATGATTCCGTCGAACAAGGTATTGCCATTAAACGGGCTGCCGCAAACAGGCTTTCATCCTTCCATGCCAGAATTGCAAAACCTGTACAATAACGGGCAGATGAATATTGTGCAGGGTGTTAGTTATGATAACCCCAATTTCTCACATTTTCGTGCTTCTGATATCTGGCTTACCGGGTCCGCCGCAAACATAACGCTGGCAACAGGCTGGCTGGGCCGGGCACAGGAAACATCCTTTCCTGGTTTTCCTGTTGGTTACCCTGTCGATCATCCTGAGATGCCCGATCCACTGGCGATTCAGATTGGTTTGCAGGCATCTATTGTAACACAGGCCAGCAGTATCAATACTGCTTTCACGGTTACCGATCCAAGTTCATTTTATAACCTTGTAACAGGACAGGTAGATGCGGCACCTGCCAATGCCTACGGACATGAGCTGACTTTTCTGCGTTTAATCAAAACACAGACTAACGCATATGCAGATGTGATAACCAAAGCATTCAGCGCAGCAAACACCATGGCCACCTATCCCGACAATAACTCACTGGCCGACCAGTTAAAGATTGTGGCCCGTCTTATAAAAGGTGGATTGAAAACACCTGTATACGTAGTAAATCACCCGATAAGTTTTGACACCCATTCCAGCCAGGCAGACGGAAATGATACCACCAAGGGTTTCCATTCAGTATTATTAACAATGCTGTCGCAGGCGGTGGGCGCTTTTCAGCAGGACCTGGTAGCCATGAAGGTTGATAACCGTGTTGCAGCAATGACGTTTACAGAATTTGGCCGCCGGATTAAATCAAATGACAGCGGCGGTACAGACCACGGTGTGGGCAATCCGGTCTTCTTTTTTGGTTCAGGCGTTAACCCGGTTATGATCGGCACTAACCCGGTACTACCTGCCTATGCTACCGTAAACGACCAGGTACCCATGCAATATGATTTCAGGGCAGTTTATTATTCGGTGCTGCAGGAATGGTTTGAAATGACCGACGACCAGTTGCAACAGGTATTATTTCAACCTTATACTACGCTGCCTATTTTTAAAACATCTGTAGCGCTTCCCGTTAAACTATTATCTTTTACCGGCAAATGGCTGAGCAATAAAGTGGCGCTGCAATGGGATGTTGACCAGGAATCTGACATAGATGCTTACGAGGTGCAGCGTTCTGATGATGCAGCTGCTTTTACAAAGATTGGTACCGTTAGCGCCGTCAATTCACAGGTAAAATACACTTATAATTTTGACGATCTCAATTTATCAAAATCACTCTATTATTACCGCATAAAAATTGTGGAGAAATCGGGCAGCACCCGTTACTCTTCCGTCATCCTTTTAAAATCAAATCAAACGGTTACGGGCGTACGCGTTAAAATTTATCCCAACCCCGTTACAGATCAGTTTACTGTTTCGCTGGAAAATAAGTTAACCGGCACCGTTACTGTGCAAATAACCGACCTGGGGGGCAAAGAAGTATGGAAGCAGGAAAAACAGGTTACAGATGCATTTAATATTAATTTTTCATTTGCAGATAAAAAACCCGTAAGAGGCATCTACGCCATAAACCTTTATGCAAAAAATGCGGCGGCCAACGCAAAAATCTTTATTCAATAAATATCTCGCGCAGCGCTAACTGAGAAAAAGAGTTTTGCAATCTTGGCCCTCCTTTTTTCTGCTAACGCTGCGCGACCTGGCGGCATCTTATTGCACCACGCCATTTTCGAGTCTTAAAAAATGATTGATACAGGAAGGCAAATCGGCTGTATAGTGGCTCACATAGATAAGTGTTGTTTTGAAACTACTGCAAATTTCATTCACCAGGTTTTTAAAATAGCCGGTTTGTATTTCGTCAAGTCCCTGTGTGGGTTCATCCAGTATTAATAAAGGCGGATTTTTTACAAGTGCTCTTGCCAGCAGGGCCATTCGTTGCTGGCTGGTGGATAACTGGAATATTCTTTTATGCTGAAATGGTTCCAGTTCCATCAAACGCATCCACAAGACAATCCGCTCTTCCTGTGCTGCGGATAATTTCCTGAACAACCCAATGGTATCAAATAATCCCGATGCTATCACTTCAAAACAGGTAGCGTGCTGTTCGAAAAACACATGCAGCTCGGGCGATACAAAACCAATATTCTTTTTTATGTCCCAGATGCTTTCGCCGGATCCCCGCTGCCTGTCGAACAATATAATTTTATTGGCATAAGCCTGTGGGTTATCTGCGGTAACCAGGCTAAGCAACGTTGATTTGCCTGCGCCATTGGGGCCCGACAAATTCCAGCACTCTCCTTTTTTTACCACCCAGTTAATATTGTCCAGGATTATCTTTTCATCGTACCGGATGGTAACATTATTCATTTTCACGGCCAGTATAAAATCATCTCCGGCAGGTGGTTGCAATTGCCGCAGCAACGCTGTATTTATGCTGGCCGCCTTATGCCCGTCAACGGGTTGCTGCAGGTAGTCCTGTTTTTTTTGAGCCGATACCAAATGCCCATTTTCCAATACCGCAACATGTGTAATACATTCAGGCAATTCGGCAGGACTTGTAATAACTATTATGTGAATGCCCTGCAGGCAAATATTGCCCAGTATGGTGTGCAATGTTTTTCTTCCTGCCACGTCGAGGCCAATAAAAGGATTGTCGAGAATAAGCAGGGCTGGTTTGGCCAGTAATGCTCTTGCCAATTGCAGCCGCTTGTTCTCTCCGTTCGACAATTGCAGCAATGGTTCATTCAACAGTGTATTCAAATGAAGCAATTCTATCCAATGTTCACTGTCGGTATATCCTTTCAATGCATCAGCAACCGTTATGCTGTCGCCGGCTTCTGAAGCATTAAATCTTTGCTGGTAGTAAAAATTGCTGGTATTGCTTAAATTCTTAAAATGGTGTTGCTGTTCAATCAATTCTATACGGCCATTGCTATTTTCCGGAAAATGAAAGATAAGTTCGCCCCTGTAGAAAATCCTCCCTTGCAGTACATGGGCAAGGGTAGTTTTCCCGCTGCCGGAATGCCCAATAATGGCCCATTGTTCATGTTGCTGAATGCTGAGATGAATATCTGTGAGCAACTGGTTGCCCCCGGTATTTACTGAAACACCTGTAAGGGTAATCAGCCTGTTGTTTTGTTGCTGGTATATATCCATTGCGTGTAAAACTGAATAACATAAAAAAGGCTCCTGTACAAGAAGCCTTTTCAAATTTGGTGTCCCCGCACGGGCTCGAACCGTGGACCCGCTGATTAAGAGTCAGCTGCTCTACCAACTGAGCTACGAAGACGATTACCGGGCTGCAAATATAAACGTTTATACCACTAGTTTCCCCTAATTCATAACACTATTTTTCGGTCCTGGTACGCACAGAAAGGCAGGGCTTCTAACGCCCCGCCTTTTTATACGGTAACTAAATTTTAGTAAATAGTTTACTGGTTCAATTTTATTTCACCCACATTGGTTGGCTGACCATCCACCACCACCACATTATCCTTGGCCGTATTTCTGTACGGCGGTTTGGCTTCTACAATCAGCCTGTACGACCCTGCCTTAGCATTCATTATCTCAAAACTACCACCTTGTATATCAGCTTTAAGGGTATCCATGCTCGACAAGGCCCAAACCTTTGTTGCCCCATCAGCTGGTGTAACCGTACCTTTTATTGAACCAGTATCAATACTTTTAAATGCAAATAATCCTGCTGTTGCAATGCTCAGTGCCAGTATGCCTGCTTTAAATGCTTTCATAAACTATACGTTTTAAAGATGATAAATACTTGCCTTCGGATTTTCCTGACATAGTAATAAGATTATCTTTTGCTAATCAGGGTATAAAATGGAAAATCAAGGACTGTGCCATAAGTTACAGGGGCTAACTGCCACAGTTACAGAAAATTAAATGGTACAATTAAGGGTTTATTTTCCACATAAGTGTATAAATCTATTAAGACAGTAGCCATGCCGTTTTGTTATATTTGCCTGCACTTATTTTACTAAAAGATTTAGTGATTCTCAGTGCGGGGGATAATTGTTGTTCACCAAAGGCAACAGCAGGCAGTAATCATCGTTAGTTGAATTCATAACAGAGAATTGAAAAAATATGGCAGAGAAAGATAAAAACCTGTTCGATTATACGGAAGACAGCATTAAAAGTCTTGACTGGAAAGAACATATCCGTCTGCGCCCCGGTATGTATATCGGAAAACTGGGCGATGGCAGCAGCCCCGATGATGGTATTTATGTATTGCTGAAAGAAGTACTGGACAACTGTATTGACGAACATACCATGGGCTATGGCAAACATGTAGATGTAACCATTGAAAAAGGCACCGTAACCATACGCGATTTTGGCCGCGGTATACCACTGGGCAAAGTAGTGGATGTGGTGAGCAAAATAAATACAGGTGCCAAATACGACAGCAAAGCCTTTCAGAAAAGCGTTGGACTGAATGGTGTTGGTACAAAAGCGGTAAATGCCTTAAGCGGCTATTTTAAAGTGACCGCCTTCCGGGAAGGAAAAGAAAAAACCGCTGAGTTTGAAAAAGGTGTGCTGGTGAAAGAGCATAAGGAAACGAAGACTACTGAAGACAATGGCACACTGGTTACCTTTATACCCGATGAAACGGTCTTTAAAAAATTCCACTATATACACGAATACCTCGACAACCAGTTTTGGAATTATTGCTACCTGAACGCCGGACTGGTTATCAACTACAATGGCAAACGCTATATTTCAAAGAATGGTTTACTTGATCTGTTACAGCGTAAAACCAATGAAGATGAACTGCGTTATCCCATCATACACCTGAAGGGAGAAGATATTGAAGTAGCCATTACACACGAAAACCAGTATGGCGAAGAATATTATTCGTTTGTAAATGGCCAGTTTACTACCCAGGGAGGAACCCACCTGGCTGCATTCAAAGAAACCTATGTAAAAACCATCCGCGATTTTTATAAAAAAGATTATGATGCTACCGACATCAGGGGTAGTATAAGCGCCGCTATTTCTGTACGCGTACAGGAGCCTGTGTTCGAAAGCCAGACAAAAACAAAGCTTGGTTCGCAGGTGGTATATGAAGGCGGCCCCTCCATGAAAAATTTTATTGGTGATTTTCTTGCACGCGACCTGGATTTGTTTTTGCACAGAAACCCCGCCGTGGCTGAAGCCCTTAAAAAACGCATCGAACAAAATGAACGTGAAAGAAAAGAACTGGCAGGTATAAAAAAACTGGCCAACGAGCGCGCAAAGAAGGCCAATCTGCACAATAAGAAATTACGCGACTGCCGTTTTCATTACAACGACGAACCAAGCGGCAAAGAAAAAGAAAGCATACTGGAGAAGCAAAACGAGAGCACTATATTTATTACCGAAGGAGACAGCGCCAGTGGTTCAATTACAAAGGCAAGAAACGTGGAAACCCAGGCTGTGTTCAGTTTGCGCGGAAAACCGCTGAACTGTTTCGGTCTTACAAAAAAAGTAGTGTACGAAAATGAAGAGTTCAACCTGCTGCAGCATGCACTCAATATTGAAGAAGGTTATGAGGGCCTGCGGTATAATAATATTGTGGTGGCTACTGATGCCGATGTAGATGGTATGCACATACGATTACTGCTGATGACTTTTTTTCTGCAGTTTTTTCCCGACATTGTAAAGAACGGGCATGTATATATACTGGAAACGCCTTTGTTCAGGGTGCGCAACAAACAGGAAACCATCTATTGCTATGATGAGACGGAGAAAAAAATGGCTGTAAAAAAACTGACGGGCAAGCCGGAAATAACCAGGTTTAAAGGTTTGGGCGAAATTAGCCCCGACGAATTTGCCCGTTTTATTGGTTCGGATATGCGCAAACAACCGGTAATGATTATGCCCGAAACACATATCCAGGAGATACTGGACTATTATATGGGTAAGAATACGCCGGACAGGCAGGAGTTCATTATTGACAACCTGAAGATTGAGGTTGATTTGGTGGAAGACGCGGCAGCTGCAGAACGTTAAGTCAAAAGTCAAAATTAAAAAGTCAAAACAGGCTGCTTTTGTGCGCATCACTTTTACTTTTTAATTTTTACTTTTAAATTTTTAATTTATTAACTACTAATTACAAAATGATACATATCGTTTTCAATGAAGCAGATGTGGCTGTATTGAAACAGGCCATCGCAATGGATGAAACAATGCAGGGAAATGTACTGCAGGTAAAAGACGACTATGCCGTTGGCCCGCTGGGCAATATTTATTCGGCTGAAGGAACAGAAGCCCGCAGACTATGGTGGAAGGACGTGCTGGCGGGTGGCGACTATGATGGCAAAACGGAAACCGGCGAAATTGACGATAATAAACTGGTGGCCGGATTGATTGAAGCCCTTGGCACTGATACAAAAGAAATTGTATGGGTCTGGGCAGCGCAAAATAAACACGATGTAAGCGGTTACTACTGGCTCATCAGCCAGTTGAAAGATTTCCAGGGACGTGTTTTCATTTTGTACCTTAACAATCTTCCTTTTATTAACGACAAAGGAAATATTTTTTATCCTGAATGGTTGCACATTATTCCACCAAAGGAATTCATAAAAGCAAAACGCCTGGCGAGACCGGTTACACTGAGTGAATTTGAAGTAGACCCCGATGAATGGACAAAAATTTGCCAGGAAGACAAAGGCGTACGGTTGCTGGAGGGAGGGAAAAAACTGGTACAAAAAGGATATGATTTTTATGACCAGGAATTGAAAACCTTTATCACCGGCGACTGGCAGAAAGCCAGTAAGCTGATACACCAGTTCCTGGCAAAAGCAAAAAATACTACCGGAGATGCCTACCTGCTATGGCGGCTGAAAGGAATGATTGCAGAAGGACTGCTGGACGTACAGGGTGAAGCAAAGAAAATGAAGGATTTTGAAGTAAAAGCAAAATCTGCCGCACTTCAGACAACTGAATAATTTTAGCCGGAAAAGACGATAATAATTTAAAAACAGGTTTTACAACAATGAGTGCCGCTAAAAATAAAGCAACTGACTTTTTAAACAACGACAATGGTTTGCAGGGACAGTACAAAACCTGGTTCCTGGACTATGCTTCCTATGTAATTCTTGAAAGAGCGGTTCCCGCCATAGAAGATGGCCTGAAACCTGTACAGCGCCGTATCCTTCATGCCATGAAGGAAATGGACGATGGCCGCTTTAATAAAGTGGCCAATATCATTGGCCAGTCCATGCAATACCATCCTCATGGAGATGCCAGTATAGGCGATGCACTGGTAAACCTGGGACAAAAGGATTTGTTGATTGAAACCCAGGGTAACTGGGGTGATGTACGTACCGGCGATGATGCTGCCGCAGCACGTTATATAGAAGCGCGTCTTTCAAAATTTGCCCTGGAAGTGGCATTCAATGCAAAAACTACTGAATGGCAACTGAGTTACGACGGCAGAAAAAATGAGCCGGTAACACTGCCTATGAAATTCCCCCTGCTGCTGGCACAGGGAGCAGAAGGTATTGCTGTTGGTCTCTCCACAAAAATACTACCCCATAATTTTTGTGAACTCTGCGAAGCGGCCATGAAATACCTGCGTGGCAAACGCTTCGAACTATACCCGGATTTTCTTACCGCGGGTATGATTGATGTAGACAATTACAACGAAGGGAAACGCGGTGGCAAAGTAAGGGTACGCGCCAGGATTGAAGAGGCCGACAAGAAAACACTGATAATAAAAGACGTGCCCTATGGTGTAACCACGGCCACTTTAATGGACAGTATTGTAAAAGCCAATGACCAGGGAAAAATAAAAATTAAAAAAGTAACCGATAATACGGCCGCCGATGTGGAAATACAGGTAGACCTGGCGCCCGGCATTTCACCCGATATTACCATTGATGCCCTTTACGCATTTACAGATTGTGAAGTAAGCATTTCGCCCAACGCCTGTGTAATTATTGAAGACAAACCAAAATTCCTTGGTATACACGAATTATTAAAGGTGTCTGCCGACAATACCAAAGAGTTATTAAAAAAGGAACTGGAAATACGGCTGGCCGAACTGCTGGAAAAATGGCATTATACTTCGCTGGAGAAAATATTTTTTGAGGAAAAAATTTACAAGGAGCTTGAAAAGAAACATGCTACCTGGGAAAAAGTACTGGATGCCATAGCCGCAGCATTTGGCCCTTTTCGCAAACAACTGCGCAGGGATATTACCCGCGAAGATGTAGTGAAGCTAACAGAAAAGCCTGTCCGCCGTATTTATAAACTGGATATAGATGAACTGAATGAACAGATAAAAGGACTGGAAGCCGATATTAAGAAAGTAAAACACGACCTCGCCAACCTGGTTGATTATGCAGTTGCCTATTTTGAAGGGCTTTTGCAGAAGTATGGAAAGAACCGGCAACGTAAAACTGAAATCAAACAGTTCGACACCATACAGGCAAAACAGGTAGCCATTGCCAATGCAAAACTGTACATGAACCGCGAAGATGGTTTTATTGGTACCGGTCTTAAGAAAGATGAGTTTGTGCTGGATTGTTCCAGCCTTGATGATATCATAGTATTTACCAAACGCGGTATTATGAAGGTGGTGAAGGTAGCAGACAAAACCTATATTGGTAAAGACATCCTGCATGCTGCCATTTTTACAAAAAATGACGAACGCACCACTTACAATATGATATATGTGGATGGTGCAACCGGTGTCAGCTACGCCAAACGGTTCAATGTAACCGGTATTACAAGAGACAAGGAATATGATCTTACCAAGGGGCACGAAAAAAGCAAAGTGCATTATCTCTCTGTAAATCCAAATGGTGAAGCTGAAGTAGTAAAGATTGTGCTTACGCCCGGCAGTTCAGCACGCATTAAAGAACTTGATTTCTATTTTGAAGAAATGGAAATAAAGGGACGCAGCAGTATGGGTAACCAGGTAACCAAGTACCCGGTAAAATCGGTGAAATTTAAGGAAGCCGGCAAATCGACCCTAAGCGCAAAAAAATTGTGGTTTGATGATAAGTTCGGCCGTTTGTCGGCAGAAGAAAAAGGTATTTACCTGGGAAGTTTTGATGCAGAAGACCGCATCCTTATTTTTTATAAGGACGGAACCTATGAAATTACAGACCAGGAACTAACCCAGCGGATAGATGCCGAAAAAGTGCTGGAGATACAAAAATTCCACCCGGAGAAAATAGTTACAGCTGTATATCTTGATAAAGAGAAAGTACAATTTAATATTAAACGTTTCAAAATTGAGACCACTACCCTTCACAATAAATTTTCATTTATTAAAGAAGGAGAAGGCAATTACCTGGAGGCCGTATCTACAGACGAAGAACCCATACTTGCCGTGCAGACAGGGCGTGGCGACCAGGTGCGCAAAGCGAAATTTAAAGTAATAAAAATGGTGGAGGTAATGGGCTGGAAAGCGGTTGGCGCCAAGCTGGTAGATTTTAGCAAAAGTGTAAAAATGGAATGGGAAAAAAGAAAAAATGATTCCAAAGATCAGCCGGAATTATTTTAGTGACTGAGGCCGCAATCGTAATCTCTTTGCCCGGAATTGCCGGATTTTAAACGGCAACTCCGGGCAAATCATTTATATGCACTAAGGATTCGTAAAAAAAGGAAAATAATATTCCACCCGCCCGCTGCCTGCAACGAATGACGCTTTTATGCTGTCAGAATAAGAAAAAGGGCATGAAAACATCATTATTTTTAATAGCAGGCCTTGCAAGTTTGTGCTTAGCTGGATGTAGTAAAACCAACCGTGCAACTGGCAACCATTTGATTACCGGTAAATGGGAATTGAGAGAGCAAGTTGGCGGCCTTGCAGGCAAGATTGAGTACGAGCCTGGTAATGGCAATACCTGCGTTTTTTCGGGAGACAGCAGCTTTCAAACAACCCATCCCAATATTATTTCCCTTACAGGAACTTACAAAATAAAGCCATCGGCCAATAGCGGCGACTGGCTGCTTACCTTTCAATTTATTCAAAATGGACAAGCTCAGTCACAAACAGATTCTGTTCGTTTTGGCAATATGCAATTGATTTTTTTACCGCAGGCATCCTGTTGCGATATCCCAACAACTTATTATCAACGCCTGTACTAGTTTTTAGCTGCGTTTGTTGGTAATTATTAATGCACGGGCTTTTTCCTTTTAAGTACCACAGCAGAATTTTGGGTAAGACTGCTTGACAAAAACACTTCATGCCTTTTTGCTCCGTCGCTAATTACCATCAGGGCTGTATTGGGAGGAAATTTACCCAGGTTTTCGGCAAACATGCTCACCTCTGTATTTGAGGTTTCCTGGTTCATAGCAAGATACATATTCAAAGCTCTTTCCGACAACGCCTGGTGGGTGAGCACAGGCGTTTTATTTATAAATACACTGATACTGTCGCCGTCAATATCGCCATTGTCATAAAAACTGATACGCACAGAATCGCTCTCAATTTCTATTTCGGTGCTGAGGATGGTCTTGCGTTTTTCAAATGACACTTTCAGGTTCTCAAGTTCTTTTTTCCTTTCTTCTTCAGCGGCCTTTGCCGTCAGTGAATCTGCAGAAATACCAGGCGACACTTTCAAAGTTACCGCAGAATCCTTTTTTTCTAATGTCGTGTCCTTCGCGACAATTTCGGTCAGTCGTCCAGCCATTGCCGCAGTAGAAATATCCTTAGTATTGATAACAAGTTCTTCACTGCGTGGTTTCCAGTATTTTTTTATGTTGCCGGCATTACTTTTAATAAGGCTATCCTGCGTTTTTTCATCAATGTCGAGTGTACAACTAAAAGCCAGTTCCGGACAGGTATACTTGTATTTTTCCTGGCTTACAAACGCACCGCTTAGCGTAGATTTTACTTTAGAAATAACCAGGGTGGCGGAAAAATCCATCGGGCATTCTATTCCATCAATATCCCTGTTTTTAAAATAGGCCATGGGCAGGTTTTTGATGATTAACGACCTGGTTTTAGGATTATAGGTCCCTCTTATGTAGTAACTCTGGTAACCACTGCGGAAATAATAACCAAATACGCCTTCTACTTCATTGCCTTTTTGTTTAAGAATAAGTTCGGTAAGATAATTATTGGTATTAGCACCTTTGCCCCTGGGTTCTGCAAGGCCATACCAGTTACCGGTAACTGTCTGGGCCTGCACGCAAGCAGTTACAACAACTAAAAATAGTATCAATAATATGCGCATGCCATGAAGATAAGAGAAAATGATAAAAATGTATAATGTATGTAAGTAGTCGGCCGGTTTCCCTGCTGAAATACCCCGCTTTTAGGGGGTTGCCAGCGCATTTTTAACTTTTACGCAACGCGTTTTCCGGTCTCTTTGACTATGATGTTTGGCCTTTATTCTTCTTTTGATTTTTAGCTATATTTGTTCAGGTATCTTTTTATCTCGCGGTCGGTATCCCTTCCTTTAATGGTCTCTCTTTTGTCGTGCAGTTTTTTACCCTTGCCAATACCTATCTCTATTTTAGCCAGGTTTTTTTCGTTAAAGAAAATTTTCAATGGCACTATGGTGTAACCTTTTTCCGTGGTTTTTGCTTCCAGTTTTTTCAATTCCCTTTTGGTAAGCAACAATTTCCTTTCCTGGGTAGGTTCATGTTTTTGTGTGGTACCATAGGCATATTCAGAGATATGCAGGCTTTTTACAAATAACTCCCCTTCAACAAAATAGCAATAGCTGTCATTAAAGCTGGCTTTGCCGGCACGAAGCGCTTTTACTTCGGTGCCTACCAATACCATACCCGCCACATAAGTGTCTTCAATAAAATACTCGTGAAACGCCGCCCTGTTTCTTAATTCTGCCATAATTAATTCAAAATGCAAAATTAAAAAGTAAAAAAACTTAATCGGGTTGTTCAATTCAAAAAGTAAAATTGAAGTTCCCCGACCGGTTCATACAACCACAGCATCATTAACGGTCAGGCCTCTTAAGCTTTTGATTTTTAATTTTTGACTTTTTAATTTTTGAAAAGCACCAGCAAAGTTGCCAGCTTTTCCTTCATTTCTTTCCTGTCTACAATGAAATCCAGGAACCCATGTTCCAGCAGAAATTCGCTGCGTTGAAAACCTTCGGGTAAATCCTTTTTAATGGTTTCTTTGATAACGCGGGGACCGGCAAAGCCAATTAATGCACCTGGCTCAGCAATATTCAAATCGCCCAGCATGCCAAAAGAGGCCGAGATGCCGCCAAAGGAAGGGTCCGTTAATAAAGACAGGTAGGGAATCTTTGCATCGGTTAGTTGCGATAATTTCCCGGAAACCTTGGCCAGTTGCATCAATGAAAAAGCGCTTTCCATCATACGGGCGCCACCGCTTTTGCAAATGATCATCAAAGGTGTGCGATGTTCAAGACAATAGTCAACAGCCCTTGAAATACGTTCACCCATAACGCTGCCCAGCGAGCCACCAATAAATTCAAAATCCATGCAGGCAATTACAAAATCATTTTCTTTTAACCTGCCAGCTGCCACGCGTATGGAATCGGTAATATCCGTTTTATTCCAGGTTTCCTCAAGACGCTTCCCGTAAGATTTGAGATCGGTAAAATGCAAAAAATCCTTGGAGCGGATATTCTCAAACATTACCTGGTATTCATTGTTATCAAACAGTATCTCAAAATATTCATCACTTCCTATCCGGTGGTGATGGTTACACCTGGGGCAGGTAAACAAATGTTCACGCAGCTCGCTTACGGTGCATATATAGTTGCATTCAGGGCATTTTACCCATAATCCTTCGGGCGCTTCTTTTTTCTCTGCTGTAGTGGTTAAGATGCCTTTTTTAATACGTTTAAACCAACTGGTCTTAGCTTCTTCATTTTGTCCTTCTTCACCTGCCAGGTTCGCGTCAAAATCCTCCACTTTTTTTGCCATGCCATTATAGTTTAGGGCGGCTAAGATAAGAAACTACGGCGATTTACCATGTGTTTACAGCATAGATGCAGCGGCCGTAAAAAAAAAGGCCATTTGTCATTGAACTAGCGGTTCGTGTACTATTTTTGCAGCAATCGCTTTCACAATACCCTTATCTTCAGTAAACAAAGAAAGCCCCTGTTTGTTTTTTAATTAATACTTCACAAATGAAATGGTCCGAGTTTTTCACTTCATCGGTAGGCAAAAAATTGGTAATGTCGCTAACCGGTATTTCGCTAATCCTGTTTTTAGTTGTGCATGCCGGGTTAAACGCTTGTATCTGGGCCAATGACGGGGGAGAAATGTTTAATAAGGCCGCTCATTTTATGGGCTCTGCCGTAGTTATACGAATACTTGAAATAGGATTGTTTGCCGGCATTTTTCTTCATATCATACAGGGCTACGTGCTAACGGCGCAAAATAACAACCGCAGACCGGTAAAATATGCCGTGGCCTATGGCAACAATGGCAGTAAATGGTATAGCCGCAGCATGGGCCTGCTGGGAACCCTTCTTTTGCTGTTCCTGATTATGCATATTTATCATTTCTGGACACCCAGCCGCCTTGGAGGCATTGCTTCTATTCATAGCCTGGAGCCCGTTACTTATATGGATGGAAAAGAAATTCATAACCTCTACGCCGAAATGCTGAAAGTCTTCCAGGGAAACCTGCTGATTGTAATACTATACATACTTGGATGTATTTCGCTGGCCTATCATTTAATGCACGGTTTCCAGAGTTCTTTCAGAACATTGGGCGTACACAACAAAAGGTACATCGTATTAATAAAAGCGACCGGCCTGGCTTTTTCCGTAATCGTACCATTTGTTTTTGCCATGATGCCTGTTAGTATGTATATGGGTTGGGTGAGTTAGTAATCGTGAAGCCTCAGACCTGAGGCGTGAGTAAGGGACTAAAGCAATGATGGCACCGTAGATTTGAACGCTGATTTGAACGAATTTTCACACTAGCACATTTTCACATTAGCACATTTTTTATATTATGCTGAATTCAAAAATTCCTTCCGGACCGCTCGATGCAAAATGGACAGATTACAAAGGCCATGTAAAATTGGTAAATCCGGCCAACAAAAGAAAAATAGAAGTAATTGTTGTTGGCACCGGTTTGGCGGGCGCTTCTGCGGCCGCATCGCTGGGCGAACTGGGTTATAAAGTAAAGGCCTATTGCTTCCAGGACTCTCCCCGCCGGGCACACAGCATTGCAGCACAGGGAGGCATTAATGCAGCAAAAAATTATCAGAACGACGGCGACTCTGTATTCCGTTTGTTTTACGATACCATTAAAGGGGGCGACTACCGCGCCCGTGAAGCCAATGTGCACCGTCTTTCTGAAGTAAGCGCCAATATCATTGATCAGTGTGTGGCACAGGGTGTTCCATTTGCAAGAGAATATGGCGGCTTGCTCAGCAACCGCAGCTTTGGCGGCACACAGGTACAGCGCACTTTTTATGCTGCCGGACAGACCGGTCAGCAATTGCTTATTGGCGCTTACCAGGCACTGGAACGCCAGGTAGCCCTGGGCAATGTAAAAATGTATGCGCGCCATGAAATGCTGGACGTGGTAACCATCGACGGAAAAGCCCGCGGAATCATTACCCGCAATTTAATAAGTGGTGAGCTGGAAAGACATTTCGGCCATGCGGTACTGTTATGTACCGGTGGATATGGCAACGTGTTTTACCTGAGCACAAATGCCATGGGCAGCAATGTTACCGCCGCCTGGAAAGCCCACAAAAAAGGCGCCTTGTTTGCCAATCCCTGTTTCACACAAATACATCCAACCTGCATACCTGTAAGTGGCGACCACCAGAGCAAACTTACACTGATGAGTGAAAGCTTGCGCAATGACGGAAGAATATGGGTACCCAAAAAACAAGGCGATACAAGAAAGGGAAATGAGATACCCGAAGATGAAAGGGATTATTACCTGGAGAGAAGGTATCCTGCTTTTGGCAACCTGGTACCGCGCGACGTGGCATCCCGTGCTGCCAAAGAAAGATGCGATGCCGGTTACGGCGTAGGCTCTTCCAAACAGGCGGTATTTCTTGATTTTGCGGCTGCCATTGAACGTTATGGCAAAATTGAATGCGGTATCCATGGCAAAGAAAATGCGCCCAAAGAAGAAGTTATACAACTGGGAAAGGAAGTGGTAAAAGAAAAGTACGGTAACCTGTTTGATATGTACGAGAAAATAACAGGCGAAAACCCCTATGAGCAGCCCATGCGTATCTACCCGGCGGTTCATTATACGATGGGCGGTCTTTGGGTTGACTACGAACTGCAGACCACGGTACCCGGCCTGTATTCTTTGGGTGAGGCTAATTTCAGCGACCATGGGGCAAACCGCCTGGGCGCCTCCGCCCTTATGCAGGGACTGGCCGATGGCTATTTTGTGATTCCCTATACGGTGGGCAATTACCTGGCCGATGAAATCCGCACGAATAGTATACCGACCGATCACCCCGCCTTTGTGGAAACTGAAAAAGCGGTGGCAGAAAGGATTGACAGGCTGATGAACATAAAGGGCAGTCAGACAGTAGAAAGTTTTCATAAACGTCTTGGAAAAATAATGTGGGAGAAATGCGGCATGGCGCGTAATGAAGCCGGACTGAAAGAAGCGATTACTGAAATACAACAACTGAAAAAAGAATTCTGGAGCGATGTAAAAATACCTGGTGAAATTGCCGGAATGAATCCAGAGCTGGACAAAGCCAACCGCGTAGCAGATTTTATAGAGCTGGGTGAACTGATGTGCAAAGATGCATTGAACAGGAATGAAAGCTGTGGCGGCCATTTCCGCGAAGAAAGCCAGACAGAAGAAGGAGAAGCAAAACGCGATGATGCCAATTATGCCTACGTGGCGGCCTGGGAACTGAAAGGCGAAAGCGAATGGGAACTGCACAAAGAACAACTGGAATTTGAAGTGGCCAAACCAAGTCAACGCAGCTATAAATAATGTGCTAATGTGATGAATGTGGAAATGTGCAAATGCAGCACCGCGGTATTAAGTGTAAAAATGTGATAATGCGATGAATAAGCTAATGCTGTACTTCGGCATATTGGTAAACATATAGCTCTTTAAAATATGCAATGATGAAGGTATAGGAAATGAACAATTCTGTTATATTCATTTTCAACACAAATTTCATCATATGCAAACAGAAAACGTAATTGTAGAGAAATCATTGGCATTTGCTGTGGATATCGTCATTTTCTGCGAATTGCTGGAAGCGAAAAAAAAGTTTGTAGTAGCAAAACAACTGCTTCGTTCAGGAACATCTATTGGAGCGAATGTATTTGAATCGCAACATGCGGAAAGCAAGGCAGATTTCATTCACAAAATGAAAATTGCCATCAAAGAATCAAATGAAACATTGTACTGGTTACTGGTTTGTGAAAAGTGCGGAAGTTACCCAAGTGGTGTTGACTTAAAGAATGCAGTGGAAGAATTGATAAGAATTATTTCGAAAATCATTTATTCATCAAAATTGAAAGCCAATAGTAATAATGGCTAAACTATTATTGCTATTTTATAGTTTAATCAAAAGGTGTGGATAATTAGCACATTTCCACATTCATCACATTAGCACATTAGTATTATGGAACACTACAACATGAATCTTACACTAAAGATCTGGCGCCAGAAAAACAGCAAAGACAACGGTGGTTTTGTAACCTACCAGGTAAGCGATATTTCTTCTGAAATGTCTTTTCTTGAAATGATTGACGTTCTGAATGAAAGATTGATACGCGAAGGACAGGACCCGGTGGCGTTTGACCATGATTGCCGTGAAGGTATCTGTGGTATGTGCTCAATGTATATTAATGGCAAACCACATGGCCCCTGGCAGGCCAACACCACCTGCCAGTTGCATATGCGCGCCTATAAGGATGGCGATACCATTGTAATAGAACCCTGGCGGGCAGCTCCTTTCCCGGTAATAAAAGACCTGATAGTAGATCGCTCGGCTTTCGACCGCATCATACAGGCCGGCGGTTTTATTAGTGTAAACACCGGTAATGCAGTAGACGGAAATGCCATTCCTATCAATAAAGATGATGCCGATCTTTCTTTTGCTAATGCCATGTGCATTGGTTGCGGCGCCTGCGTAGCAGCCTGCAAAAACAGCTCCGCGCTGCTGTTTGTATCTGCAAAGGTTGCCCATCTTTCGCTGTTGCCACAGGGTGCACCGGAAAAGAAAAGCCGCGTACTGAATATGGTAGCACAAATGGATAAAGAAGGATTTGGCAGTTGCACCAACACAGGTGCCTGTGAAGCTACCTGCCCCAAAGAAATTTCCATTACCAATATTGCACGCCTGAACGCAGAATATTTTGCAGCAGGATTAACGGTAGACAAATAAGCAAATGTCTGATGGCTGATGTCTGATTTTTTGATGTCTGATATAGCTGCATCCGGATTTCCGTTCCGTACCTGTCGCTCTATAAAAAAAATCGTCTGGGCCGGCTATCCGCAAGCTCATTTAGAAAAGAGTTGACAGCATTTGAATGTCAGTTTCTCTTTTCATTGAACCATTGAAAATCTGTCGTGGTTTTCAGGGAGTATTCTCTTTTCCTCTGTTACCCCTGTGCGACCAAAATTCCCCGGGACAGGGGCAAGCCCGGCTCAAAATTTCTTTTTATATTTTACCCGCTTGGCGTACATTCAGTACTCAATCATCTTTTATGTTCCAAAAACTATTGACAGGGATAACTGTTATAGGCATGTTATCATCCTGTCTGTTAAACAATAACGATGTGAAAACAAAAGAATCATATAAATGGCCGCAGGGAATTACCGCACCAATAGCAGAAATAAAGCCTCACCTGCGCACCCTGCATGGAGATACCGTGCCGGATAACTATTACTGGATGATTGATTATTTTAAGAAGGGCCCCGACAGCAACAAAGTAGTAGATTACCTGAAAGCGGAAAATAAATACCTGGATACCATGACGAGTGGTACCAAAGATTTTCAAAAAAAGCTTTTTGAAGAAATGAAGGGTCGCATAAAAGAGAAAGATGAATCGGTACCCGTATATAAAAATGGCTATTACTATTACACAAGAAATGAAGAGGGAAAACAATATTATAAATACTGCCGAAAAAAAGGCTCGCTGGATGCCAAAGAAGAAATTCTTCTGGATGCAGATGCCATGGCCGAAGGTCACCCTTATTTTGCCGCCACCGGTTTTAATATAAGTGAAGACAATAAACTGCTGGCGTATGGTATTGATACCGTTTCGCGCAGGCAATACATTATACACATAAAAAACCTCGAAACCGGGGAAATATATAAAGATGAAATGTTTAATACCAGTGGCGGTTCTGTGTGGGCCAATGATAACAAGACCCTGTTTTATACAGCAAAGAACCCTGAAACATTACTAACGGAGAAAATCAAACGCCATACACTGGGCACAGATGCCGCCAAAGATGTAACTGTATACAATGAAACAGACCATAGCAACTATATTGGCGTAAGTAAAAGCAAATCTGGCAAATACATCTTTATTGTTTCGCAGGCCACCATGTCTTCCGAATGCCGTATCCTGGATGCCGGCAAACCTGAAGAAGCATTCGCAGTATTTCAGCCCCGCATGAAGGATGTGCTGTATGAAGTAACCGATGAGGGCAATAAATTTCTAATAGTTACCAACTGGAATGCAAAAAATTTCCGGCTAATGGAATGCGGGTATGATAAAACAGACAGCGTCCATTGGAAAGAGGTGATTCCCAACCGGCCGGATGTATTGCTGGAAGGCCTGGATGAATTTAAGAATTTCCTGGTTATTGTAGAGCGTAAGAATGGTTTGCGTCAAATGAACATTAAAAACATTACAACCGGGCAGGAACATTATCTTGATTTTGGAGAACCTGCCTACACAGCCAACCCTTCGTCCAACCCGGAGTTTAATACCACCACCCTGCGTTACAACTATACCTCATTAACCACACCCGCATCTGTATATGATTACAATATGGAGACCGGCGATAAAAAACTAATGAAACAACAGGAAGTGGTAGGCGGTTACGACAGTAAGGAATATGTTACAGAACGAATCTATGCAACTGCAAAAGATGGTACAAAAGTGCCGGTATCCATTGTATATAAAAAAGGATTTGTAAAAGATGGCAGCGCCCCTCTTTTACTATATGCTTATGGATCGTATGGCAACAGTATGGATGCCAGTTTCAGCAGTGCCCGGTTAAGCCTTTTAAACCGGGGTTTTGCGTTTGCCATTGCGCATATACGTGGCGGACAGGAAATGGGCAGGCAATGGTATGAAGACGGCAAGCTGATGAAAAAGAAAAATACGTTTACAGACTTCATCGATTGTGGTGAGTTTTTGATTGCACAAAAATATACTTCCAAAGAACACCTGTATGCCCAGGGCGGCAGCGCCGGTGGTTTGCTGATGGGTGCCATCGCCACCATGCGGCCTGATCTATGGAATGGTGTAGTGGCCCAGGTACCCTTTGTTGATGTAGTGAATACCATGCTGGATGAAAGCATACCGCTTACCACCAACGAATTCGACGAATGGGGAAATCCCAAAAATAAAGACGCTTATGAGTATATGAAATCTTATTCTCCCTATGAAAATGTATCAAAAAACGGATATCCCAATATGCTGGTGACAACGGGACTGCACGATAGCCAGGTGCAATATTTTGAACCGGCCAAATGGGTTGCCAAAATAAGATCGCTGAAAACGGATAACAAACTCCTGTTTTTATACATTAACATGGAAGCCGGACATGGCGGTGCTTCCGGAAGGTTTAATTATTTGAGAGAAGTGGCGATGCAGTATGCATTTTTGTTTGCGCTGGAAGGAATTAAGGATTAGCCTGCCCCGAGATTTGCCGATGAGGGTTATGTGCCGGGAATTATCGGCTGTCTAAAGCCGGTAGTTCAATCCTACCTGGAAAAAAGCAGCCCGTTCTGCAACAGTGTACTGGATATAATAAGTGTTTCGCCGCGAAGTAATATGAAAGGTATTGTTGAAATAGATAAGATCTTCCCGGCTATTGTTATATCCAAAATTACTTCCGGCAGGGGGCTGGCGGTTATAATAATACAAACGGCGGAAAGAAGTGCCAAGCCCCAGTTTTACGCCGAATTCTGTTCCCCTCCTTCTTCTATTGATCCACTCAGTAGTAAGACCGAGAGCGCCCAGGTACTGGTGCCTGTCGTTGATCCTGAATATTGAATCAGGCACTTTTGACCTGAAATCATAATATTCACCAAATTCCCGTGCATAATTTCCTTCAACACCAATACAGCGCCATTCTCCCCGTTGCCCCATCGGTACTGCAACGGCCACTCCTCCAAAAACACCATAGGAGCCCCAGTAATGAGAGCCGGAATTGCCCCGGATAATAGAATCGGCCCGGTCATTATAATAAGTGTATCCGCTTTCCGAAATATTGTAAGAACCAATTGAAAGACTGCCTCCATAATTAAAGCGAAAAGCGCCTGCCGCATGCGCTTCATGCAAAGAAGCTTTAAGCGTTACCAGGTTATCGCGAAGGGCATCATTGGCGCCGCCGATATTAAGCCCTCCTCCCACATAAGTCCCCGATTTATGCTCATCTGCCCGGGTAGGCATGGCATGATAATCGGACATATTGCCGTTAAGCGGACTGTTAAAAACAGCCTGACTGGTAGTACAGGACGAAAAAAAAGCCAGGAGGAGGATTCCGTAGAGTGTTAAGGATAGCGTTATTTTCATACCCCGGTTTGACAAAGTTGGCACCAATGCCGCTGCAATAAGATATTCAATTAAATGTTAAAACCACTTCAGCCTGAAAAACAATAGCTTCGGGCAATAAATAGCTGTTTTGAACGCTAATAAATAAACCATTTCCGGGCTGTGGGGAAGCTGCTTATTTTATGTTTGATCTACCTTGGTACAACCATCTCATTACGGGCACAGGTTTCCCGTACTGGAATACCCGTATCCAACCTGCGTAAAAAAACCATCAGCACTAAAACCGACCGGGTTCAAATAGATACAGTAAGCATATTACCGAACACATTTTCCATACCTGGTATCAATAATGACTGGTTTGCGATAGATTATATCAATGCCACACTTACCTGGAAACAACACCCCCCTGCCGACAGTATCTGGCTTCAGTATCGTGTATTTGATGCGAAGTTAAATGCCATTACAAAGCACCTTAACTATGACAGCATCATGAATAACTTTCTTGGCCAGCCCTATACATTCAATGACAATTCTTTCCGGCAAAACGATCGCTTCTTTGATTTTGGCACTATCAATTACTCAGGAAGCTTTGGCCGTGGCATTGCTTTTGGAAACAGCCAGGATGCAGTAGTCACTTCCAGCCTTAACCTGCAACTGAACGGCTATCTTGCAGACAGTATTGAAATTGTTGCCGCTATTACCGACAATAATATTCCTATTCAGCCAGACGGAACAACGCAACAATTGAATGAATTCGACCGCATTTTTCTTCAGTTTAAGAAAAAGAACTGGAACCTGAGCCTGGGCGATATTGACATAAGACAAAACAAAAGTTATTTTCTTAGTTTCTATAAACGTCTTCAGGGCATTGCATTTGAAACTACCAGCCAGATTGCTCCCCATATTTCCAATACCAGCCTGATGAGCGGCTCCATCGCAAAAGGAAAATTTACCCGCAATGTTATACAGGGCCAGGAAGGCAACCAGGGCCCTTACCGGTTGCAGGGCGCCAACAATGAATTTTATTTTGTACTGCTGGCCAATACAGAAAGGGTCTACATAGATGGGGAGCTGCTTCAGCGCGGAGAAGACCGCGATTATGTAATCAACTACAACACTGCTGAGGTAAGTTTTACCCCAAAAAGAATGATTACAAAAGACAGCAGGATCCAGATTGAATTTGAATATGCTGACCGCAACTATTTAAACGCTAACCTGTACTTTACCAATCTTACCAATTTTAATGATAAGCTAAGGGTAACCGTTAGTGCATTTAATAACAGCGATGCAAAAAGCTCACCCATCAACCAGTCGCTCGATCCCAGCCAGAAAATCTTTTTACGCAGCCTGGGCGACAGCATCAATAATGCCTTCTATAAGATTGCCACACCGGATACATTTTCTGCAGGTAAGATCTTGTACAAAAAAATTGATTCTGTTTATAACAACGGCGCCGGTCACGATTCAGTTTTTGTTTATTCCACCAACCCCGACAGCGCCCTCTATACACTGTCTTTTGCCGATGTGGGGGTGGGAAAAGGCGATTACCTGCCCGATTTTAACGGCGCCAACGGAAAAGTATATAAATGGATAGCCCCTGTAAACGGGGTAAAGCAGGGAGCATTTGAAGCTGCCATTTTTTTGGTTACACCCAAAAAACAACAAGTGGTAAGTATGCTGGTAGACTATGACATCTCGAAAAAGACAAATATAACTACCGAGCTGGCTTATAGTAATTACGACGTAAACACGTTTTCAAATATTGATAAGGCAGACAATAAAGGGTATGCTGCCAAAATAAAATTTACCAATATAAAAGATTTGCGTGGTGAAAATAAAATGAAGCTGCTTACAGACGCAGGATTTGAATATACAGATGCCAGATTTCATCCGCTGGAGCGTTTGCGGACGGTTGAATTTTTGAGAGACTGGGGACTGCCCTATGTGGTGCCTGCCTCAGATGAAACCATTGTAACCGGTGGTGCACAACTGTCGGATGCAAAGAAAAGCTTTCGCTACCAGTTTACTGATTACCGGAGAGGATCTGGTTTTAACGGTGTTCGCAACACCATACTTCAAACGCAGGACATAAAGGGATGGCATTTCAACAACCAGTTTAATCTTTCCAATACCAACAGCAGCGTTGAAAAAGGCTATTTTTTCCGCCCGGTGATAGATATCTCTAAAAAGTTTAAACAACTATGGAATTATACCATTGGTGCCAATTTTTCTGTTGAGCGCAACGAGATAAGAAATAAGGCAATCGATTCTGTAACTGCTACCAGCTTCGCTTTTCAAACATTTCAGTTGTCTGTAAAATCTGCAGAAAACAAGGCCAACAGGTGGGGTATTACCTATTTAACCAGAGAAAATAAATATCCCTATGGTAAAAGCCTTATCAAAAGCGATGTAAGCCACAATATCAATGTAAACGGGCAATTTTTGCAGAATCCGCGTCACCAGTTCAGGTGGAATATAACTTACAGAAAACTGGATATCGTTAACAGCAGCATTACCACGCAAACAGCCGACCAGAGTGTACTGGGCCGGCTAGAATACCAGGTAAACGAATGGAAAGGTTTGCTTACGGGTAACCTGCTATATGAAGCGGGTTCCGGACAGGAACAAAAAAGGGACTACGCTTTTCTTGAAGTGCCGGCTGGCCAGGGACAGTATACCTGGATTGATTATAACGGAGATGGTGTACAGCAATTAAACGAGTTTGAAGTGGCATTGTTCCAGGACCAGGCGAAATACATAAAGATCTTTACACCCAGCAATGTATTCATAAAAGCCAACTACAATACTTTTAACTACAGTATAAATATTAACCCCCGTGCACTGATTGATCCAAGAAGCGCCGGCAGCTTAAAACAATTTATGGGGAAGATAAACCTGCAGTCCTCTTTGCAAATTGCCAAGAAAGAAATATCCGGCGGCATTGTTCAGTTAAATCCGTTTAAAACCCCACTAAGCGATACGGCGCTTATCAACCTTGCCTCCATATTCATCAATAGCTTTTCCTTTAACCGGTTCAGCACCAAATGGGGTATTGATGTGTCTAACTCGCGCAATAACGGAAAATCGTTACTGACCTATGGACTGGAAAGCAGGGCCCTGAATGAATGGAGTTCACGGGCAAGGGTTAATATCAGTAAAGCCCTGCAGCTTGATATAACCGGCAAAACAGGATCCAATCAATTGGCAACGGCAAATGCGAAATTCGACAACCGCAATTACAATGTAAGCCAGTATTCACTGGAACCACGCATCAGCCTTACCAGGGGTACGGTACTACGGTTTATTACGAGCTTTAAGTATACCAGCAAAAAGAACAATCAAGGAGACAAAGAAACCTATTCGTCCAATGCCGTCAATACAGAAATTAAATACAATATCCTTCAGTCGGCTTCTGTTTTAACCAAATTTACCTATTCAAGCATCAGCTTTTCTCCATTGGCCAATGCAAATACCACCGTAGGCTATAATATGCTGGATGGGTTGCTGCCGGGGAAAAATTATTTATGGAACATAGAAGTAACCAAACGCCTAGCCAATAACCTTGAAATCAATATTCAATACGAAGGACGCAAACCCGGTGAAGCAAGGGTGGTACATGTAGGAAGGGCATCTGTAAGGGCTATCTTTTAGAACGTACAAAGTCCTGAGTATTTAGTATGGAGACGTTGCGGCGGAGACCTGGAGTTCCCAGCATTGAGACGATGGCATTTCTATCCGTGAGCGTGAGGCGTGAGGCATCGCTGTCCAGGTACTTAGTTGCACATACTAAGTACTCGTACCACAAGCCTGTTCTTAGCGTAGCTGCATCGCAGTCTCAATACTAAATACTACATACTTAATACTACAGGTGTCGCTGTCTCAATACTCAGTACTGCATACTAAATACGCTCACCATACACGCATTAAAAAACCGCCCCAATTCCGGAGCGGTTTTTTATATATTGAGTTGCCTTAAATACTACTATCCAAACAAACCACCTTTTTTCAACTCACGTGTTCCTTCGCCAATTTTGAAACCATTGTGGTAAATTTCAATTTTGTAGTTACCACGCTGAAAATCGCTGTTTTGTTTCCAGGCAAAAGATACATTTTTCTTCTTTCCTGCTTCATATTCTACCGGAACCTTAACGGTAAATAATTTGTCGCCTTCTTCTCTTGTAGTAAAGGTGCCTGAACCAAGTGCTTCAACAGCTACTGGTTTTCCATCGGGACCAGTTATGCAAACATAGATATCTGCTGAACCTGACTGAGCAATGCGGTTGTCAATATCGAATCCGATAACCAGTTTGTCAACGCGTTTTGCTGTAGTAGTTACTTTCTCACGGCCATTTTTCTTTTCGTTGATGGGGGTGATACTAATATTTGAAGCGTTGAAGGTAGAAGCAATATCAACTTTTTTCTCAGCTTCAACTTTTGCAGTAGTAGTAGTTTGCAAATCTGAAGTTAACTGTGTTGTTTTGCCTTTTTCAGTAGTTAAATCTGTATTCAGTTGAGCGTTTTGAGCTGTTAGTTCAGTTACTTTCTGCTCAAGACCGGCAATCTTATCATTTAATTGACCGATTAATTCTTTAGCCCTTGTAAGTTCCGCGGCAGTAGCATTCTTTTTACTTAAGATACTGCGAATTTCTGCCTTCCTTTTAGCTATATCAGAGGTTGCTTCTGCAAGTTTAGACTGCAGCTGGTTGTTGCTGCCGGTTACTGAATCAAGACGTGCCAGAGAAGCGTCGAAACTGCGCTGAATTTCGCTTTTCTCGTCAGTTACTCTTGCAATTTGTGTGTCTTTGTTAAGGATACTTTGTTCATTCTTGTTGTTATTCCAAAGTAAATAGCCCCATGTACCTAAAAGACCAACAGCTAAAAGGCCAATAATAAGACCCCTGTAGTCTTTTTTAGGCGCCTGGCTCTGTGGGGTGGCAGATGGATAATTCGTAGTACTCATATTAGATTGTTTTTCAAAAGTTATTAAAATGCGTTCCCTTAAAACGCTGCTTTTTTACAGCTACACTGGGTGTGGACTAAAACCATGCCAGAAATATTTATCCATTATCAAAAGCTGAAGCGGGCCATAATAAAACTTAACTAAATCCGGCAAAAACCGGCAGCAGCCTGTATTTCAATCCGTTCTTTCAGGAAATAAAAAATTGACCCCGGCATAAAAAATAGCTGTACTTAGCTTTTTTTATTTAGCTAATATTGCAGAATATGTCTGTCGAAAAAATCCTAAACGACTGGAAAAAGAAAACATTCAGACCGGTGTACTGGCTGGAAGGTGAAGAGGACTATTATATAGATCAGGTAATGAGTTATGCCGAGCACCATATCCTGAATGAAGCTGAAGCCGGTTTTAACCTAACCGTTTTTTATGGAAAAGATGCTGCCTGGGCCGACATCGTAAATGCCTGCATGCGTTATCCAATGTTTGCGGAACGGCAGGTAGTGCTGCTTAAAGAAGCGCAGCAAATGAGAGATATTGATAAACTGGAAGGATATATAGCAAATCCCCTGCTGTCTACCGTTTTTGTTGTTTCCTACAAAGAAAAAAAAGTAGACGGGCGCAGCAAACTTGCCAAATTACTGAAAGAAAAGGGCGAGCTGTTATCTACCAAAAAAATGTACGATAACCAGTTGCCCGACTGGGTCAGCGGCCTTGCAGAATCCAAAGGTTACAGTCTTTCTCAAAAAGCATTGATGCTGCTGGTAGAACATATAGGCAATGATTTGTCGAGAATAAACAATGAAATTGAAAAACTGGCCGTTAACCTGGGTGAACGAAAAAAAATTACTGAAGACGATATAGAAAAATACATAGGCGTAAGCAAGGAATACAATGTATTTGAATTGCAGGATGCGCTGGCAAAAAAAGATCTGCCCCGCGCTATCCGCATCATACGTTATTTTGAAAGCAACCCAAAAGCGGCGCCCATACAACTGGTACTACCGGCTATCTACAATTACTTTTCAAAAGTTTTTTCTGTTTTTGGCATGCCCGATAAAAGTGAAAATGCCGTAAAACCGCTTTTTTACAATAATATTTTTGCCGCCCGCCAGGCGCTGGAAACATTAAAGATGTATGGTTATGACGGAATAGAGAGAGCTATCCTTTTGCTGCATGCGTACAACCTTAAAGCGGTGGGTGTAGACGACGCGGGTAGTACTGATGCGTCGCTGCTGAAAGAACTGACGGTTAAAATGCTGATGTAAGCTAAGAGCACAAAGAAAAAAGAGAGGAAGGAGATTGCAGCAAATTGTGCAAAGCCGCTGTCTGCACTTTTTCTCCTTTAATCTCTTAGTTTTCGCAGGGCATTTTCCCTGTCTTTTGCTAGCTGTTCCTTCAATGCATCCAGCCCGTTAAATTTTTGTTCGCCCCGCAGATACTTTTTCAGGGTTATCCGGAGTTCGTACCCGTAAATATCGGCGTCGAAATCAAAAATATTTACTTCAATAACCCTTTGGGTGCCATTTATAGTCGGCCGGACGCCGATATTCATCATCCCTTTTAAAAGAGAGTGGTGAGCGGTGAGTGGTGAGTGGGTTTCAGTATCGCCATTCTGCCTGTTTACAATTGCAGCATTTACGGCATACACCCCGTTTCCGGGTATTAGCTTGTCGGTGTCTTGCGGCTGCAGGTTGGCGGTAGGGTAACCAATTGTTCTGCCCAGTTTATTTCCCTGCACTACTGTTGCTTCAAAAAAATAATCGTAACCCAGAAACCGGGCTGCTTCTTCTATATGTCCGCCAAGCAGCGCTGCGCGTATTTTGGTTGAGCTGATGGATGCTTCATCAATAACGTGCACTGGTATTTCAATGAGTTCAAAAGCATGTTGCTGCGCATATTGCTCAAGCAGGTGAAAATCTCCGCTGCGGTCTTTGCCAAACCGGTGATCATACCCGATAATAACAGTATGGGGATGAAACCTGCTAACCAGGAAGTCTTCTATGTAAGCACTGGCCGGCTGATTTGAAAAAGCGGGTGTAAAGGGCACTATTACGAGGTTATCAATGCCCTGCCGTTCCAGCAATTCAATTTTTTCGGGCAATGTATTGATTAATTGCAGCGGATGGGGGCTTACAATCTTGCGGGGATGAGGGTCAAAAGTTACCAGGACCGTTTCTCCGCCGATACGCTGCGCTTCTTTCCGTAGCTGCGCTATAATTTGCTGGTGCCCCAGGTGAACGCCGTCAAAAGTACCGATGGTTACCACCGCTTTGTTAAAAGGCGGTAATGTTGCTATACTGTTATATACTTTCATTATAAAGAAGTGCAAAACTAATTGATAATTGAAATTGATAATTGAAAATTGAATATTTAGTTTTGCCCCTCAAACCGCATTATGAGCCTATATTCAAAAAGAGGGGTATCTGCACAAAAGGAAGAAGTACACAAGGCTACTGAGAAATTAGACAAGGGTTTGTACCCTTATGCTTTTTGTAAGTTATATGCCGATTCTTTGGGTGGCGACGCTGATTGGGTAAACGTAATGCATGCAGACGGCGCCGGTACCAAAAGCATACTTGCTTATTTGTATTGGAAGGAAACCGGCGATACCAGTGTCTGGAAGGGCATTGCACAGGATGCTGTTGTAATGAACCTGGATGATTTACTTTGCGTGGGCATTTATGATAAACTGCTGTTTTCATCTACTATCGACCGTAATAAAAGACTGGTGCCGGCAGAAGTACTGGAAGCCGTTATTAACGGCACGCAGGAATTGTTTGAGGAACTCAAAAAATATGGCATACATATCAGTTACCTGGGGGGAGAAACAGCCGACGTGGGCGATGTGGTAAGAACTATTGCAGTGAACGGCACAATGGCTGCAAGATGGCCCAAAAGCCGGGTAATCAGCAATGAAAAAATACAGGCTGGCGATGTAATTGTTGGATTTGCGGCTTATGGACAGGCCAGTTACGAATCTGCTTACAACAGCGGTATTGGCAGCAACGGACTAACCAGCGCCAGGCATGATGTTCTGCATAAAAGCTACGGTGCCAGGTTCAGTGAATCGTACGATACCGGGCTTGACGATGCTGTGACGTATATCGGGCCACATTTTTTTAACGATGCAGTAGCTACTGAAAAATACCCTGCAACAACCGTTCCGGCCAATACCGCGCTTACCATTGGACAGTTGCTCTTATCGCCCACGCGCACTTATGCACCGGTGCTTAAACTTATA
>Ga0070666_10000024_pt1 | contig 161355 bp, 123 predicted proteins | sample KBSS23metaG_FD_64677 | JGI IMG/M metagenome (GOLD analysis project Ga0070666, IMG submission 64677) | Switchgrass rhizosphere microbial communities from Kellogg Biological Station, Michigan, USA - KBS S2-3 metaG | ecosystem: Host-associated > Plants > Roots > Rhizosphere > Soil ... | reverse complement strand
GTGGTAACCAGGTAGAAGTAACAGAAGCCACGCAGAAATTTTGCCTGGGCCAGTAACTGGGTTTTGGTAGCAGTGGGTATATTGGCATCAGCCCCTAACTGCAAAACACCATTTGCTGTATTGATATCAATAAACAAGGTATTCCAAAACCCTTCATAATCGGCGGTGTTGCTTTTTATCAGCGCATTGTTATATGTAAACCAGTGTTGTACATCTGCGGCAGCGCCCTTAAGCGATTCGTCGGTACCCGCGTTGTACAATTGCGTAAATATCTGCGTTGCCCACTGACCGCGGAAACTGGAATAGATGCCGGCAATACCGCCCTGTATACCATCGGCCGTAGTAAAAAAAGTTGGCGCAAACGATGTTCTTGGCTGCTCTTCCAAAAGTTTTTTACAGCCAGTGGTTGCAAAAACCATTGCCCCCAGTAACAGGCTGTATATAAATATTCTTTGCTTCATGATATAATAGTTTAAAAAAATTAGAATTTCACGTTTACTCCCAGGATAAACAGGCGCGAAGGCGGAACACCCATTCCAACGGTGATGGCACGGCCTTGTACTGGTGTGCCACCGGCGCTGGAGCCTACTGAATTACCCGTACCGTTACCTTCGGGATCTATACCCAGGTGATCTCTGACGAGTGGAGACCAAACAATAAACGGATTCTGGGCCGATACATAAACCCGCAAAGACTGAATGCCGGATTTACCAAATACTTTGCTGGTAAAATTATATCCCAGGTCGATGGTCCTGACTTTAATGAAGGAACCGTCGCGGTAAGTAAGTGTAGAGGTATACAGCAATCCATCACGGCCGGCATCGGGTTGTGGAAATGCATTGGTGGCATTGGTGGGCGTCCAGTAATCTACCTTTAACTGGTTTACACGGCTGTTCAGGAAGAAGGGATATCCACCCGCGCCGCCATCGGCAGATAAATAAGTAGCTACCACTGTTTGACCAAAACGGCCAAACATTACTACATTCAGGTCAAAGTTTTTATATTCAAAATGATTGGTAAGGCCCGCTACCATGGTTGGCTGAAAATTGCCGATTATCTGGCGGTCTGCTGCACCAATTGAATTGCTCTTGTCCAGGTCTTCCAATTTAATATCTCCGGGTGCGGCACCGTATACGGTTGCCTGTGCGGCTTCGCTTGTTTGCCAGATACCGGTTTTCTTTACATCATAGATGACAGTAATTGGCTGACCAACGAACCATCCATTTCCAATATCCTGTTGCAATCCATTTTGAAGGGCTGTAATTTTTTCCCTGTTGAAATAAGCATTGTAATCAGTGCGCCACGAAAATCCGCCGGCCGATTTACTTTGAATATTCATTGTGCTAAGCGTAAATTCCATTCCATGCGAAGCGGTAGCACCTATATTGGTTAGAATGGAGTTGGTTCCATTACTGCGCGGCAGGTTTCTTTGCAATAAGATATCATTGGTGGTAGTATTGTAGTATTCTATTGAACCGGTTACCCGGTTGTTGAACAATCCAAAATCCAACCCGATATTCAAGCCCTTGGTTTTTTCCCAGGTTAACTCAGGATTGGGACTGGTATTTATAACATAACCATTGGCAAAATTGGTACCTACGGTGGTGCCCGATCCAAAATTGTAGAAATTGGAAGTAAGGCTGCCCAATGTGCTGTAGGCGCCCACACCAGAGTTGGAACTAATGCCCCAGCCACCCCTTAGTTTTAAACTGGTAAGAAATTTCAGACCTTGCATGAAGTTCTCTTTGTCAAGGTTCCAGCCTACGGAAACCGCGGGATAAGTTACCCATTGATGCCCCTTCGCCAATACGGAGGCGCCGTCCGTTCTTACGGTAGCTGTCAATAAATATTTATCGTTAAATGAATAGATGGCCCTGCCCATATAACCAATCAGCGCCGATTCGCTGAAAGAGGTGCCTGATCCGGGGGCCGCAGCAGTAATGGTGTTTACCAATTGATAGTTATAATCCTGGATAAAATCGGCCGGTACACCCTGGCCATTGAATTGTTGTTGCTGGAAATGATTTTTTTGTACTTCCTGCAAAGCCATGGCCTGCAATTTGTGTTTACCGGCAAAGGTTTTATTGTACTCTAAAGAGTTATTAATCGTATACTGCCAGCCTTCGCTGTTTTGCTGACTAAGGGTTGATCCGGCAGTAGTGGTATTGGTGTTGAAAACAGTATTTGGCCCGGTATAGTTGTCGTTGAGCGTTTGCGACCAGCCATACCCGAATGTTGTTTTAAATTTCAGGTCCTTTAATATTTTCAGTTCGGCATAAAAATTATGCTGGAACTGGTAGCGGCGTGAAAAAGCCTTAATCAGGTCGTTGTTGCCAATAGAAGTAAGCGGGTTAATCTGCTGATCGTCTACACCCTGCTGGCTGGCTGGTTTAAAATTAAGAGTGCCGTCATCGTTATAAGGTTTATACAGCGGACCAAGCCTGGTGGCAGCACCATAGGCGTTTGTACCAAGCCGGTTTGAACGAACCAATGTATTAAAACTGGTAACCCCAATCTTAATCCGCTCAGATATTTTATGATCGATGTTTACATTGAAGCTGTACCGTTTCAGCGACTGATCATATATAATGCCTGTTTCGCTGTAGTAACCACCACCAAAAGAAAACTGTGTCCGGTCATTACCGCCTCTTATATTTAAGTCGTTGCTGGTTCTCAAACCGGTGGTTAATAATAAACGTTGCCAATCGGTATTTACACCAGCAGCAAGATTGGTTGTTTCAATGGGCCTCAGGCTATAAGAGTTTGAATTGGGAACATTGGAGTTTCCCACGGCAGCATCTGCTTTAAACTGCGCATATTCGGTTCCGTTAAAGGTGCGCCAGGTGTTGGTTGCTTTTACTACGCCCACATAACCATTATAACTGGTTACCGATTTTTGGCTCAGGCCGTGTTTTGTTGTAATAATAATAACGCCGTTTGAACCACGGGAACCATAGATGGCCGTTGCAGAGGCGTCTTTCAAAATATCAACACTGGCAATATTGTCGGGATTAACATCATTAACGCTTCCGCCGTAAGCCATACCATCCACTACAATCAGCGGGTCGTTGTTACCGGTAATTGAACGGTTTCCGCGTATACGTATCTGCCCACCTGCACCCAGTTGCGTACTGTTGCTAACGATATCCACACCGGCGGCCCTGCCCTGTAACTGGTTAAATATATTAGGTGCTTTGATCTCATTAAGGGTTTCTCCTTTTACAGATATGGTAGAGCCTGTTACATCCTTTTTTCTCTGGGTGCCATAACCAATTACAATTACCTGGTCAAGATCGGTGGATCCGGAAGAAAATGTTATGTTAAGTGTGGCCCGGCCGCCTATGGCAATTTCTTTGGTAGGATAACCCACTGAAGACAAGACCAGTGTACCTTTTGCAGGCGCATTGATTTGATACTCCCCATTGTCATTGCTGGTAACCCCTTTGTTGGTACCTTTTATAAGCACAGAGACACCGGGTACCGGTTGATTTTTTTCATTCCTGATTGTTCCTCTTACAAGGATTTCGTTTTGCGCATACACAGACGGGCCCCAAAATAAGGCAGCAGTTAGTAATAGCAGCAGCATGCCGGTGTTTTTCCGGAGCCTGTTGCCCGGTAAGGTCGTTTGCGGAGAAGGTTGCTTCAGCAGAATCTTCATAAATCGATTTTTAAAGATTTTAAAGTGTTTGGTTTATCTCTTGCCATTCGGTAATACCTGCTAAAACAGGCGTTTTTGGTTTACCTGACTTCAAATGCCCTCATGCAGAAAGGGGGCTAAGGCCCGCAGGCTGTATAAATAATCCGGTCATTACTGGGTGAGCACCTGTCTTTGTGGGAAAAAACAAAAGGGAAAGTTTGTTTGCGATCTTTTTCACGGAATAAACCTGAACCCGGGGAAAGATTAAAACGTAAAAGCAGCATAGTCGTTAGTTATTTCAATAGCAGTTAGACAATTGCACATATTTATAAAAAAGAAAACATGTACATATAGTTGCCGGCGCAGCTTTTACTGCAGCCTTACTGGTAAAGTATGGTAAATGTAGTTTTTGGGAGTTGGGCATGAAGGCTCATTTGTTGAAACTTAGGTAACAAATGTTTTTTTAAAACTTATAAATTGATTTATAAGGGATAATACGGTGTTTAACCTCAAAATTTTTTCCGGTTGTGCGGGAATTAAGACAATGGTAACCGGCAGATACAGCATACAAACCATGCAAATGGTTGTATTAGCATCAGATTAAAATTTTATTATGCCGATGTTTTGCTGAAATGATCATTTGAAAACGGCAGCACGATGACAAAGCGGTATTTGTTATGCCGGGAACAAAGCATCTGTTAAGACATACATTATATATATGCATGCAGCCGGGTGGGTATTGATAGTGCTGTTCATCATTAATATCTTTATATTTACTAATAAAATGATTGCCTGAACCCATGACTGTTACAAAGATTATTCTTGCTGGTTTACTTACCATTGGGGCAACAGTGCTGTCGGCACAGCAGAAAGAAATCAATTTTACATCGCTTACCACCAAGGACGGGCTTTCGTCGAACACAGTAAATGCTATTGTAAAAGACAGGTATGGTATCATTTGGTTTGCAACCGATGATGGCCTTGACAAATTTGATGGTACCCATTTTACTGTTTACCGGCATAAGGCGGGCGACCCTGCCAGCCTGGGTGCAAATGAAATTTTGTCGCTTCATGAAGACAAGTCGGGCAATTTATGGGTAGGCACCAGCGGCGGTTCTTTAAGTCTTTACGATAGAAAAAAAGATGCTTTTTCGGCCATTCCATCCGGTTGGGCCCCCAATTCAATTACCAGCAATGTCATCCGCGCCATCTGCAGCGATTATACCGGCAAACTATGGGTAGCCCATTTCGATGGCGTAAGCATTGTGGATCCCGCCACCAAAAAGGTTTCCCTTATTCCCGCTGCACAAATTTCGGGTTCAACCGTTAATATGCCCGGCATCTGTCTTTTTGAAGACAGCCGCAGGCATATGTGGATCGGAACCAATGCAGGGCTTTTTAAGTTTGAGCCCTCAACCAAATCTTTAATACAATTTGTTCATGCAGATAATGACACTTCCAGTTTAGACGGCAATAATGTAAATACCATTACTGAAGATAAAAATGGTAATATCTGGATAGGCACCAATGATGGCCTCAACAGGTTAAGCCCGGGCACTAACCGCTTCATTCGTTACAATACCGGCAACCGGGGTGCCGGTGTTCTGAATACGGCGGTAAGCTCTATTGCTGCCGACGGACAAAAATTATGGATAGGAACAGACGATGGATTGGTTATTATGAATATCCAAACGGGCGAATGCACAAAATTTGAACAGGACCAGCGTAATATCCGCAGCCTTACGGCCAAGTGGGTCAGGTGCATTTATATCGACAAACAGGGTATTTATTGGCTGGGAACCGTACGGGGCGGCATAGATAAGTATGATAAAAACCTGAACCTGTTTAATTATGTAAAGAGCAATGTTTTTGACGATAAGGGTCTGAATGCTTCTATAGTAACTTCTTTTGCAGAGGCTGGTAAAGGAAGCGTGTTTGTAGGTACAGACGGGGGCGGACTGAGCCTGTTTGATCCGGCAACCAGGTCTTTTCAGCATATACCTGTTCGTTCAGAAAAAAATAATAAAGGCGGCCAGCTTACTGTTTTGGCACTGGCAATGACCAGGAAAAAACAACTTTTGATGGGTTGTTTTGCAGACGGTTTGTTTATCGTTGATCCTATTTCCAAAAAATACAAACAGCTGACAGAAGGGCCCGGAGATGACCAGATCAAATCAAATGATATTTATTCAATCACGGAATTACACAATGGAAATATTTTAATTGGCACCAATGGCGAAGGCATTAATGTTTTAGACAGCAATTATAATCTTGTTGAAAGATATACGCCACATCCAAAAACAGCCAGGGATATCAAACTGCCCATTAATGGTTATATAAGGGATATTAAAGAGGATAAAAATAATAATATCTGGATAGCCACACATGGTGGCGGCATCGCCATTCTTCAACCAAAAACCCGTGTATTCTCCATTTACAACAGCAGCAACAGCCAGTTGCCAAACGATAAAGTGCTTACATTATTGAAAGACAGCCATGGGCAAATATGGGCAGGCACCTTTGGAGGAGGACTTGTTTTATTCAACGACAGCACCAACCGGTTTACCGTTTTTTCTGAAAAAGAAGGATTGCAAAATGCCATGGTATATAAACTGGTGGAGGATGAGATGGGATTGATTTGGGCAAGCACCAACAATGGTCTCAGCAGTATTGACAGTAAGACAAAAAAAATAAACAACTACACCTATCTTAATGGTTTGCAGCGCAACAACTACGTGCGTGGTTCGGGTTTGCGGTTATCGAACGGGGAATTGTTTTTTGGCGGCCTCGACGGATTTAATTATTTCTATCCCTCTTATTTAATTAATAATACCAACATACCCGCCGTGCTCATTACCGGTCTGCGTATTTCAAACCGGCCGGTAACACCATCTCCCGACGGACCCATAACCGAGGATATCTCGGTAGCCAAAGAAATTAACCTGGCCTACAAGCAAAATTTTGCGCTGGATTTTGTTGGGCTAAGCTATACAACACCGGAGCAAAACAAGTATGCCTATAAACTGGAGGGGTTTGATAAAGACTGGACCTATGCAGGCAATTCAACATCGGCTTCTTATACCAACCTGGATCCGGGCGATTATACTTTTCATATAAGGGCCAGCAACAACAATGATGTATGGAACAATGAAGGCGCCTCCATTGCAGTGCATGTTCACCCTCCGTTCTGGCGTACCATCTATGCTTACGTGGTTTACTGGCTGCTGCTTATCGGAATTGGTTTTTATGTACGCTATAAAGGCATCCAAAAATTAAAAAGGAAGTTTGCATTAGAACAGAAAAAAATCCTGGAAGAACAGGAACGCAGGGAGGCAGAACGGATACATGAACTGGACAGTTTAAAAATTAAGTTTTTAACCAATTTAAGCCATGAATTCAGAACGCCGATTTCGCTTATCCTTGGTCCCGTAGACAGCCTGCTGGAGCAACAAAAAGACATCCATTCCTTTCGCCAGCTGGATATGATAAAACGCAACGCACGCAGATTGCTGAATATGGTTAACCAGTTGCTTGATTTCCGTAAAATGGAAGAACAGGAATTAAAGGTTCATGTAACGGAAGGTGAGCTGGTGAAATTTGTGAGGGAGGTCTCGGATTCATTTATAGATCTTGCAGAAAGAAAGAAAATGGATTTTGCATTCAACAGCAAAATCGACAGGCTCTATGTTTCATTCGACCATGATAAACTGGAACGGATTTTATTCAACATCCTTTCCAATGCGTTTAAATTTACACATGGGGGCGGAAAAATCAGGTTACTGCTTGACAAGGCAGAGAAAAACGATGATCCGTTAAAAACATGGGTTGCCATTACCATCAGTGATACGGGCGTGGGTATTCCGGAAGATAAAAAAGAAAAGATATTTAACCTGTTCTTTCAAAACGCAACAGAGACTTCTATTCTTAACCAGGGCACGGGTATTGGATTAACCATTACAAAAGAATTTGTAGAAATGCATGGTGGAACCGTTTCCGTGGAAAGTGAGCCGGAAAAAGGAACCAGTTTCAGGGTGTTGCTGCCATTTATACCAGTGCCGGCCCCGGCAAAAGAAACAACAGCGATTACCGGCATTTCGGCCGTTGAGCCAACAGACGAATCATCAGAACCAATTACGGAAGAAACCGATACAGAAAAAAATCAAACCGATATTCCTTCTATATTATTGGTAGAAGATAACGATGATTTCAGGGATTACCTGAAAGACAAACTGAGGTTACAGCACAGGGTATTTGAAGCGGTCAATGGAAAAGAAGGCTGGCACAAGGCCCTGGCCCACCATCCGCAGGTTATCGTCAGCGATATAAGCATGCCCGAAATGAACGGAATAGATTTTTGCCGGAAAATAAAATCAGATAAAAGGACCAGTCATATACCGGTTATCCTGCTAACAGCACTTACGGGCGAAGAAGATCAGCTGAAAGGATTAAAAACCGGCGCCAGCGATTATATTACAAAGCCATTCAACGCCGACATGCTGAATGCGAAAATCAACAACCTGCTGGTATTAAATAAAACATTAAAAAATACCTATACCAGGCAAATCAAAGCGCTTGCCCCGGATTTGGTTATCCACTCGGCCGATGAAGAGCTGCTGCAAAAAATTATGCGCTACCTGGAAGAAAATCTTGCTAACCCGCAGCTCTCTGTGGAAGAATTGAGCAAACATGTTGGGATGAGCCGCAGCTCGCTATACAGCAAACTGCTGGAACTAACAGGGGAGACCCCCGTCGAATATATTCGCTCTGTTAAACTGGACAAGGCCGCCATTTTACTGGCCAAAAGTGATATGAATATTGCACAAATTGCCTATTCAGTGGGTTTTTCAACTTCCAATTATTTTGCCAAGTCGTTTAAATTGAAATTCAATATGCTTCCTTCAGAGTATGTCAGTAAAATGAGAAATGAAGGCAAAAAAAATAATAACGGTTCAGCAGGCAGGCAAATCTAAGGCTCCATGCTTATTACAGGCATTTTAAACATTTGATACATCATTTTGATGAAAATTGCTACCTCAATACACCTGTTTTAGCGAATTTCATCCGGCTGACGTTTCACCCATCAATAAAAAGGTTGTATGACCCAACGATTGTTCTTTAGCCGACTGCCTGATTGCAGCAACCCATCATTATATTTTATACTATCAATCATGCCGGGGTCATCTCCAATGGCGACTGGCCATAGCGACTATTGCAAAGAATTGACCGGGGCGGACACAAATTTTTTTCAGTTGCCGGCCATACACCGGTTCAAATTCCAGGTACGGCACAGTCGCCTTACTACTTCAAAAAATTAAGCATGAAAACAGCAATCGTTACGGGCGGGGGATCGGGCCTTGGATTGGCCATCGCTTCAAAATTCACGGAAGCCGGCATAAAAACCATCATTATTGGCAGGGATGCAGAAAAGCTTAGCAAAGCCAGTGCATCGCTCGGAGATCTTTGTGTACCCATTGCTGCCGACCTGAGTGAGCTTGCTACCATTCCCGCGCTGGTAGCAACCATTTTGAAAGATCATCACAATATTGACATACTGGTAAACAATGCCGGTATCAATATGAAAAAAGAATTCACCGAAGTTACTGATGAAGATTTTCAGCGCATACTTACTACCAATGTTACGGCGGTGTTTGTTTTAAGCAGGGAAGTGGTAAAACACATGCTTACAAAGAATGCAGGATGCATTATTAATATCAGCAGCATGGCCGCACAATACGGTTTGCCAAAGGTGATTGCCTATAGTGCCAGTAAAACAGCCATTGATGGCATGACAAGGGCAATGGCGGTTGAATTATCGCCCCGCGGAATTCGCGTAAATGCCATTGCGCCGGGTTTTATTTACAGCGATATGACGGCAAAAGCACTGGACGCCGACCCCGAACGCAAGGCAAAAGTTTTCAGCCGCACGCCCATGGGTCATATGGGGCAGCCGGAAGATATTGCCGGTGCTGCATTATACCTGAGCAGTGATGCGGCATCCTATATTACAGGTGTGGTATTGCCGGTAGACGGTGGAAACAGCATTGGATTTTAAACATAAACAGGCGGCGGCAATTTTTTTTTACAATAAATTATAACATACATCTGAGATGAGTTCATTCTTCCGTTGCATGATTGTTTTGCTGGCAGGTACTGTAATGAACGCAACCACAACGTTGGCACAGTCTGCACCAGCAGCCGATCTTTCCAATTACCAGCAGGTGAATACCTATGTCAACCCTGTATTGCCGGGCGATCACCCCGATCCCACGCTACTGAAAGTGGGTGATGATTTTTATCATTGCGGTTCTTCTTTCCATTTCAATGCATATTTGCCTGTTTATCATTCAAAAGACCTGGTGCACTGGAAAGTAATATCCAGGGTAGTACCTTCATCAAAAGCCGGTGGCTGGGTTACCGACCGGCCTTCGGCAGGTATATGGCAGGGTGCTATTACTTATTTCTATGGTTCTTACTGGATATATTTTTCTTCGGGCGGCCAGTGGTTTTGTAAAGCAACATCACCGGAAGGGCCATGGTCAGATGCCGTACAGGTAAAAACAAATCCGGTAACCGGGTCGCTTGGTTATGATAACTCCATATTTGTAGATGACGATGGCAAGCCATATATGCTCATTAAGAACGGGCAAAAAATAAATCGTTTGCAGGCGCTTGGCAAAGACGGGCAGTTAACGGATACGGTAATAAATCTCGACTGGGTCAATGCCAAATTACAATACAGTTGGGCGGAGGGCCCGGTAATGGGTAAACGCAATGGCTATTATTATTACTATCCTGCAGGAGATGTATCTGGCGGCCAGTATGTTTTAAGGGGAAAAAAATTAACCAGCGATTCTACTCAATGGGAAAGGCTGGGAGAGTTCTTCCAACCAATTACCGATCCAAACACCGGTTTCCGACGCCCCAATCATATTTCAGCGCCTGTTCAACTGGCAGACGGAACCTGGTGGACGCTGGGCCAGAGCTATGAAAAATATGGTAATGATGACTGGAATGGAACCGGTCGCCAGACATCTTTGTACCCGGTAATCTGGGAAGGCGATCGGCCCTGGGGAATGGCGCCTACTTCGCAACCCGTACAAAAACCTCATTTGCCACAATCGGGCATCTTATGGAGAACTGTGCAGGGCGATGAATTTGATAAAGCTGCCCTGGGTTTACAATGGCATTTCCTGAGCAGGAAGGCGGCAGGCAATTATTCGCTTACTGCAAGAAAAGGATGGGTAAAACTTATACCCGACAGTAGCCTTGCCCACCTGGTGCAAAAAGAAACGGATCATTATTATACTGTCATAACAAAACTTGAACCGGATGCGGCCGATACGGCTGCAAAAGCTGGTATCTATCTTACCAACGGCAACCAGAAGGTGGTGGTAAAATTGTACACGGGTTATGACAAGGGAAAAAAAATAATTTTCAGTCTGGATACGGCTGTACGCATCGTTCCCAATCCATTTGGAAAAATGCTGTGGTTAAAAATGGAAAGAAAAGGACATCTTTTAACAGCCTGGTGCAGCGGCAATGGCAATACATGGATTTCTTTGGGAGAACCTATTAATGCCGTAAGTCTTGATAAAGTGCAGCCCAATTACAATTCATGGGTGGGCACCAGCCTTGGTTTATTTGCTGAAGGCAAACCCGCCTGGTTTGATTTTTTTACCTGTAAGGATGGATTCTCTGCACTGGCAGCAGCCGGTTACAGCAATTATTACGGCGTGCAGACAGTTACCCATGATGGTGGAAAAGCAGTAACCAATACTTCAGCAAACGGTGGATGGTTGATGATAGCAGGCGTTGAAACAGGCGAAAATGCTCCCGCTGCTGTTGAAGTAACGGCAGCTGCCGCACAGGCGGGAAAATGTGAGATATGGCTGGATGATTTGAAGGAAGGCAGATTGATTGCGACAATTCCTGTTGGTGCTACCGGTGGCGAAAACAAATGGAAGACATTTTCAAAAGCAGTTGCAAATGTTACCGGTCACCACGATGTGTTTATTAAATTTCTGCCGGGCGATAACAACAAGATATTTATCAGGGATATTCGATTTTTGAAAAAGAGTTAAAAGCTGCTGTATGAAAAAAAAGTTCCCGGTTGTAGCCGGAAGTATTACCATCAGTGTATTCCTGTTTTTTATAAGTATGGCTATATGGCCTTTTTCACTGGCCGCACAATCTGTAAAAAAGACAAACAGCACGGCGAGTAAGCCTGCAATTAGTACGGGTGTATACCGGAATATTTTTCGTGAAGCGGGTTACAGCGAAGTGGAGATCGATAATAAAATAGCCAAAGCTTACCACGATGTGTTTGAAGGCCCCAACCGTGTTTATTTTGAAGTGGGTGATTCTATGGCCTATGTATCTGACCTGAAAAATCATGATGCAAGGACCGAGGGGCTTTCTTACGGAATGATGATAGCAGTACAACTGGGTAAAAAAGATGTTTTTGACAGAATCTGGAGATGGTCGGTAAAATACCTGCAACACCAGGAAGGGCCCAGGGAAACCTATTTTGCGTGGAGCATTAACCCGCAGACAATGAAGAAAAATTCCGAAGGCTCCGCTTCAGACGGTGAGCTGTACTATATAACATCGCTGCTGTTTGCATCCAACAAATGGGGCAATAACACCGGTATTAATTATTATAAAGAAGCAAGAAGGATACTGGACGCCATGTGGAAAAAAGACGGAACGGGCAATGTATACAATCTCATTAATACCGAACATAAACAAATCAGTTTTGTGCCCGAAGGAAGCAATTATAACTGGACAGATCCTTCTTATCACCTGCCTGCTTTTTTTGAGGTTTGGGCATTGTATGCAAAAGACGGACACGAACAGTTTTATAAAGATTGTGCCGATACGTCGCGCGTTTTCTTGCACCGCGCCTGCGATGCGGCAACCGGGCTTACTACAGATTATACCGAGTTCAGCGGAGCGCCACATGCCACACGCTGGGCGCCACCTGCGTTTCGTTACGATTCATGGCGTGTGCCCATGAATATTACCATGGATTACAACTGGTTTGGAAAAGATAAAACATGGCAGGAAGATTATGCAAAACGTATCCAGCAATTTTTTCGTTCCAAAGGCATCGATAGTTTTGGCGATCAGTTCAATACAGACGGTACACCGCCTGAATTTATATTACAGGCAGGCGGGTTTAAAAAATTAAGACATTCCATTGGCCTGGTGGCTACCACTGCCTCGGCAACACTCATGAGCAAAGATAAAAGCGGCTATGATTTTGTAAAGCAACTGTGGAATGCCAAACTGGAACCTTATGAAGATGGTTATTTTGATCCTTATTATGATGGAATTTTGTATTTGTTCAGCCTGATGCACCTTAGCGGTAAGTACCAGGTTATACAACCATCAGCCCATTAATCATCATACCTTACACCTAATACCTTATGCCTTATCAGCCGCCTGTATCTGTAATAAGAACTAAAACAAAATCCTAATAATACTTCGGTATATTTTGCTAAACGCAAATAACATGAAAAAGAAACAGCCGATCTTTCATAGCGGATTGCAGGGGTTGTTGCTGTACAGCGCAATGGCTGTACTGTGTTTTTGCCCGGGAAATCTGCAGGCCCAAAGCGGTGCGGATAAAAAAACTGCTGTTGCTGAATCAAAGGCAAGCAAAACGGCAACGGGCGGTTTGGTGTTAAAGAATGTTTACAAAGACGCTTTCCTGGTAGGAACAGCGGTTACACCTGCCATTACTTCCGGAACAGATAAAGCATCGCAGGATATAGTAGTAACGCATTTCAATGCCATTACGGTGGAGAATGTAATGAAGGCCGCCCTGATTAATCCATCACCGGGTGTGTACAATTTTGGCCCCGCAGATGACTATGTTGCCTTTGGAGAAAAGAATAAAATGTTTATAGTAGGTCACACGCTGGTGTGGCACAATCAATGTCCTGCCTGGTTTTTTACCAATGCCGAAGGAAAGCCCAATACAAAAGAAGAACAAATTGAAAGATTAAGAAGCCATATTAAAGCAGTTGCAGGCAGGTATGCCGGCCGCGTAAATGCCTGGGACGTGGTAAATGAAGTGATTGACAACGACGGCAGCTATCGCCCTACCAGCTGGGTAAATGCCATTGGCAATGGCGATACGCTGGTAAAATATGCTTTTGCATTTGCTGCGCAATATGCGCCCAATACCGAACTGTACTACAACGATTTTAATGCATGGAGACCCGAAAAAAGAGACGGTATTGTGCGACTGGTAAAGATGCTGCAAAAACAAGGTATACGCATCGACGGGGTAGGTATGCAGGGTCATTGGGGATTGAATTATCCTAAAATAAAATACATTGAAGATGCCATTGATGCGTATGCTGCCTGCGGTATTAAAGTAATGATAACAGAGCTGGATGTGGATGTACTTCCTTTAACCAAAGAAGGCCAGATTGTGGGACAGGGAATGGCAGACAAACAATTTCAGCTGGAAGAGTTTAAAACTTTTTTAGATCCTTATCCAAACGGTTTGCCCGATAGTATGCAAATGGTGCTGGCCAAAAGATATGCAGAACTTTTTGCCATTTTTTACAAACGCAAAGCAAAAATTGCAAGGGTAACGCTTTGGGGCGTTCACGATGGAATGAGCTGGAAGAACGATTATCCTATACCATACAGAACGAATTATCCATTATTATGGAACAGGCAACGGCAACCCAAACCTGCGCTGGAGGCGGTTTTGGCGGTACCGAAGCAGTCCGTAAATTAAAGTTGGCTCATGCGGTAAGCAGCATGCAGATAAAAATAACACGCAAATGAAAAAGATCAGCCTCAGTATTTGTTGGATTTGTGCGGTGCTGTTTTTGAAGGCATCAGACGGTCATGAACTCTGGCTTCGAAAGAAAAATGCCCTGCCGGTAAATGTAGTATGCGCGGCAAAATCGGCCACGCTAAGTATTGCCATACAGGAATTGCAGCAGGGATGGCAGGGTAAGTCCGGGGCCACCCTTGTTCTTAGCATAAAAAAAGATAAAGCGGTTAAAGCCGATGGATTCAGGCTGAGCCAGGATGGCATACAGGCCAATACCGATATCGGCATTTTGTATGGCGTGTATGAGCTTTTGCGGCGCCAGCAAACAACACAGCCTGTTGAAAATGTACTGTCGAATCCTTCTTATGAACTAAGGATTCTTAACCATTGGGACAATCTGAACGGTTCAGTAGAACGCGGCTATGCAGGTCAGTCAATTTTTTGGCGCAAAGACAATGCATTTCTTGTTACCGCCAACGACAAATCGCGCTGGCTGGAATACGCCCGTGCCAATGCCTCTGTTGGTATAAACGGTTCCGTTCTTAATAACGTAAATGCATCACCGCTGATATTGTCGGCAGACTACCTGGCCAGGGCAAAAGCCATTGCAGATGTGCTGCGGCCTTACGGAATAAAAACCTACCTGTCTGTAAATTTTTCTTCGCCCAAAATAACCGGTGGTTTACCTACATCCGATCCGCTGGATACAGCCGTAATAAGATGGTGGAAGACCAAGGTAAAAGAAATTTATTCGATCATTCCCGATTTTGGCGGTTTTCTGGTGAAAGCAAACAGTGAAGGTCAGCCCGGTCCGCAGGATTTCGGGCGTACCCATGCTGATGGTGCCAATATGCTGGCAGATGCGCTTAAGCCTTACCGTGGTATAGTAATGTGGCGGGCATTTGTATATGCTGCCAGCGACAAGGACCGGGCGAAACAGGCTTACACAGAGTTTGTACCTATTGACGGACAATTCCGCGATAACGTGATCATACAGGTAAAAAATGGCCCGGTAGATTTTCAGCCAAGAGAGCCCTTCAGCCCGCTTTTTGGTGCCATGAAAAAAACATCGGTCATGCCCGAGTTCCAGGTAACCCAGGAGTACCTGGGGCATAGTATTCACCTGGTATTTTTGTCGTCCTTATGGGAAGAATGTTTGCAAAGCGATACTTACCAGGAAGGAACAGGAAGCACTGTTGCCCGTTGTACCGACGGAAGCATTTATCCGCAAAAGTATACGGCCATTGCAGGCGTTGCCAATATTGGCCTGGATACCAACTGGTGCGGGCACGATTTTGCACAAGCCAACTGGTATGCGTTTGGTCGCCTGGCCTGGAACAACCAACTGAAAAGTGAAAAGATAGCCGATGAATGGATACGGCTTACTTTTTTTGAAAGCTCATCGCAAAACAATAAACAGGCAAGCTATGCAGCTGAATGGAATGAAAACTTTTTGCAGCCGGTAAAGCAAATGATGCTCGACAGCAGGGAAGCAGCTGTAAATTATATGATGCCCCTGGGGTTTCATCATATCATGTCGGCTGAAGGGCATTATGGACCGGGGCCCTGGTGGGCGCCCCCAAGAGTAAGACCGGATTGGACACCGCCTTATTATCACCAGGCCGATTCCGCGGGTGTTGGCTTTAACCGCACCCGTACCGGTAGCAATGCCGTAGGCCAGTACCATGAACCGCTGGCATCGCAGTATAATGATCCCACCACCTGCCCCGATGGATTGTTGTTGTGGTTTCATCATTTGCCCTGGGATTATAAAATGAAAAGCGGCCGTAGTTTATGGGACGAAATCTGTTACCATTACGATAAAGGTGTACAGCAGGTTCGCCAGTTTCAAAAAACCTGGGACAAGGCACAGCCCTATGTGGATGAAGAAAGATTTATTGCGGTGCAGCGTAAACTTCGCAGTCAAAGCAGCAATGCTGTTTTATGGAAAGATGCCTGCCTGCTTTATTTCCAGCAGTTCAGCCGCCTGCCCATCCCTTATGATATAGAACGTCCTGTAAACAACCTTGACGAGATGATAGCCAACGATATGAAAAGATTCAGATAAACAACGCAAGCCGGTTTTCATGCTTAAAATGAGGTAATAATTTGACTATTATGAAAAGTATAGTTGCATACCATAGAAAAGCGTTACAAATATGGGCGGTGTTTTTTGGGGTACTTGTTTTTTCAAAAAGCAATGCACAATTGATTTCAACAACAGCCACTGCTCTTAACCTGGCCAATGCGGATATTTGTATAGACAGTACCGACTACCCGCTTGTAAAAATATCAGCCCGGCTGCTGCAACAGGACATAGAAATGGTAACCGGTAAAAAGCCGGCAATTGTATATGAATTCAGCAAGCCGGGTCAAAACCTTATCATAATCGGCAGCACGGCATCGTTGCTGATAAAAAAACTGGAAAATGAAAAACGCCTGAACACGCAGTCCATTGCCGGCAAGTGGGAGGCTTTTCAGATACAAAGCATCGGAGCAGGAAAAGCGGGTATCCCTTCCCGTCATTTGCTGGTAATAGCCGGCAGCGACAGGAGGGGGGCGGCTTATGGCGTATTTGAACTATCCAGGCAAATGGGTGTTTCTCCCTGGTACTGGTGGGCAGATGTGCCGGTGAAAAAGCAGGCGGCAGTGTATATAAACCCTGCAGCAAAAATTACCGACGCTCCCAAAGTAAAATACCGTGGTTTTTTTATTAATGATGAAGCGCCCTGCTTAAGCAGGTGGACAAAGGAAAACTTTGGTGGCTTTACCCATTCTTTTTATGAAAAGGTGTTTGAGTTATTGCTTCGCCTGAAGGCAAATTATTTATGGCCCGCCATGTGGGGCAATGCATTTAATACAGACGATACCCTAAACCCGGTGAAGGCAGATGAATATGGAATTGTAATGGGCACATCGCACCATGAGCCTATGTTAAGGGCACAACAGGAATGGAAAAAATTTGGACAGGGTGCCTGGGACTATACAAAAAACGACACCGTTTTGCGCGCATTCTGGAAAGCGGGTATTGAAAATATGAAATCGCACGAAAGCATTGTTACCATTGGAATGCGCGGAGATGGTGATATGCCGATGAGCCGGACTACCGCCACAGAACTATTGGAAAAAATTGTTACTGACCAGCGAAAAATCATAGAAGAAACCACCCAAAAACCGGCTGCAGCCACGCCCCAGCTATGGGCCTTGTACAAGGAAGTGCAGGATTACTATGATAAAGGAATGCGGGTGCCGGATGATGTTACATTATTGCTTTGCGATGATAACTGGGGTAATTTGCGAAAATTACCAGGTTTGAACGAACCGCAACGCAGGGGCGGATACGGCATTTATTATCATTTTGATTATGTGGGCGGCCCCCGCAACTACAAATGGATCAATACCAACTCCATTCCACGGGTATGGGAACAGATGCACCTTGCCTACGAGTACAACGTAAGAAATATTTGGATAGTAAATGTGGGCGATATAAAGCCATTGGAATTTCCTATTAGTTTCTTCCTGGATTATGCATGGAATCCCGAAAAAATGGGTGCGGCAGATCTGCAGAAATATACTGAGCAATGGAGTGCTGCACAGTTTGGAACAGCCTATGCAAAAGACATTGCAGGCATCATCTCTGCCTATAGTAAATACAATAACCGCAGAAAGCCGGAAATGCTGGACGCCAATACCTACAGCATCGACAATTACAATGAATTTGCCAATATAGCAGCATCGTACAAACAACTTGCAGTGAAGGCTGAAAATTTGGCTAAAAAATTGCCGGGCCAGTATGCTTCGGCATATTACCAGCTGGTGCAGTTTCCGGTGGAGGCGAGCGCCAATCTTAACAACATGTATTACCAGGCAGCATTGAACCGAAAGTTTTTTGAGCAGGGTAGTATGGCAGCCGCCAATTATGCCGACACCGTGAAGCAATTGTATGAAAAAGATTCATTGCTTACCCTGCAATACCATGCAGTAAACAATGGAAAATGGAACCATATGATGGACCAAACCCATATTGGCTACAGGATATGGCAGGAACCCCGGGTAAACAAAATGCCCGATGTAAAATACCCCGGAAAAGATGCTGCAATAACCATTGCGGATAAACCGAAGATGGCGATGCCACAAAGCATGACTATAAAAACATCCGCAATAAAAAATAAATCCGGGCGGTTTATTGGTGAACAGGACAAGCACATTGCAGTAGATGCCGATCATTTTACCAGGGTAATAAACAGTAATCATATTGTATGGCAGGTATTACCCGATCATGGCAGAACGGGCGGTGCATTAACGCCGTTTCCCGTAACAGCAAAAGCGCAAATGCCGGGCGGTAGTGCACCCCATGCCGAGTATGATTTTTATACCACCAGCAGCGGCCCGTTTACAGTGAACGCCTATTTTTCGCCTACTTTAAACTTTCTTAATACAGCAGAGGGCTTGCAATATGCCATATCAGTCGACAATGAAGTGCCGCAAATAATCAGCATCAATAAAGAAGATAAAAACACAGGCGGTGGAATATGGAATAAATGGGTAGGCGACAATATCATTGTTAAAGCAACTACGCACACCATTGTTCAGCCGGGTAAACATGTGCTTAAGTACTGGATGGTAGACCCTTGTGTTGTGCTGCAGAAACTGGTGATGGATTTTGGCGGTATGAAACCAAGCTACCTGGGACCTCCCGAAACAATTGGCAACTCAATTACAAAGAATTAATTTTAAACAGTTCAAAATGGTTAACCGACATTTCATTACGATACTTTGTATAGCCGGGCTGATGGCAACCGGTTGTTCATCCACTAAGAAAAATGCCACGGCAAAAAGTACTGCCTCGTTAAAAGAAGTTTTTAAAAATGATTTTGGAATCGGCACGGCACTTAATGCGGCGCAAATTGAAGAAAGAGATCCCCGGGCAGCCGTACTGATACCGCAACAATTCAATATGGCTACACCAGAAAATATCATGAAGGCCGAGATCATACATCCGCAATGGGATACCTATAATTTTGATATGGCCGATAAAATGGTGGCTTATTGTAAAAAAAATGGTATAAAGATAAATGCGCATACCCTGGTATGGCATAGCCAGTTACCCGCTTTTGCCCGCCGGATACGGGATGTGGATTCATTCAGGGCTTTTTTTACCAACCATATTGCAACGGTGGCCGGTCGTTATGATGGCAAAGTGTATTCATGGGATGTGGTAAATGAAGCACTTAATGAAGATGGTACGATGCGCAAATCTGTTTTCCTGCAAAAGCTCGGCGACGATTTTGTTACAGAAGCTTTCAGGCTGGCACAATCGGCGGCACCCAACACGCAACTGTATTATAACGATTATAACAATGAACAGCCAGCCAAACGTGCCGGGTGTATTGCGTTGATCAAAAAAATACAGGCGGCAGGTGTGCGTATAGATGGTGTGGGCATTCAGGGACATTGGCATTTGGGAAAGATTCCATTAAAAGATATTGAAGAAAGCCTTGTTCAATATTCGGCACTGGGCATAAAGGTTATGTTTACCGAGCTGGACATAGAAGTGCTGCAGCGCAATTTCCAGGGTGCCGATGTAAGCCAGCGGATGAATAATGCGGCCTCATTGAACCCCTATCCCAATGGCCTGCCCGATAGTTTGCAACAACGGCTGGCCAGCGATTATGCAGCTTTATTTGCCTTGTTTTTAAAACACAAAGACAAGATAGCGAGAGTTACTTTCTGGGGAGTGAATGATGGTCAGAGCTGGCTGAACGGATGGCCGGTACCGGGAAGGACCAACTACCCTTTATTGTTCGACAGGAATTTTGAACCCAAGCCGGCTTTTTACAAAGTAATCGAAACAAAAGAAAAATTTAATAAGGAAAAATAACATGAATAAAAACCCCTCTCAAAAACTGACGGTGCTGGAGAAAATTGGTTACAGTTTAGGCGATCTGGCTGCCAACCTGATTTTTCAGACACTGATGGCGTTCCTGGCTTTTTTCTATACGGATATTTATAAAATACCGGCAGCCAAGGCCGGCACGGTAATGTTGGTTGGCGGACTGATAGGCGCCTGTTTCAACCTGGTCATGGGTGCTATCGCCGATCGTACCAATACCAGGTGGGGAAAATTCCGCCCCTGGGTGTTATGGACGGCCATTCCTTTTGGTGTTATAGCATTGCTTGCTTTTTCTACACCCAATTTTAATGAGAGTGGCAAAGTGGCCTATGCATTTATCACTTACTTTTTACTGGTTATTATTTATTCGGCCAATAACTTGCCGTATTCGGCATTAAGCGGTGTAATGACGGGCGATATGAAAGAAAGAAACAGTCTTTCGTCCTATCGTTTTGTATCGGTGATGCTGGCCCAGTTTATCATACAGGTATTATTACTGCCGCTGGCTATTTCAATGGGTCATGGCGATAAAGCGGCCGGGTTTGAAAAAGTGATGCTGGTATTTTCGATAACAGGGGTGATATGTTTTTTGATAACTTTTCTGACCACTAAAGAACGAATTATACCTCCTGCTGCACAAAAAACACCGTTTACACAGGATCTTGCTGATTTGGTAAAGAACAAACCCTGGCGCATCATGCTGGGGCTGACCGTGCTGGTGTTTATTACATTGGCACTAAGAGGCGGCATGAATATCTATTACTTCAAGTATTACCTGACGGCCGACAGCCAGGCCAGTTTTCTAAACGACCTGGGCTTCAATGAAATGATTGACAGTCTCAGTAAAAGATTTGGTGAAGCAGCATTTGAAGAATTTCGCAAAGCCGACAGTGCGCCTTATGCTACTGCCAGTATTGTTAGTGGCGCCAGCACCATCGCCATGATCCTGGGTATATTTTTTTCGAAGCCGCTGGCCGACAGGTTTGGCAAACGAAATACATTCGGCATTTTCCTGGTATTGTCTGCGCTCTGCCTGGTGTCGGTTGATTTTTTATCCAATACGGCGGTGGTGGCGGTATTTGTGCTGCAGGTAATGTATGGTTTTATATACGGTATTACCATACCGTTGCTATGGGCTATGATAGCAGATGTTGCCGACTACAGTGAATGGAAAAACAACCGGCGGGCAACGGCTATTATATTTTCGGCCATGATATTTGGGTTGAAAGCCGGTCTTAGTATCGGCGGCGCCATTTCAACCTGGCTGCTCAGCCTGTTTGGTTACAATACAGAAGCAGCGCAGCAAACCGCGGCGGCAATACATGGGATAAAACTATTGGTAAGTGTGATACCCGGGCTCATTTTCATTGGCAGCGCGGCATTATTGTTTGGATACGGTATTGATAAAAAAGCAGAATTACAGATTGAAAAAGAATTAAAGGAGAGGAGAGCCTAGTGTTATGTTAAGATTAAAATGTCGCTGCCGTCATTGCGAAAAAATCAGCGGCGGCCTTGCGGGCGGCGATGTTTTGAAGCAATCTGGCTAAGTCAAAATACGTTTAACATAACACTGGTTTGGTTTCCGCCGATCTCCATCCAGCATATTAACCACTATAAAAACTTTTTATGCCTGAAGACAGTATAGAACACATCAATTTTGAGGAACTTGACAGGAAGGCTATTTCTGCGCCACTGGTGAAACACATGTATACAGCAGATCCTTCCGCCCATGTATTTAACGGCAAAATATACATCTATCCATCGCACGATGTAGATGCGCAAATTCCTTTTGACGATTTGGGAAGTCATTTTGCCATGGAAGACTATCATGTATTTTCAATGGATAACCCCGCGGCAGCGGCAACCGATCATGGTATCGCTTTGAATGTAAAAGAAGTGCCCTGGGCGGAGAAACAAATGTGGGCGCCCGATGCTGCGTATAAAAACGGGAAATATTATTTGTATTTCCCGGCAAAAAGGGCCGATGGTATTTTTCAAATAGGCGTTGCCGTGAGTAATTCTCCGGTGGGCCCGTTTAGCCCGGAGCCGGAAGCCATTAAAAACAGTTATTCCATCGATCCCGCAGTGTTTATAGACGATGACGGAACGGCCTATATGTATTTTGGCGGTTTGTGGGGCGGACAATTGCAATCTTACCGTGATAATGTTTACAACCAGCACCACCAGGAGCCCTTGCCCTCCGAACCAGCCCTGGGCCCGCGGATGGCCGTGTTGAGTGATGACATGTTGCAATTTGCAGGGGCCGTGAACGAAATTGTAATTACAGATGAAAACGGCGCACCCCTGCTGGCCGGCGATAATAGCAGGCGTTTTTTTGAGGCCAGCTGGATGCATAAATACAGGGGAAAATATTATTTCTCTTATTCAACCGGCGATACACATTTTATTTGCTACGCCATTGGCGATAGTCCCCGGGGCCCGTTTACCTATGCCGGCAGGATACTGGAACCAGTTGTGGGCTGGACATCGCACCATTCCATTTGTTCATTTAATGGCGAATGGTTTCTTTTCTACCACGACAGCAGTCTTAGCCGTGGGGTGACGCATTTGCGCAGTATTAAAGTAACGCCCCTGCGGCACAGCGAAGACGGCCGCATTGAAACCATCCATCCCTATAAACCGTAGAACATGAATAAACTTGTTCTTTTCATGACCGGCATCCTCATTTCAGCCGGCAGTTTTAGCCAGCTGCGGTTGCCGGCCTTTGTGCGCGACAGCATGATCCTGCAACGCGATCAAAAAGTGAATATATGGGGATGGGCGGCTGCCAAAGAAAAACTGGCAGTGAAATTCAATGGCAAAACATATAAAACCGTGGCAGACACAGCCGGCAGATGGCTGGTAAAATTACCGCCTACCGCGGCCGGCGGACCCTATACCATTGAGCTTCGGGCAAGCAATACCGTTATACTGCGGGAGGTGCTTTTTGGCGATGTTTGGTTTTGCAGCGGGCAGAGCAATATGGTGCACCAGATGGACATACACGATGTGCGGTACGCTGCCGAAATTGCGGCGGCCAACTATCCGCAAATCCGTCAATGCTGGATTCCCACCCTTACTAATCTGCAACAGGCACAGCAGGACTTGCCGCCCGTTTACTGGAAACCGGCCGTGGGTGCGGAGGTAAGACCTTTTTCGGCCGTGGCTTATTTTTTTGCCAAAAAATTGTACGATAAATTCCGTGTGCCCATTGGTATTATTAATGCCAGTGTGGGTGGTACACCCATTGAGGCGTGGATGAGTGAAGAAGGGTTAAACAATTTTTCACCGGCAAAAGCTACGATTGCTAAAAATAAAGATACGGCCTATATAAACAGTTTTAACCGAAGGCCGGCAGCGAATAACAAGCCTGCCGTGCCAACCGACCTGGGATTGACCGAAACCACCAAATGGTATGAACCTGCTTACACACCCAAAGGCTGGCATAGTATCAGCATACCGGGTTTTTGGGAAGACCAGGGCGTAAAAGATTTAAATGGTATAGTATGGTACCGGAAAGAAATAGATATACCCGTTTCAATGACTGGCAAACCGGCAAGGGTTTTTCTTGGGCGTATTGTAGATGCCGATGAATTGTACATCAATGGTAAAAAGGCAGGAGCTACCGCTTATCAATACCCGCAGCGCCGGTACCATGTGGCTGCTGATGTATTAAAAGCGGGCAGGAATATTTTTGTGGTACGCGTTACCAATACAGCAGGCAAGGGAGGCTTTGTACCAGATAAACCCTATTGCATTTTTGCGGGCAGCGATACCGTTGCTTTGAACGGGTATTGGCAATATAAAGTAGGTGCGGTATTCCGGCCAGTTGAGCGTGGGGGGGGTGGGGCCGGTATATCCTTTCAGAACCAACCCGCCGCGTTGTACAATGCCATGGTGGCACCGGAAATCAATTATACCATTAAAGGATTTTGCTGGTACCAGGGAGAAGCGAATGCGGGCAGACCCCAGGAGTATGCCGATCTGCAACCGGCATTGATTCGCGATTGGCGAAGCAAATGGAAAAACGATTCGTTGCCATTTTTATTTGTGCAGTTGCCGGGTTTTATGGATTATAATTATCTGCCTGCTGAGAGTAACTGGGCATTGCTACGCGAATCACAAATGAAGTCGCTGGCGGTTCATTATACCGGTATGGCTGTAGCCATTGATGTGGGCGAATGGAACGATATTCACCCGGATAACAAGAAAGCGGTGGGCGACCGGCTGGCCCTTGTCGCATTAAAAATTGCCTATCATGAACAACTGGTTGATGCCGGCCCTTTGTACCAGTCGTTTGTTGCAGACGGCAACCGCCTTATTATAAGCTTTACCAATACAGGAACCGGCCTCACAACGAGTGATGGTGAAGCGCCGGCAGAATTTGCCATTGCAGGTGCCGATAAAAAATTTGTCTGGGCGCATACAAAAATTGAAGGCAACAGGGTAGTGGTATGGAGTGAGTCCGTACCCGAACCCAAATATGTGCGCTATGCCTGGGCCGACAACCCGGTCAATCCAAATGTATATAACCAGGAGGGTCTGCCGGCTTCGCCCTTCAGGACAGACCAGTAATGACGGCTGTTATAGATGTAAAATATTAGCAACTGGCCGCGAACTGGCGCAAGTGTTCCCGCAGACATCATGTAACATTTATTTTGTAACCAAATCAAATTGTCTGCGGGACAACTTGTGCCTGTCCTCTATAACGGACTCATCCTATTTTAAAAAGTCTCCGATATGCCAGGCACAAGAATCCAGCACACAATCCCGCGCCTCATTCTTGCGCCAGTTGCAGTTATGGATTTAAAATATCAGCAACTGGCCGCGAACTGGCGCAAGTGTTCCCGCAGACTTCCAAATAGATTTTATTTGGTAACCAGATCATATTGTCTGCGGAACAACTTGTGCCTGTCCTTTATAACGGACTCATCCTATTTTAAAAAGTCTTCGGTATGCCAGGCACAGGAAGCCGGCACACAATCCCACTCAGGAACTGGCGCAAGTGTTCCCGCAGACATCATGTAGCATTTATTTAGTAACCAAATCATATTGTCTGCGGGACAACTTGCGCCTGCCGTCATAAAGGACTGGTCTTATTTTATAAAGTCTCCGGTATGCCAGGCACAAGAAGCCGGCACACAATCCCACGCCTCATTCTTGCGCCAGTTGTTGTTATAGATTTATAATATCAGCAACTGGCCGCGAACTGGCGCAAGTGTTCCCGCAGACATCATGTAACGTTTATTTAGTAACCAAATCATATTGTCTGCGGGACAACTTGTGCCTGCCATCTATAAAGGACTCATCCTTTTTTAAAAAATTTACGATATGCCAGGCACAAGAAGTCAGCACACAATCCCGCGCCTCATTCTTGCGTCAGTTCGGCTAATGCCAATCGTTATCAAGACGAATCTATCCCGGTTGTTTAGATCGCAAATAAAGAACGGCTTCATTGTAAGTGAAAACACTTATTCCGTGGTTGTAGTAGATTGTTCCTTATCATTTAAAGGCAGGACCTGCTATTGCATTTATTTTACTTTTTAGTTGCCCAAAAAAATGTTTTCCACATAAAAACTGCGGCAAAACGGATGCGTTACTTCGGGCAAAATATTCGCTGAAATCTAATCCAGTCCTGAATTATTACATATTTTTTGAATTTGTACGCCTGCATTTTTGACTAACATATACGTATGGTTGTAAATACATATTCGAATTTTTTTATTTGGTTGAGATAATTTTAAATTTTACGTTTGATTATTCTTTTCTAGTTATCATATACCCTCCCGAAAACAGATCGCCTTTAAAAGTAAATAAGCAAAAATTTCTTGCCTTAATTGATGCCGTCGCATATCACGTATATACGTGGGGAGAAATTATTGTGTCCTGAGAAGTTTTTAAATAATAACCGTAGAAACTAAGTAACTAAACCCAAAGAGCGTTAACCCATGAACCTTTTCCGCCAGCGGATTTCACCAATCCGGCTATACCCGTGCGCATGCACTGCATCAGGCGTTTCTGCAACCAGCATAGCAGCGCCAACTAACTATTCCGGCAAGCAGCCTTTCCATTCCATTAAACATTTTTTAAAACAATACACCATGTACAGAACACTCCTGCGCATTACTGTGCTATTACTCATTGCTGCAAAAAGCTATAGCCAGTGTCCTACTGTCAATAACCTGTTGCTCGATCATACTGCTGTATTTGGTTACCCCAGTGCGACTAATGGCCAAAAAGTGTTTGACAATGACTTAAGTACCGGCTGGAGCAGTGGAGCTGCTGGTAGTTTCAAATCAATTGGTGTTGACTTAGGAACTGCCCATCATTTTTGCCATGCAACCTTAACATTTGATGCCGTTGATTACCCAACCGCCTTTGAAATTAGCGGTTCCAATGCCTGGACCAATGGTTTTACAACTATGAAGTATGTTGGCGATAACACCCATGGTGGACAAGTAGACGTCGACCTCAATGACATCGGCGAAGCTACTGTGATTCAAATAATATTTTATGCAGGGCCAACTAGCAATTACACTGTTTATGATTTTAAAGCTTACCAGGTTGATAACAATACCCCTCCGAGTATCCAAATCACCAACCCAACCACCACCGGTACCTATTATGCGAACCAAAATATTTCGCTGGAGGTTACTGCATCAGATGTAGGTGGCTCTGTAACACGGGTTGATTATTACGATGGAGCTAACACAACACCAATAGCTTCATCTACCACGGCCCCATTTACTGCTTCATGGAATAATGTGCCTGCTGGCGCACACACAATAAGGGCAATCGCAACAGACAATCTAAATGTAGCCAGTACTGCAGCGACAGTGCAAATAACGGTTCTACAGCAGCCTGCATACATGAAAAATTGGAGCCTTACTGGAAGTAATTTAAACAACACTAATACGGGCACCGTTTTTATTGGGAGCCCGCCAGCGACTACAGTGTCAGATGCCAAACTTTTGGTCAACGGTAATATCTATGCGCTTAAACTCACGGTAAAAGCCAGTTGGGCAGATTATGTTTTCAATAGTGGTTACAATTTGAGACCCCTTTCTGAAGTCGAAAATTATATCTCGAAGCATAAGCATCTTCCCGATGTGCCTTCCGCAAAGCAAATAGAAGAAAAAGGGGTTAGTGTGGGGGAAAACCAGGCAGTGCTATTGAAGAAAATAGAAGAACTGACTTTATATCTAATCCGGCAAAATAAGCAATTGCAGAAGCAGCAGCGCGAAATTAACAATCTGAAAAAAAGAATTAGAGATTAACCTGTTTTTGGAAGCCAGGACTTTTTATAACATGTTTTAATTATAATTCTATGGAACATTCAATAAGCAAGGACAGATGCGTTACACTGCCTGTAACAGGGTTTAAAATATTGCTCGGTTGTGTATTAGCTATTTTTTTAATAGTACTGTTCTCCTTTTCTTCCAGCGCCCAGGGTAATTCAGATATTCTTTCGAATATTAATGCAGATAAATACCTTAAAACAGTCAATGAAAAGTCCCAAAGTTTTAATAATAGCGTAGATAAGTACACGCAAAAAGCTCTGTCTAAAATGCTGAAGCAGGAGCAAAAAATGCGGTCAATTGTAGCAAAAAAAGATTCGATGCTTTCTAAAAAACTATTTGATTATGCAATTGATTCAATTCAGCGGCTTAAGAGCATGATTAAAAATAAAGAAACCCGGATTGAAAATTTTCTGCACCGTTCGCGAATCCCATATGTCGATTCATTAAAGAAAAGCCTCCTGTTCTTTGAAAAAAATACAACTGCGTTGAAATCTCTAAACTCAATGACAACAAGTATCTCTGGAGCAAGGGAACAGGTGAGTGGCATTGAATCGAAAATGGAAGGTGTAAATAAGATTCAGGAATTTTTACTGGATCGTAAAAATGTACTAAGTGCCGAACTAAAGGCATTTCCACAACTCACAAAACATATTCAGCAGTTCCGTAAAGAAGCTTTTTATTATAAGGCACAGATTGCAGCGTATAAAGAAACCCTTTCATCTCCTGATAAAATCGAAAAAATAGTACTAGGCAAGCTACAGAATATCCCAGCATTTCAAAAGTTGAGCCGCCAGTTACAAGGGCCTTTCAGGTCATTGTTTGGGAACGGTAGTAAGGATGTCAGTGAAGAACCAGTTATTACAGACAGTAGCAGTATTATAGGGGGTATACCTTCAAGGGCCTCTGTACAAAAATTTATTCAAACATCTTCGCCAGGGATTTCCGGTTCTTTTGATCCTATGCAACAAATCAGACAACAGGTGGATAAAACCGGTGAACAAATGCCGGCCATTCCTAATGAGCTTACAGACATATTTAAATCTACCAGAAATAAATTGGCATCTTCTGGTGGTCAGGCTGACGAAAATAATTTTACACCCAATAGCCAGCGGGTTAAATCCTTTTGGAAAAGGATTGATTACGGTGCGGATCTTCAGTTTGGCAAAAGTGTGAACTACCTGCCAGCCACAAGTAATATTACTTTAAAGTTAGGGTACAAACTGGATGACAGAAAAACTGCAGGAATAGGAGTTGCCTATATTATGGGCATGGGTTCCGGCTGGAAGGATATTTCTATTACGCATCAGGGTATTGGACTTAAAAGCTATATAAAATGGAATTGGAAGAAGGGATTTGCACTACAGGGCGAAGCAGGATGGAATTACATGGCACAATTTAAAAACATAACGGAATTAAAAAATAACGACGCATGGCAGAAAGCAGGGCTGATAGGTATCAGCAAGGACTTGAAATTCATAAAAAAAGTAAAGACCAATATTCAATTCATGTTTGATTTTTTTTACAAAACGCATATACCATATACACAACCAACAGTTTTCAGGTTTGGATATGGATTCTAACCTTAACCCCTTTAACGGAGATTTATGAGAATAGGATTGTTGTTTTTACTAAGCGTTCTGTTATTTAAGAATTCAACAGCGCAAGTAAGCCTTCAGACAGGATCTGCAGTATTTAGCTTGCCTGTATATAACTGGCAGGACAATAATAGCCGTTTAAATGCAGTAATCGCATTGAATTATAATTCTGGCAACGGATTAAAAGTAGATGAAGCCGCGTCCGATGTCGGCCAGGGTTGGGGCCTCATTGCAGGCGGTGTGATTACCCGTTTACAAGCGGGGGAGCCTGATGATCAACAGCCTAAAGATGTGAATGATCCAAGTTATGGAATCATACGGTATCCGGCTGGCTTCCTTTATAATCAGGAAAGCACGTCTCAAGGGTGCCCGGCTGCAATGGCTGACTATCCAATATATACTAGTGAGAATGTCGTTTATAGCGAAAAAAACAGTATCAAAGCAGATCGGGAACAGGATTATTTTAATTTTCAAATTAATGGAAGGACCGGTGTTTTTATTCTTGACAAAGCCAATAGAACCCAGGCACAGGTCCTGGGAGATTCCAAATTGATCGTCAGGTATGAAGAAAGTGATATGACATCACAAGGTATTAGAACAACAATATCAACTTTCACCATTCAGGATGAAAATGGGCTAATCTACCGGTTTTCCAAAAGAGGATTGACTAAAATATTAAAAAGTAAGAGCGCTGATTTAGTAACAATGAATTCAGCCGGTAATGCTTATTCTGCAACTTCTCCCGCTCAGTACTTTTTTTTTAATTCGGTTAATCAGGAAGCCATGTTTGATGAGTTGCCCCAGCAAGCAAACCCATTTGTTGTTAACAATTGGTATTTAAGCGAGATTGAAGATGTGTTAAATCATAAAAAAATATTCTTCAGTTATGTAACCCGGAACATAGATACGTATACAGGCAGGGTGTTCACCTATTTGCAAAACTTACAAACGGGAAACAATCAGCAATATATAACCGCTTTGTACAAGCGATCTCTTACTACTGATTTTAGTTTATCACAAATTTCATTTCCAGATGGTTACAATGTCAATTTTGGATATTCTACTGATGAGCGCAGTGATATAAAGGGGGGATACGCATTGCATTCCATTACCGTTAATTTCCAAAGCAGTGTGGTTTTTAATTATATTCTGGTACAACAATATCTTGGTCAGATATTAGCAAACAGGCCAACGCGATTGTATTTGTCGCAGATTAAACGCTACGGTTTTGATAACAACAATTATGAATCAACCTCTTTTGAATATTATACAAATTCAGGATCGGGAACTGCGGATGATTTTATTCCCCCACTTTATTTTGAATTTAAAGATGCATGGGGGTATTACAACGGGGATCATGATGGGGTAGATCCCAATGGCACGCATACTGGGTATGCTGATTTGGCAGGAGGATATGCAGATTTTGGGAAACTAATATTTCATAGTAGCCAATTTAATTCAATTCCCTCAGACCAAATTGTTTCCGACTATAATCCGAAGGTTAACTACGCAAAGACGGGTCTTTTGAAAAAAATTACGAATCCGTCAGGAGGGACAATTACCTATGAGTATGCACAAAACGAAGGTTCAGTTACCAGACCGGCAGGATCCATTGGCGGTGCAGGTTCTATCGGACCTTATTATGGTGGTGTTCATGTATCGAGGGTTACGAATTCTTCAGGCAGTACCGAAAGCAAAGATGTCATTACAGACTATAGTTATATAAATTCAGATGGCCAAAGCTCTTTATGGGGAATGGAACTGCCCAATACAAGAATGTCTATTGCAAATCATTTTACTATGGAAGGCAAGAACGGTTCATTTGGATTTTGCAGTTATGATTATAAATATCCCGGCATACTTTCTCAGGAATCTGCAGTCCCAAAATATAAAGCATCTGCTTTCAATTCAGGTCTGACTTTCGCCAAAAATTTTGCTATTGGTCAAACTGTTGACTATATTATCCCCAGTTATGGAATTTTTTCTTTCGTTATTAATTGGGCGAAATCCTGTTCTGTAGAGGCAGCAGTTATGAACTCAACATTGAATATTGTTCAAAATCAAAATGAAATATCCACCAACCCGATGCCGTTGCAATTCAAGCGGGTTGAATCCCGTATAAGTTCTCCAGGTATTCAAATGGGCAAAACGGTCTATGAATTTACTGGAAGAGATGAGTTTCCCGACGGATTGGTGACTGGTTTGCCAGATCCCTATTATGGCTCCTACAGGACTTCGAGGCAACGGTCATTGCCTTGGGGATTCGGTCTTCCTAAATTAATTACTTCTTTTGATGGTGCTGGCAATAAGGTTTCTCAAACTGAGAATGTATATGATTTTTCAAAGGCTATTGTTGCTTTACCAGCAGCGGGTTTTAAATCATGTCATTGTGAAGTAGCCATTAATAATTCTAAAAATTCTCCGGACTGGCAGGCTGAAAATCCGGGTTCAGAATATATTACAACAGGATATTACGTGGGAGCGGGATTAAAAGTGAATGTGCAATTATATGATCATTATACCGGACGTGTCGAATTGACTGATTCTTATCAGCGCTATTTTAAAGACGATACGCATTACCAGGAAATGCATACAAAATATTCATATAATAGCAGTAACTATCAAGTCAGTAAAACAGAAGCCTCGTTAACTAATGGAGATACCCGGATTAGCGAAGTATATTATCCTTCTGATTATACTATGTCAGGGGTGTTGCAAAGTTTGAAAAATAATAATATTGTTAATGCTCCGGTTGCTTCGTATTCTTCCATTATCAAATATGGTCAAACACAGCCAATTTATCTTGGTGGAAATGTAACTGATTTTTCAGTATTGCCAAATGGAGATATTAAATCGTCCAGGATTATGGATGGTAGAACTACGCAACCACTTTCAACCTATTCTTTTGATGCCACTAATTCTCTGAATTTTCCGAACCTGGTGCCAACTCAGCTATTCAGTTATGATGCTGATGGAAACCTCGTAAATACTAAGGATGAAGGAGGTCGAAGTTCCAGCCTTATTTATGATTACAATGGGAAATATGTAGTTGCCTCCGTTGCAAACGCCGAACCAGGAGAAATTGCATACGCAAGTTTTGAAACATCGTCTGGTGGAAACTGGACTATTACGGAAGGTACCTATGTAGTAGAGGCCTATAACCAGGCTGTCACTGGAAATCAATCGTTTGATTTTCATTCAAACAACAGGTTGGTCAATACCAGTATAACTAAATCCGGCTTGAGTTCACAAAAGCACTATTTTATAAGTTATTGGTCAAAAGATGGAAGTGTTAATCTGGCAACTGACGGAACAGCTACGAGTAATGGACCTGCATACTCTTACAATGGTTGGTCGCTCTATATAAATGAAATATCAAATGCAACATCATTAAATATAACAGGTACTGGCAAAATCGATGAGCTAAGACTTTATCCCAAAGGTGCGCTCATGTCAACTACAACATTTGACCCAGTGCTGGGAAAAACAAGTGAATGTGATCCAAACAACAGAATAACTTATTATTCGTACAATAATTTTGGGGAACTGGAAATGGTGCTGGATCAAGAAAGAAATGCTCTCAAAACTTATGAATACAGGAATAAGAACAGGACGCATCAATAATGGCTTAAAACAGTAATTACAGTTAAAGTTTTCAAATTATAAATATGATACGTAAATTCCTTTTGATTCATTTCATATTTTTTTTCATAACATTAAATGCATTTTCAAGAGATCCATTGACTGATCCCGACAACAGATATATTATTATCCAGGGAAAAGCACTGGTGGACAAAGCTTCTGCTACCGTTCCGGGCGAAACGGTTACCTATACAGCCGGATTTTTATACCCTTCAGAGACCAACGATATTCATTGGGTAGTACCTTCAGATGTTGTGATTGTAAGTCAGAATACAAATCCTGCTAACGGTCCAATATATATTACTGTTACATGGGGACAAACGGAAGGATATATAACAATAAATGAAGGTGCTGCTACTCACCAGGGAAGTATATACACTACTTCTTCGCTATACGTAAGATTTCATTCCGGCAATGATTTAAAAATTTTGCCGCTGAACCAATATGTAAATTTTAATCAGCAGCCTTGTGTATTTACTGCGGAAAAGCAACCTTCAAAATATCCAAATGGAACGCCAATTCCGACCTACCCAAACTCTATAATCAGTTACTCCTATCAGTGGCAGTTCGTTGACTTGTCTACAGGAAACTGGAACACTGTCGCCAGTGGGGGTACAAATAATTATTATCAACCTACTGTCGTAAACACCAGTTACAGAGTCATCGTAACTGTTACAATAAAAGATGCAAATTCTGGTGCGACGCTGAACACTATAATCCTTACTTCTGGTGCAGCCGCCGTAATATCGTATGATGCAAATCCCGGTAAGCTTATCGCATCTTCTTCATATGTATCATATAACACTCAAGTAACAGGAATAAATGATGAAATGCCCTATGGAGGGGGGTGCCAATCTTCTAATTATATTTATTCCTGGGAGGTTTCGTATAATGGCAATATGTGGCAGACATTTGGATCTTCCCTTCATTATCCTGGTGGAATAACTGCCAGTAAAAAAAATATCCGGATAAGGAGAGCGGTGCGTTGTGGGGCCAGCCAGTTTATCTACACCACTCTACTTGAGTTTACCATGACAAATAATTCTCTGGTAGAAGATGGACTTAATTATATCCGTGAAAATACAATACTGACAAAGGGGATTGAATCTCTGGAAGAAAGTGATCAACTGCAAACGGGAGCGCGACTGCAAAACACAGTTTATTTTGACGGATTTAATTCACCAATACAAAAGGTAAAAAGGGAGCTTGGAACACCTTTAAGTACAAATCCCAATGTTTGGCAGGACATTGTCACGCCAATTACATATGACGGGGCGGGTCGACAGGGGCAACAATTTTTGCCATATGCTTCTACAGTAAATACAGGAAAATATAGATCTGACCCATTTACCCCACAGGCACTGTATTATCAGCAGAATTTTAATGAAAGCGTTTCTTATTCAAAAAATGAATTTGAAGCCAATCCCCTGAGCAGAGTTACTAATTTCAAAGCGCCTGGAATTTCGTGGGCAAATAGTCAGGGCAATTCAATGATTTATGAATTAAATGATCCCGAGGAAAGTGTTCGTTACTGGACTGTTGGGTATAATGAAACTGATATTCCACAATCACCATATGCATATCCAGCCCTGACTTTATTCAGAAAAACTAATAAGGATGATAAAAACCGGAGAGTAATCGAATACACCAACAATGAAGGACAGATAATACTTAAAAAAGTTCAGGTCGACGACTATCCGTCCGTCGCTCACAGCGGTTGGATGTGCACTTATTTTGTATATGATGATTATGGGTTATTGAGGTATGAACTTCAACCAGAAGCGGTAAAATGGCTGGAAAATAATAATTGGTCTTTTGGCATTATAAATGGCCAGACAGCGCTTGCCGGTTATTGCTTTAAATATGGCTATGATAGTAAAAAAAGGATGATTCTGAAAAAATCGCCGGGAGTCGCGGAGTTATACATGATTTATGATAAAAGGGACCGGCTTGCTTTTACCCAGGATGGCAACCAGCGTTTAAAAGTTCCAGCACAATGGACAGCTTATTTGTATGATGATTTAGACCGGCCGGTAATTACGGCGCTGTATGCAACAACTCAGTCCAGGACCGTTATTTCAGGAAATGCCCTTGTAGCCAACACGACTAGTCCGGTTACTACGGTAACAGCCGGTGAAGCTGTAATTGATTTAATAGTTAATAAGAGAGTCGGCAATTTAAGTGTGTATAGTGCACAAAATAGTATCACGTTTGCAGCAAATGGGGGAGGCAATTTTCAGAGTAGTATCAATGATGACTTTACTACGCAAATAACGCCAGGTATTCTGAGAGATCCAACGATTGTCGGGTCTATCGTATCCCAAAACGTCATTACGCCTGCAGAACTAAATGACCCAGCTGTTACTACCATTGTGAAATACTTTTTTTATGATGATTATACTTATAACGGGGCTAAAAGTTTCAATACTAATTTCAGAAACAATGGTTCCCTTTCCGGAGATCCCATTGCCACCAGCAAGCGTACAATGGGCATGCAAACCGGGACAAGGGTTAGGGTTTTGGGTACCAATATATTTTTGACCAACACTTTTTATTTTGATGAAAAAGGTCGGAATATTCAGTCAACTGAAGAAAATATTAAAGACGGCCAGGAAATAATCACCCGACAATATCATTTTAACGGGACAGTCCTTGACGTTGATATTAATCATTCTACGAGTAATTCGGGGTACGATAATTTTAGTTTTGTAACATCATATTCTTTTGACAAGATTTGGAGAGTAACCGGCATATACAAAGTGTTGGGAGTTAATGACCAGATTGGTAAACTGATTGCTACCTATGACTACGATGATATGGGAAGGCTTAAAACGAAACATTTGGATCCCTGGCACAACAATACTGATAATCTTTACAACGGTAAATATGGGCAGTCGGATATTGAAACTTTGAACTATGATTATACAGTACAAGGGCAACTTACCGGAATTAATAAAGACTATGCGCTAAAGACACCCGGAAAATATACAGTAACTGACCATTTTTTTGGAATGAGTATCGGGTACGATGACCGGGATAATTTATTTGCCAATAAATTGCTGGATGGGCATATTACAGGCACAATATGGGGTTCCCAGGGAAATGACGCGCAAAGGAGATATGACTTTACTTATGATAATGCTGGAAGGTTATCTGGAGCGGCCTTTATTGAAAAGCCAAAAATTGGCGATAGCTGGGCCAATACCAGGATGGATTTTTCGGTTCTAGGTAATAATGGGGCCGGCAGTAAAATTGATTACGATCTTAATGGCAACTTGTTACATATGACCCAAAGGGGTGTTTTAACCGGCAGCACGGCGCCTGTTGATATTGACAAGCTGAGTTATTCTTATGAGAGCCTGGGTAATAAACTGCTTAAGGTGAGGGATAATAGCAATATTGGCACAGCGAACGGGAAACTGGGTGATTTTTCTGATGGCAGTAACGGGGACGCAGATGATTACAACTATGATGACAATGGCAATCTGCAGGTAGATCTGAATAAAGGAATAAGTACGGGGGGAATAAACGGGAAGGCAATCTCCTATAATTTCCTTGACAAGCCAGAAAATATTACCATACCAGGCAAAGGGGTTTTGAAAATTGTATATGATGCTGATGGCAACAAAGTTCAAAAAAAGTTTACGTCTGAAGGATCACAAATTGTGGTTACTACAACCTATGTTGGTAATCTTGTATACAAGGAAGATGATGTGCAGTATGTAAATTTTGAAGAGGGCCGGGTAAGGTTGGCAACATGGACCTACAGCAATAATGGATATGATATAGTGTCGATACAGGACGGAACACCGATGCCGGTAAATAGAATAGGCATATATGATTTTTTTATACGAGATAATTTAGGAAACGTAAGGGCCGTGCTTACTGATGAGAGTCATAGTGCCAGTAGCAAATGTTCTATGGAACCAGGCCGGTCTGCAGTTGAAGAAAGCATTTTTGGAAAAGTAGATGCCAACGGGAATGCAACATCGGATAATGAAGTAAAGGCCAGGTTTCCAATAGCTAATATACCAGGGCAGGGCAATGGCAATGGCTGGCAAAGCAATACCAGCAGTTATGTAAGCCGGTTAGGTAATCTTATTGGCCAAAAAATAGGCCCGAATGTGTTATTGAAGGTGATGGCGGGTGATTATATTGATACTTATGCCCAGGCTTTTTACAAAAACCCGGTATCAAATCAGAACAATGGTTCTTCGCTAGTTAATGATGTGGTCTTGTCCCTTGTCCAGGCTATTTCGGGCAGCTCCTTTACTGGAAATGCTCACGGGGGTACGTCGTTCCCGGATCTTACATCACAATTAACTAATGATGTGCCATTTAAGTCAATCGTTGATCCCGATGCCTCTAATAATAATGGAACTGCACCAAAGGCATATTTATCGGTATTGTTTTTTGATGACCAGTTTAATTTTATAACTCCTGTAAACCCTTACGACAATAAACAGCGTGTCTGGAATAATCCGGGCAGCAATTCAAATAACAACTTACGGGTTGAGAGTTATGCAAAGCAAAATGGTTACGCATTCGTGTATGTGAGTAATTCAAGCGATGAGACCGTATATTTTGATGACCTTGTAGCCTCCATTAAACACAGCCCGTTGCTTGAGGAAAATCATTATTATCCTTTTGGAGCAAAAATTGCCTCCATTAGTTCAAGAAAAATGGGCGATTTAAATGAAGGGGCTCTAAAAAATCCCTTTCAATATCAGGGAGATTTTTCAGAAGTACAGGATGAAACGGCATGGAATGAATTTGAGCTTAGAAATTACGATGCGCAGATAGGGAGGTTTGTACAAAACGATCCCTATGATCAATTCGCAAGCGGGTTTGTAGGAATGGGAAATGATCCGGTGAGTTTACCTGATCCCAGTGGGGGGTGGGTTTTTAGTGAGGTTGGTCTGATTGAACATGGACTATGGACAGTCGCGGGTGCCACAGCTGGAGCGATTATAGCAAGGGCAACGAGTGGGCCGAATCAACAGTCTATAGAAAACGGTGCGTTAATTGGTGCTGGTATCGGCTTAGGGGCAAGTTTTGTAAATTGGGGAGCTGTTGGAAACTGGATGGGAAATACATGGAATAGTATTAATTGGGGAGGATTGAGAGGGTATGGAAATTTGCTAGCTAATCTTTATAATACAAGGGATGAAGCGGCTGAAGCCTGGTCAAAAGAATATGGAGCTGATGCTGTTAAAAATGCAGTTGAAAAAAGCTCCAACATTTATCAATATGACAAAGAGTTTAAAGACAAAAAAACAAAAAAGATAACAATCGTAACAAAATATTTTTATAATCCGGCTGAAACAGATCCTGATGATAATACAGGTTTTAGTCCCGGTCCTGGAGAAATGAAGGCCAGAGTACCACATGGGTCAAAATTAGTAGGACATATTCATGACCATCCCGATGACCGTGATGTGCACAATTTGAATTTTTCGAGACCAACGCCGGGATACCCAAGACCAAAAAAAGGCCATTATGATACTGATTTTTGGAAATTATATCCAACCGTAGATTTTTATTTGTTAAATTACCACGGCGTCTTACAGGTTTCCAGAGGTGATTATAGGTACGAAGGAACGCCAATAGATAGAAATGACCCAGAAATACCTATTGAGAGAGGACTGCTAAAGGGGCAGACGCCGTTTCGAATTCCAGGCGCTTTTAATGCGAGATTTATTCCTTAAATGTATTTTATTCTTTGAGTAGCCTCAATTTATTCTTGTTATATGAAAACTTTCTTTTTGTGTATAATCAATCTGCTCTGGATAGTTTCAAGCTATTCTCAGCCTAGATTTTCTAGACAGTATATTCGTTTTTATTTGAAAAAAATGTATTCTGTTGACACAATTAGCCCACAATGCATTTACCAAATAGATCGACACGTGTATACTTCTGCAGATAGTTTACAATTAGATAGCAGCCTGCATTCACTTTTATTTGGCAAAGTCTACTCGATTGAGTACAGTCATCCGGATGTAACAAAATATCCTAATGGCCTAGTAATTCTTCGTACAGTTGGAAGTCAATCAAGAAAGGAGATTGAAAAGCTATTTTCAATTGGCAAATCAAAATTTGTTGATAGATATTCGGGACCAGCCGAGGTATTACCCAATGCCAAAGACCCGTCTTTGATAATTGATGATTATGATGAATACAGGCCTTGGAGGTCCAAGGCATTAATTAATCGAATAAGTGTAAATGATATTAGCGCAATTAAAATATGGAATATACCTGTCAATTATTTAGACTTGCATGAAGAAAACAGAAAAAATGGATGCGTTCAAATTTGGATAAAGAAAGGAAGAAATATATATACACCACGATGATATTCTTTTAGTTACATTATCGTGAAAAAAAATAAGCTTACAAAGAAAAAAATAGAAACATTCGTGCTAACATTGGAAGTTGTTTGGCTCCTATAATGACACCTTGATTGGCTTGAAATCCCAGCGATAAATTTCCCGACAATACCTCTTATTAATCATGTGAAAAGGTCTCCCTGGTAGTGTATCATTGTGCATTGAAGGACCTATAGGTTTGGTACTCGCTGGTACAGAGATGGAGGCAGGCCCTCCGCAGGTATTGACAGATGAACAACAAATCGATCGTTATCCTGTGGCTCCCCTGGAAATAGCTCAGTTACCGCAGAACTAGGTTATTATGATATAAATACAGCGTATGTGTTTGACAAACCTACCGGTACCACCGCCTCTAACCTGCTGGATTATACCAATGACAATGGTATTAACAACCCCAATACATTTGCTGACAAAACGGCTACCAGCCAGAAAATGTACAAGCTGAATGCAGCGACTAACCGTACCGGCCTGAGCAGGATATTAAAAGTAATGGCAGGTGATAAAATAAGTATCCTTGCCAAAAGCTATTACCGGTATAGTGGTGGAACAGTTACAAAAAATGAATTTAACCCATCGGATTTAATCAACTCTTTCCTGGCCGTGGCAGCAGGAGGCAATCCCGCTTTACAACATGGGGCAACACCTGCACTTTTAACGGCTGATCCTGCGCTGGTTGGATCGCTAGACGGCTGGACCAGGGGAAACCCTTCCAATCCCAACAATAATGTAAAGGCTGCTGTTAACTATATTATCCTGGATGAACAATTTAAATACGTTACGGCAGGTTTTGACCCGGTAGATAACAGTAGTTCAGGGGGCTTAAGAAATCATTTTATACAGGATATACCAGTGCCAAAAAATGGATATATTTACATCTATTGCAGCAACGAAAGCAATATTGATGTGTTCTTTGATAACATGGAGATAACCGATACCAGATCTCCTATATTGGAAGAAACCCATTATTATTCATTTGGGCTTACTATGGCCGGTATATCTAGTAAAGCACTTGCCTTCGGGGGCAGTGAGAATAAATTTAAGTACAACGGGAAGGAACTGCAATCAAAAGAGTTTACAGATGGCAGCGGACTAGAATGGGAAGATTACGGGGCGAGAATGTATGACCCACAATTGGGAAGCTGGCATACTCCTGATCCACTTGCAGACCACAGCAGAAGATGGAGTCCATATGCCTATGCATACGATAATCCAATCAGGTTCATAGACCCAGATGGCATGGATGTTAGCGAATACATTTACACTGGTGATGCTGCACAAGCTGCTTTCAAGCAATTACAACAAGAGCGAAGAAATAAAGAGGAGATGGACCTCAATGAAGACCAAAATGGAGGAGATAAAGATAAGAACAAGGAAAAAAATAACGAAGAAAAAAAAGAAACTCCTCAAGAAAGGTATGAAAGGTTAAATAAAGAACTTGAGTTAAAATATCCTAAAAAAGTCGGAAAAGAAGAGGACCACCATGTAGATCCTCAGTATTTAGGTTATCCGAAGGATGGGTTAACGGTCCCGTTAAAGGGTCCATATCATCAAGGTATTACTAATGAGTGGAGAAACGAGACTGGATATGGAAAAGCTAAAAAGATTCCAACGGGTGCGGATTATGAAAAGTTAAAAGAAAAAATTTATGATAAATTTCCTTTGCCAGGTTTGAATTTTATGCAAGGAAATGTACAAACAAATATGAAGCCATCACAAGCTCAAGGATACGAACCATCAGCGAGCACTCTTCTTCGTCTTGCTAGAGCCCCTGTGATTGTGCTGGTGATGATTCAAGCAGCGGTAAACACAATAATTTCTGAAAATGAATTTAAAAAGCCGAATGGATTGAATTAAACTTATTAATATTAAAAATTAATGTCTAAAAAGAATCAACTTGTAAATGAAGTGTAATTAAAGGGCAAAATCATATATTAAATTCCCTATTCCTAATCACAAAACGGAAATGCTATTCGAAACATAATTGTAAATTTACCTTCAGCAGCGAAACTACATTTACTATCTGTGCGTTGTCTAATGCAGCCCGAAGATCAGTTAGGTCGGATTGTAGTGGATTCCCTTTTGGTTGAAATTATAATAAATCAAAAATAATAAGGTATATGGATTATCTCGATGAACTTTCAGTGACATTAAAAGGCAAAGTAAAACAGCAACATTTTATAAGGGCTGACATAGGGGTATCTACAAGGCAATTATTACTTAAAAGTTACAGGCGATTTCATGTGGAAATTCAGGACTATCCAAATAGGTATTTAATAATTGTAAAGGTTAACTCAGACTTGCTTTTTTCAGTAAACAAACCTGATATTGTATTTGGATTTTCTCAGCCTAATCAGCTAAATAATTTTCCCTACACAGTTTACACACAAGAAGATAAATATATCCCATCTCAAAATGAGGCTATGCAGAAGTTTTGGGATCTATTTTCGATGTTATTAAATGACTTTAAATTAACGGTGCCAGAATGTGTGTTTTTTTATTTTAACAAGGTGATTTTTGTATTAAACTCAAAAAGAGACGTAAGAAGTGCTTTGGATCAAATCATCGATTTTGTGAATAAAAACAATAAGGTTTTTAAGCGAAAAGTCGCCGCACCTAAAATAAATGCCAATAAAATTCCAGATAAAATAAAAGCAGTCATCCCTTTTTTAAAAAAATATAGTATTTCGGATGATTCAGAAAGAAGTGAACTAGTTGAACAAATGTCTAAAGATGAAATAACAACCTTAAAAGAGACTATTTTTCCAATAATGTCTGAAATAGAATCTTATTTAGATTCATTTAAAGATAAAGTTTTTACTGTTGAAGCTTCATTAATATTAGAGTTGGCCGAATTAGTTGCTGAATTGCGATTTAAATAAAAATACAAATCCCTGAATCATCCTTTTGCTGTTGTAATAGAATTGAGAACGCGGAAAGCCTATGATTTTACAGGCCCGCTCACTGGCAAATGATGCTCTTCGACTATCTGCTCCGTTAATTGCCTTTTGGTGGCAGGACCCATCCTTTTCTTCTTCCAAATCCTTTAGACGTTTTACATCAGCCGCTTCCAATCGCCCTTGAACACTCCCAAGATATTACAGGTTGAAAAAAATAAACGAAGCTCACCGAAATGATGGTATATGAACCGAGAGAACAGTTTGTTCCGTAATTATCAGATTTTTTTACGTAATTAAGGAGGTTAATGCCTTCGAAAGGATAACTGCACGTGCCTTTTTCGGGAAGCTGATCAATTCTATCTTTATGCCATCCTTAAGTTTAATATAAACAAAATATCTTACTTCAAAAGCCTTTACATCATCATTGCTCATTATTTCAAAAGCCATGATTTCTTTAAAATAATATTCTGTTTTTTTGTCAGACATATAAGGTAATATGATCCTTCTGATAATGCTTCTATTTCTTAGGCCTATAGTATTCTTTAAAAGATCGATTGTGACAATATTTATCGATTTGAAATGTATCCACAAGCTTGCATATAAAATAACCAGGAACGAAATTATAATTGGTATTAGATATAATGGCTTATAAGTTATTGTAGTGATAAAGTAAACCGTCAAGGCTGCTACCATGATGTCAGATATAATTCTTCCATTTAATATAGCTGCTTTTATAATAATGCTAGAGTCCGTGAATTCTGCATCAATACCTGGATCTTCTAAACTGCTTCTAAAAGTTTTAATAAATTCTGCCTTGTTATTTATCATTCTAATAATAAACTTGCGATGATTTTTTCATAGCAGCCAAATTTAGGCAATTTAGCTGCATGAACAATATTCCCCAAATATAGTTGGAGTTTTGCCATTTATTCTAGGTTCCTTATTCAGATCGTAAAGTCGGCAGGCAGGTCAGTGGCAAGAGCGTGGCCATCAAAATATCAAACGTTAGAAGAAACTGTTTACGAAGTTGCTGGAGCGGAAACCCCTTTTACAGAGCTGGTTTTTCCGGCTCTTTTTATTTTAAAAGTGCAATAGAAAATTATTGGGAAAATGAAGAGTTCGTATAGAAGGACCGTTGGCGTAACACCCGGTTCACGTTTCTATTTTTTCTAAATCGTCTTCGCCCTTACGATTTTATCCTCCCCAAATTGTTTTTTAATAGAATCAATGGATTGATAAAGTCGTATCATCTCCTGCGTATCTTCAAACAGGTTAATTTGATAGGTGCCGGCGATGAGATGGGTTAACCGCACACCGAGCAAAAGCACCAGCACCCGCCGATCATACAATTTGGCAAACAATTCCTTTACAGTTGTGATCAGCGTATGATCGGAGTTGCTGTAAGGAATCGTTTTTTGTTTGGTAAAAGTCTGAAAATCGGTATAACGCAATTTGACGGTGATGCAACCAGCCAGGCGGTTCTGTGAACGAAGTTCAAAGGCAACGCTTTCCGTCATGCGAACGAGAATGGCTTCCAGCGCATTCATATCAATGGTGTCCGTTTGAAAAGTCTGCTCGGTGGAAATGGATACCTGCTCAGAATAAGGAATGACCGGCGACTCGTCAATACCATTTGCACGTCGCCATAGCTCCAGACCGATTTTTCCATCAGATTTTTGTTTGCCCGTATTTAATTTTTATTACAGAAGTTGTACCGGGACAAAATAAAATTTACAGCAGGGACTATTTGAGTGATTGAAGCTGCTTTCGTTAAACAAATACCGAAAAACCTGTCTTTTCGATATTTACCGAATTTGCGAACAATTATTGTGGATTTTGCATATATTTATAATCAACTCTTCATTGCGGCTTCTATTAGGTCCGTCCTATCTAATTCCCACCGGGTTTAATCTCTGATTACAGCAAACGGTATCTCCTTTTCTAACTAACTAATGCTTCATTATGAAACATGGCCTTATTGTAATGGCAATTTTCGCTGTTATTTGCGCAAATGCCCAACCCCCCGCCGTAAATTTTGATCCTTTTGCTGTAACGACTATTGCCGGACCTGTTAACTTCATGGGGCCGGTGGATGCTGCCGGTAATATCTTTGTTGTAAGTGGTAGCAGCATCAAAAGAATCAACCCCGGTGGAACCATCACTACAATAGCAGGAACGGGTGTTGCCGGGTATGTTGATGGCCCGGGCGCCACAGCGCAATTTGACCATCCAACCGGCCTGGCATTGGATGCAGCGGGTAATATATTTGTGGCAGACCAGAATAATCATGCCATAAGAAAAATAACGCCTGACGGATTGGTAAGTACGCTGGCCGGCAGTTACGTGGATGGCAGTGGTAATGCAGCCCGTTTTAACGGCCCCAGTAGTGTTACTGTAGATGTGGCGGGCAATTTGTTTGTAGCAGACGGGTACTATGTTTTAAAAGTAACACCAGCCGGGGTAGTCAGCATATTTGCAAGCCTTAGTTTATATTCTAATCTGGTTGATATTACCATTGATTTGCAGGGAAATTTGTACGTGCGTGGAGGGGAAGGTTTATTGCTTAAAATTACGCCAGCCGGAGTGGTTACCAGCGTTGGCCTCGCTCCCCCGAACCAGGGTGGTTTTATGCTGGGTATAACCGTTGATAAGTTGGGAAATATTTATGTCATCAATAACAAGTTCAACGCACCCATTGGTGATATCATCTATAAAATTTTCCCATCAAGTGCTTCGGCTCCCATTGCGGGTTCATATGCGGGATACAAAGATGCTACCGGCCCGGAAGCCCAATTCTTTGGCTCCCGGTATTTATCTGTTGACCCGGCTGGCAATAACATATATGTATCAGAAGCCAACGATATCCGTAAAATAAGCAAACCTGTATTGAGTTTTACTACCAATACCGGCGTTGCTTCCTCTCCCGGGTATTTTAATATCAGTGGCAATTATCTCACCGGTTCGGTCAACCTGCAGGCGCCTGCAGGTTATGAACTGGCGCTTGCCGATGCAGGTCCTTATTCCTCAACGCTAACCGTAGCACCAGTTTCCGGTGAGGTGCATGTACTTAAAATATTTATACGCCTGGCTGCTGGCATTGCAGAGGGAACCTACAACGACTCTGTTGTGTTAAGCTCCGGTGGCGCTATTACGCAAAAGTTGGGTGTTGCCGGCATTGTGTCACATATGCCGAAAAAACTGGTCATCATTGGTTCAGGCACATCGGCCTGTGTTGGCCTTGATCCTGCAACGGCCTGTTATGTTGGTAAAGTAAGCAGTAACTACAACAAATTTGCGCCGCCTGATACCAGCATTGATAATCACCTGGCACGCGGCAGCACCAATTGTTATAATGGTATGCCTTCATCTTATATTTCTCCTTATGGCTCAGGCAGCATCTATGCACCTATAAAAGATATCAATATTACTGCGGCACTGGCACTCAATCCGGATGCGGTGCTGGTTAATTATCCCACCCAGGCATACGACGTGCTTTCCATAAGTGAAATCATGTTCTGCCTGCGCACCATCAGGGATTCTGCCAATAAAAAAGGCGTGCCCTGTTATATTACCACCACCCAGCCAAGAACAAGCCCGGCCAGCTTTAATACGCCGGCCATAAAATTAAAACTTGCTGCTTTAAAGGACAGTATTCTTGCCGTGTTCGGCAATTTTGCGATAGATTTCTGGACGGGACTTGTTAACCCTGCAGACAGTTCTTTATTGTATGACCAGGGAGATCAGACAAATATAAACCCAACCGGTCATACTATTCTGGCCCAGCTCGTCATAACCAGGAACGTATTTGGTGGCGTTGTTTTACCCGTTGGTACCGGCACAGGTGTGAAAGCTGATTATTTTAATGGTATTGATCTTTCGTCAGCAGCCGACACCCGGATAGACCCTGTCATCAATAATAATTTTGCCAACGTGTCACCTGACCCGGGCATTGTAAACGCGGACAATTATTCGGTACGCTGGACGGGGCAGGTGCAGCCATTGTATGATGAAACCTATACCTTCTACACAAATACAGACAACGGTGTAAGGCTTTGGGTGAATGGTGTTCTTTTGATTGATAGCTGGGTGAACCAGCCAGTATCAGAAAAAAGCGGCGCTATTGCATTGGCGGGCGGTCAGAAGTATGATATCAGAATGGAGTATTACCATACTACAGGTAATGCCGTTTCAAAATTATTATGGTCAAGTGCAACAACGCCAAAGGCAATCATTCCAACAACACAATTATACCTGCCGTTTACGGCGGTTATACCGCCGGTACCTATGTGTACTGGTAATACATTGCCTGCCAACGGCAGCACCATTGCTACGCAAACCACTGCAACACTCACATGGCAGGTTGAACCCAACATAACTTCTTATGATGTGTATTTGTGGTCGGGTGCAACCGTTCCGGCATTACCAACAATCAATATTGCCGGCCAGGTCAATACTACATACAATGCAACCGGCTTAACCGCCGGCACATTGTACAACTGGTATGTGGTACCCAGGAATGCCACCGGTGCAGCTACTACTTGCGGAATAGCTAATAAAACAACGTTTACAACGGCAGTAGCAACAACCGGTAACCAGCCGCCAGTATCTGTTGCAGGCATCGACGCATTGATAACATTGCCTTCCAGTTCAGTTACACTGGATGCCAGCGGTTCTTATGACCCCGATGGTAATATCAAAGAGTACTATTGGTTCCAGGCTACAGGTCCTGTTCCGTCGGTGATAGGAAATAATTTCTCAAAATTCACTACGGCCACCGGTCTTACAGCCCCGGGCAAGTATATCTATGTGTTGCAGGTAACAGACAACCTTGGCATACATGCCTATTCGCAAAAAGTAGTTACTGTAAATCCTGCGGGAACCGTTGCGATTCCGTCTTGTGTTACCAATACATCGCCAATTAATGGCAGTACGCTGACTACGCAAACAACGGCAACGCTTACATGGCAGGCCTCTTCACCGGCAATAATAGGATCAATAACAGTTTATGATGTATACCTGCAGGCAGGTACTGGTACACCAACACAATGGGTAGCACCTACCCGGGATTTAACGTATAGCGTATCTGGCCTGACACCCGGCACTACCTACAGCTGGTATGTAGAACCCAGAGGTGGATTCGGTGACCCTACTATTGGAGCAGCTACTGGCTGTGAAACTGCAAACAAAACAACATTTACAACGGCCGCAGCGCCAGCGGGAAACCAGCTACCGGTATCTGTTGCGGGCAGTGACCTATTGATCGTATTGCCTGTCAGTTCCGTAACACTGGATGCCAGTGCTTCTTATGATCCGGATGGCAGCATTACCGAATATTACTGGTTCCAGGCGCAGGGACCTGTTCCGTCTATGATAGGAAATAACTTCTCAAAAGTTACTGTTGCTACCGGTCTTACCACACCAGGCACGTATATATATGTGCTGCAGGTAACAGACGACGTTGGTGTACATGCCTATTCACAAAAAGTGGTTACCGTAAATGCTGATGGAACAGTAACGGTATCCAATGGGGGCCCTGATGCAATGATTACACAGCCTGCCAGTTCTGTAACGCTGGATGGCAGCGCTTCTACTGGCAATATTGTACAATATTACTGGTTCCAGGCACAGGGACCTGTTCCGTCTGCGATAGGAGATCATTTCTCAAAAGTTACTACTGCTACCGGGCTTACAACGCCGGGTACATATATATATGTGCTGCAGGTGATAGATAACAATGGCGTGCATGCCTATTCACAAAAACTGGTTACTGTAAGGGCTGAAGGTACCAGGGTGATGGATGCATCAGCACAAACAACCTTAGCAACGGCCTCACCATCAAAAGCTGGTGAAAGTTCATCACTGCCATCAGTAACTGCAGTTATCAGTCCAAACCCGGTGGCTACCGGCAGCCTGTTAAAACTGCAGATCAACAGTAACAAAGCCGGAATGGTGATAGTAGATATTGTTAGCAGCAATGGGGTCATTGTTGGCAGTAAGAAAGTGAACCTGGTGGCAGGCATCAACAATACCAATGTAAACACTTACGGACTTGCGCAAGGTTTTCATGTAATCAGAATTACAGGCAGTGATAAACCACTCAACCTGAAGTTGGTGATTCAATAAAATGCAACCATGCTATTGGTTACAAAGCCGCTCCGTAACAAGGGTGGCTTTTTTATTTTTAAGTGGTAAATTTGCCTGGTATCAACCAGAGAATTGAGCTGGGTTTTCCGGCTCTTTTTTATTTTGACGGGGTAAAAGATGACTTTTTGGGGAAACAAATTGTTGGAGCAGCAGTATTTTGGTATTGATGTATCAGACCAGTATATAAGTATGGAGTGTAAATTTTGTAAGGAAACCTTTTCCGAACCCAGTCATTACCTTTACACGGGATAAAAAGTTCTTTGAAATGCGCAGCATTCAGTAATGCAAAAAAGTATAATTAGACGATTGTTGAATGATTTTATGTTATCACCAAATATTAAAATGAGTTATGTCATCAATTAGTATCAAAAAACCAATTGCATTAAATATGGATGTTGTTGAAATAGATGAACATCTGCCATCCATTAAAATGACTGTTGAATTGAATATAGAACATCCTACGGGTAAAATTTTTTATCAGGCTAATGATATATGGTTTGACTGTAGCGAATGGGATGATTTTACATTGGCTTTGAAACAATTATCTGGAAGTAACAACAGCAAAGCTTGTTTGGAGAACTTGAGTGATAATTTCAAAATTGTCTTTGCAAAAGATAATAATATTATTAAGCTTGATTTTACCGTTCTGGAAAATAACAGTGGCGAAGGGATTGCGTCTATTAAGTTCTCTTCAACAATTGGTGATGATTTATTTATTCCAATTAAAAATCAGTTTGTTGAATTTGAAAAGTGGTGGTAGGCTTGGTAGTGTCCCCGCCGAACGACGATGGAGGCGGGTCCTCCGCACGACTTGCGGGGCAAATCCTGCAGCGTATTGATTATTGACACGAGGGCAACTACGAAGCGCTATTTTCAACAATTCATTCGCCCTGTTACTCAATTCATGGCAGTTGAATATTCGCCCAGACTGGCCTGCTGTACATTTGCCTAAAACCTGTATGCAAAACAAACCTGTTACCCCGATACCAGCGTTTCTCTTTTTTGCAATTTTACTGACGGCGGGCTCCTGCAAAAAGGAAAAGCAGGCTCCCGGTACGCCTGCAATACCCGCTGCGGAAATGGAGTATTTTAATCTTATGGACAGGGAAATCAAAGCCAGTGCGCCATCTTTTTCCATTGATGTAAACCATGACGGCCGCAAGGACCTTGCATTTGGCACTTTGCTGGTGGGCGATCCAATCAACCAGGTAGATAAACTTCAGTTTTTAATAGCATCCAATATTCAGGTGAACCTGCCCGTTAACGATAGCGAAGAAGTACCGGTGATGAATAACGGGGACGAAATTTTGCCGGCAGATTTTAATGGATATCGCTGGTTTGAATTGTCTTCCGTCGTGCTTGTCCAAAAAGTTATTTCTTTTACTGCACCGGATGTTTGGGAAGGGCACTGGAAAAATGCGGTGCACAGCTATCTGCCTTACCAGGTTGCTGAAAATGGAAAGCGGTACAATGGCTGGGTGGAATTAAGTACCAATTTGACAGGTGAAAAAATCATATTGCACAGGGCAGCGGTGTGCAGGGAAGCCAACAGGGTTATTAAGGCAGGAAAATAAATAAGCAATAAGCCAGGATCTGGCATGCCAGGCACAGGACGCCAACACGCAATTCCACGCCTCATTCCTGCGCCAGTCGCGGGCCAGTCGCGGCACATGTGGGGGTTCGATTATATCAATTTTTTTCAAATAAAATTAGTCATGCGATATTTAATAGTATTAATTCTGCTATATTTTGCTAAAACAACAAGCGCCCAGGAGCAACGCGAAATTGAAAGACAGTTTTATGATGTTGTGAGAAAATACATCAACATAGATTCTATAAATAAAAGTAACGAACAACGCGTATATTTTGTAAAGCCGCCTGTTTCTGTATATATGATAGAATTTTATTCTGATATACTCTATGACGTGAAATTTGGAAAAGATTCCTTTAACTACATTATTACACCTGACACTTTTCAGTTTCACAACCAGAAAATGTATAGCGTATTTCAAAGAGATTCAATCAGGTATGACCGTGTAAAGCTTGATTCAATTATAGAGGACCGGTTTCAAAAGTATATGTTACCAAAAGGTGTAAAAAATGCTTTTTCTGGCAATCCGAAATACTATAAAGAGTTTGATACGTTTTTGGCGAAAAAGGAGAATAAAGACATAAGGGCTGTTATCTATCTTCGTCCCGCCTTTATTTATATATATCCAGTTATCAGGATGGATAACAAAATTATCTGCTACGCTTTTTATGAAAAAGCGGCGGATAAATGGGGATATGGAATGGCGGCAGTTTTTAAATACGAAAATAATCAACTTGTGTTGGTGAAATCTTATCAAAAGTGAGCAACTCCACGCCTCATTCCTACGCCAGTTGTGGTTACAGATGTAAAATATCAGCAACTGGCCGGAACTGGCGCAAGTGTTCCCGCAGACATTCAAATATTTTTTTTTTGATACCCTGAACTTAATGTCTGCGGGACAACTTGTGCCTATGATCTATAACGGACTGATCTTATTTTAAAAAGTCTCCGATATGCCAGGCACAGGAAGCCAACACACAATTCCACGCCTCATTCCTGCGCCAGTTGCGGAGATTGCACCGCAAGGAGGCTTTTATTTTGGAGGAATTCAACAAATAGTTATCCCTAAACCTTGGACAATACAGGGAGTCGAGGTTTTGGGAAGTTATCCATTAAAATAAAAACTATAAGATGAATATTAAGGATTATTGCGTTGAAATATTTAATCTATTGATTAGTGTTAGGGAAGATTCCTGGAGTAAAGAATTTGCATCAATAATAAACGGATTTGAGGACTTTGAAAAAAGTACATTATTGCATAGAATTGGCAAAATCTATGCAGGGATGGGATCATTTAGTGATTTGGTCTTATATAAAGATGGGGCACTATGTTTTGAAGAAAATGAAAAATTAGATGAATTGAGGAAAAGATTGTTTGAGGAATTGAAAAGAAATCGCTAGACAATAAACTGGTATCATATCTGAATACCACTTTTCGAGAATTGCCTTCAAATAATAGGTTTACAGAGCTGGTTTTACCGGCTCTTTTTTATTTTAGCGGATAAAAGATATTTTTTGTAAGAACCAAAGCGCTGGAACAGTGCGAACTCCACGATCTTTCTGTAATATACTGTTCGGATATCCGAACGGAAGCATGTAAGCTTCAATAGACAAACATTTTTTAGGATTGTGTCGAGTAAAGATTTGCAGTACACGAGTGCGACGCCACCGCAGCCAAATAAGAGTTACAATGCCTGGCTCATAATAATCATTGTTATATAAGACAAATCATTCTACGGAGTCGTAAAACTCCCCCATTGGGGGTCGGGGGGCCGGAGGTCCGGAGGTCTAGGGCAAGCTGAAATAAAAAGAAGCGCCTTTTCCCACAGCAGCTTTTGCAATGATTTGCCCGTTATGCCGGGTAATAATCCTTTTTACCAGCGAAAGGCCAATACCGGCACCCTCAAATTCGTTCTGGCTATGCAGGCGCTGGAACACGCCAAACAATTTATCTGCATACTGCATATCAAATCCTGCTCCGTTATCGCTGATAAAATAATAAGGCGAGTTGACATCTTTGCCATAGCCTATCTCTACCACTGGCGTCTCATTTTTAGAAGTATATTTTATTGCATTGCTGATCAGGTTTATCCAAACCTGTTTTATCAGCCCCTTATCGCCCCTGGCGGCAGGCATGGGATGGATCAACACCTTATACTTGTTTGCCGGAACATCCTGCAACAATTCGTCCAAACAAGATTTTGCCAGTTCCTCCATATTGATGACCTGCTGCTTTAATTCCTTTCTGGATAGCTGCGAAAACGAGATAAGATCATCTATCAGCTGTCCCATATTGCGGGCATTGGTAATAATTTTGCCGGTAATACGGCCGGCTTCTGCATCCAGGCCGGGGGCATAGTCTTCATTGAGTATCGAGGCATAACCGCTGATAGCGCGTAAGGGCGACCGTAAGTCGTGCGACACCGAATAAGAAAAAGCCTCCAGTTCTTTAATGGCCGCATGGAGCTGCTGTGTACGGTCCTCTACCGTTTGTTCAAGTGTATGCTGGGCCGTTTTTACCTTAACAGCCATCGCATTAAAAGCGCGGGCCAGTTCTCCCAGTTCATCGCTTCGTTCAGCTTCTACCGATACCGTATAATCGCCAGCCGCCATTGCAGCGGTTGCCGCTGTCAGATCATGTAAGGGGCGGGTGATATTGCGGCTTGTTATCCAGGCAAGCACCATTCCAATCACCACCAGCACAGCGCCAATAGTAATGACCCAGGGAAAAAAACGCCTGGATGGTTCCATGATAACCCCTTCTGAAAATTCTATCAGTACTATCCATGGCGTATTGGGAATGGAGCCGGCGGTAGCGATAACGGGACCTTCCTGCTGGCGTGTGTATTCAAAAATATGGTGTTCATAGGCTATATCCACCGGGGGAGCCGCAATCGGGCGGATCATATCTGTCCAGAGACTTCCATCCCTGTTTCCCACGGAAAGGACGGCATTGGTACCCAGCAGCTGCGAGAGTTGGGCAAGCGCTTTTGGAGTAGCCGTCTGCCGCCGCCATCTTACCAGGTACCCAATGGTCTTATTTTTTTCGGCAACGGCCGCCACGATAGGGTAGTAGATAGTATCTTTTACCTGGAAGAATTTCCCGACTTTACAGGAATCGGGGGAGAGCGAACCAGCGGACAATGATTCCCGTGAGTTAAACTGTATAGTGGATCCCGCCGGCGCCGAACGAACCAGGGTCCGGCGGCTGGCATCAAGGAGCTCTACCAGCACCCAGTTGCTGTCCAGCCGCAGTTTGTCCAGCAATTGTTGTATGGCAGTAGTACTGTCCGGCGTATTGGCGTATAAATAATTTTTTATTGATTGCTGTGAAGCGGCCGTATGGGTTGCGCTTATTGTCGCAGCGGCAGACTGACCAAAGAGAGAACACAACTGTTCAGTAAGCGTTTCCAGGCGCTCTTTTCCCATTGCCAGCGCCGCTTTCTTTACGCCCAGCTGAGACAGCCATCCCAGCGCCACTACAATACATATTAACAACATGCATATTAGCAGCGGAAGCCGCTGCTGTATGGAAAGGCCACGAAAGGAAAATTTCCTGGTTCGTGTTTTCACCGGTATATTGCTATTCATATCCAGGGTTTTAAGGATAATGGTTTACTACGGTAACGGCAATTGTCTGATTCAACGTGGGTATTGATTTCAATAGGGCGGATAAAAAGATGGGGAAAAACCAGGCATTTGTTTACTTGCAACGATCCCGTGGTAACGAAGTTATTTTACAAAATGATAGAAAGCAAGATTCGGTGTAAGAATAAATTTACTGTAAGAGTTTACCATTATCAGGCGCATTCTTTTTTTGTTTAAACGTACTCGCGCGTCGCCGCAATGGAAATATGTAATGGGCAATCATGCAAAGAATCATGGATCCAGGTTTAGGCGTCCGCCTGGACCGGCAAAGCAAGCTGTACATGTTACAGAAGAAACAAGCGCAGATTATAGCACTTTCACAAAAGACAATAAAAGAATTACATGGGGCTGGAATTGATAGAATATATTTTCTTCCCAGGCAGGCCCCGGCGAAGGAGCGTTGGGCAAAAATGCCGGACTCAAGTACTTGAAAGAACAGGATATCCATCGATAAATAATTATTACACGCAACGTTTTAGGGCATATCGCTTGTCAGCTACAAAAAAAAACACATGAAATACATTTTTTTTGCAGCCTGCCTCTTTTTAACGGCCTGCAATAAACAGGGAAATGATCCGGTTAATATCAGTGGCGACTGGGAACTGCGGATGGTACGAAGTGATATGCCCACCACGATGTATCCTGCCGGAAACAATAATATCATTGTATTTACAGCCAATACCTATAGCAGGTATGCAGGCGGGGTGCTGTTGAAAACGGGAACTTATACCATAATACCCGATGCAACTTTTAATGCGCTGGTTGTCCGGCCCGGCGAATACACCCACCGGATAGTTTATGACGGTAATGACAATGCGCAAAAAATATTTATTCAGCTAAGCGGCGATAAACTGGATTTTGTGACGGGCCAGTTTGCAACAGATGGCGGCGTGCAGGAAGAATACCAACGGAAAACTAGCTATTGATTATTGCCACGGGCGGTTAACAATGTGATAATATGCGGTTGATATTCCGGTAATCCGGGTAGTTCAACTTTGTGCCCCATCACATTTTGGTAAATGAATAGTAAGACAGTTTTCTATTTAATCATTGCGGGCGTGCTGTTTTGCAAGTCAATACATGCGCAGCAAATACCATCGATAAAACATGCTTTTACAGTCATCGCACACCGGGCAGATCATGTAATTGCACCCGAGAACAGCCTGTCGGCCATTGACAGCGCCATTGCACACCATGCAGATTATGTAGAACCCGATCTGCGCACCAGTGCCGATAGCAACCTCGTTATTATGCACGATGAAACCATTGACCGTACAACGACGGGCAGCGGGAAAGTAAGTAAGCTGCTCATGAGCGTATTGGATACCTGTCATTTTAAAAACAGTGCCGAAACCATTCCGGGTTTTGAAGCCTGCCTGCAACATTGCCGCGATAAAATAAATATTTACCTGGATTTTAAAAACGCGGATGTGAGACAAACCATGGCGCTACTGGAGAAATACCAGTTTCAGCAATCTGTTCTTGTGTATATCAACCAACCGCAGCAATACATTGAATGGCGGAAATGGGCGCCACAGGTACCGCTTATTCTCAGCTTGCCCAAAGAAGTTAAAACGCCCGATCAACTCGCGCTTTTTCTGCGAAAATACCCGGCTGAAGTGCTGGATGGAAATTTCAATGTGTACAGCCCGGAGATGGTAACAAGGGCAAAAACACTGGGAGTAAGGGTTTGGCCCGATATACAAAGCAGCAATGAAATGATCAACTGGCCCAAAGCATTGGCTACAGGTTTCGACGGGCTTCAAACCGATCATCCGCAGGCGCTTATCCAGTGGCTGACAGATAAAGGGAAGAGATAATAATGGGAATGTAATATTGTTGATCATTGAATTGTTGGTCATAAGACCAGCAATGGCTGGAAATGAGGCCGCCTCAAAAATACTTTTGAGACAGCCTCTTTGAAAGTCGGGATGACTGGATTCGAACCAGCGACCCCGTCGTCCCGAACGACGTGCGCTACCGGGCTGCGCTACATCCCGCAATCATTTTAATCAGCCATCAAATGTAAAGTATAGCCGCCATTTATCAAAAATACCCATTGCCGGGCAGATGAATACAATAGCTTTATAGCCTATCAAAACACAACGCCCATGCTTGTAAGGTATCTTGCAATGATAACTGCCCTGGTTATATATTTCAGCGCCTGCAAACAATCCGTACCGGCAGACACACCCGATTTTCTGGCAGCCAATATTGATACAGCCGTAAACCCCGCAGACGATTTTTTTCAGTATGCCAACGGGGGATGGATAAAAAAAACACCCATTCCTGCAGCCGAAAGCCGCTGGGGAATCGGTAACCTGGTAAAGGAAGAAATTTACACCCGTCTGAAAAATATCAATGACAAAGCGATTGCGGAAAAGGCCGGGGCCGGCACCAGCAGTCAGAAAATTGGAGATTTTTGGTCAAGTGGAATGGATAGCCTCTCAATCGATAAACAGGGCTTACAACCCATTCAGCCCGATCTTGATAAAATAAATGCGATTGCTTCCATAAAAGATATCATTGCAGTAGCAGCCGCATTCCACGCGAAAGGTATTGAGGCATTGTTTGCCGATTACATAGGACAAGATGCAAAAAACAGTGAAGTAATAGCCTACCAGCTTTGGCAGGGCGGACTGGGAATGCCTAACCGCGACTATTATTTTAATACAGATGCCAGAACGCTGGTGGTAAGAAAGGCCTACCAGGATTACATCACAAAAACATTTCAGCAATTGGGCAATGATAGCGCAACGGCCGCGCAGATAAGCAATTCGGTGTACCGGTTGGAAACCCGCCTGGCAAAATCATCGCGCAAACTGGCCGATCTAAGAGACCCATATGCCAACTACCATAAAATGGATATGCCGGCATTGAATCAGTTATCCGGCAACCTTAACTGGAACCTGTACCTGGCTGCTATCGGCGTTAAAAAAATCGATTCGGTCATTGTTGGCCAGCCGGAATTTTATGCTGCCCTGAACAATGAATTGAAAGCTACCAGCATCGCCGACTGGAAAAATTATCTCCGTTTTCATCTGGTAAGCAGCAGTGCATCTTTCCTCGACAAACAAAGCTTTGATAACAATTTTGCGTATACAAAATCCCTGACCGGCGCGGGAGAACCAAGGCCAAGATGGAAAAGGGTATTGGATGAAGAAGAAAATGCCATGGGTGAATTGCTGGGACAATTATTTGTAAAAGAATATTTTAATGAAACCGCTAAAAAAAGATATGCAGACCTCGTAGAAGCCATCAGGGATGCTTATAAGGATAGGATTAAAGCATTGCCCTGGATGACAGACAGTACCAAACAAAAAGCACTGGAGAAATTAGCTGCCATTACCAGGAAAGTAGGATACCCGGATAAGTGGAAAGATTTCGGTGCCATGGACATTGGAAAAAAACCGTACGTAATTAATGTGCAAAAAGCAAACGAATGGTGGTTTAACTATTATGTAAATAAATTAGGCAAGCCTGTAGACCGTACAGAATGGGACATGAGCCCGCAAACATACAATGCCTATTACAACGCCAGCAATAACGAAATTGTGTTACCCGCAGGAATGTTTGCGGTACCTGGCAAAAAAGATGAAGAGCTGGATGATGCGTTTGTATATGGATATGCAGCAGCCTCTACCATTGGCCATGAAATAACACATGGCTTTGATGACCAGGGAAGACAGTTTGATGCCAAAGGAAATCTGCAAAGCTGGTGGCAGGCAGCCGACTCAGTTGATTTTACACAACGAACAGCAAAAATCATTCAGCAATTCAATGAGTTTAACCCGGTAGATACATTGCATGTAAATGGCAAGGCTACACAGGGAGAAAATATTGCCGATCTGGGAGGCTTGTTGCTGGGGCTGGATGCATTGAAGAAAACTGCTGTATACAAAAAAAATGAAAAAACGAATGGGTTTACGCCCATTCAACGCTACTTCCTGGGTTATGCCTATAGCTGGATGCTGCAAACAAAAAAGGAAAAGCTGGCCAACCAGTTAATGGTAGATGTACACGCACCAGCCAAAGAAAGGGTAAACGGACCGCTTGCCAACCTGCCCGAATTTTACGAAGCATTTGGCGTTAAACCAGGTAATAAAATGTACCGGCCCGATAGCCTGAGGGTCAGCATTTGGTAAACAATGCTGATTGGCTGATATTATTATTGCCTGGATCATTACAGCTCACCGTTACTGATGCGGTTGATAATGCTATTCTGTTTCCCGCGTCAGCGAATAATGCAGCGTACGCACACGCTCAATGGCTTCCTGTAAACTAAGCTCTGCATTGTATACGGATTGGTCGGTTGCCAGTTGATTTTCGGTTTTGGCAAATCGTATCCACAACAAAGCGGAAGCAAGAATCTGGTTGATTTCATTTTGCAGTTCGTTGGCGGCTTGCTGGCGCCCCGAAAGGCAGATGTTTAATTGATGGGTGACTTTTAACAGTGTTGTTTCCATAGTGCTTTTTAATTCATACTATGAAACCGAATACCATGCCGGCAGGAAAGCCCTTGTTAATCATATGTTTACTATGAATTGGTTAATACAATCGTCCCAATACCGGATACTGGTTCCCAACTGGCAACATTCTTAACTGGCAAATTTATTTTTTTATGTACGCATAAAAAATAAGGACCTTGTTGCAGGGACAACAGGTAAAAAAGCTAATAGAAAACCTCTATGTTTTTGAGACCAGGCAACAAGATAGGGTACCATGAATGGTTGACCTTATTGAATACTGATTGCATACATGGGCCTAGTTTATCCACCAGTCATGCTCGGCATTGACTGAATTTTCCAATATGGGTTGTTTGTTTTTTTTATCGGTATAAACAATACGGGCCGATATTTTATTATCAGATTCATCGGCAACAGGTGTAAGATCGGCGGATTGATTGGAGGTACGGGCAGTTTTCCTGGAGGGCAATAAGAAACTGTAAAAGCTCTTTAGTTTTTGTTTGAACATACACTAATGATTTTATTTTAAAGGAAGATCCTGCCTCACGTTTCTGCAGGCCAAAATACCCGCAAAAATAATTCCAGACAGCAACTGTTTTTTCTGCTTTCAATAGAATCCACTGCTTTACAGGGAACTAAAAGACATTAATGGACAATTAAAAATAATTAAAAATATTTACTGGTTTGTCAATACGGTTTTACCCCTACCTTACTATACTGAATGGTCATGCTTTCGGGCAGCAATCGTTTACAATTTTATTAGCTAAGTATTGCTCGCGCTACGCGGACTCAAAACTCTTTTTCTTTTTTGTCTCACAGAGCTAAAGCCTGCAAAAGGGCAGGGGCGGGTATTAATAAAGCAATCATCCGCTTTCGTCGGATTATCTAAGCGGATGATTGAACGTATAGCTGTAACTACGCTGAGGGCAGACCCGGTTTAACCCATGGTTTTAACCCATGGTATTGAGATTCATATTTGCCGGCTGCTCCTTTTCATACCCACGCTTTGAAGAAGATTTTTTATTAAATCGCAGAAAATCGGATATACTGTCCTTTAGTGCAATTCCCCAATCGCCGGTTTTGTTTATGATCTTTTTCCTTGTATCGGCGCCTTTACCCGGAGAAAGCAAAATAGCCGCCAGGGCGCCAATGGAAGCACCGGCTATAAAGCCCAAAATAATTTTCTTGTTTTTGCTATTGTAATATTTCATGTCATTTCATTTTTAATGATGAATAAAATTGTTTAGCCCTATCTCCGGTTCAAATGGCTTTGTGATTAATTAGTGCCGCTTAAAATACTGCACTTCGGCTTCGTGTTTTTTTGCCGCAGCCAGCGAAGAAAATGTACCCAGGTTACGGCGCCGGCCCGTTGATGGATTTTTCTTGCGGGAGTAGAGCCGGTACTCACCAGATTTCAATTTGCGTATCATGTCATGTTTTTTACAGGTACAAAAACAATCATTGTGCCAGCCAGTCTGCCCAATCGTTAAAATAACACCGGCCTGTTACCGTAGATTTATTTCCCCGGTTAACCTGCATAGCATACAGCAAATCCGGCAATAACATAGCAAGTTCCGGGTGTGCGGGCAATGAGTGTGTTGATATTTTTGATGTTTAAAATAAATGCAGTGGAAAACATCAAAAAACAAATAGCCGCGATTAACTGGGTACAGGTTGCAGACGGTTTGAATAAAAAAGGTTTCGCATTGGTACCAGGTTTCTTAGATGATGAAAGCTGCGGGCATCTCTTACAAAACTATGAGATCCGGACGCTCTACAGGAAAACAATAGTAATGGAACGCTATCGGTTTGGGCTGGGCGAGTATAAATATTTTAGCTATCCCTTGCCTGGTTTGTTACAAACCATCAGGGAAGAAGTATATGCCCGGGTATGGCCTGTAGCAAATGAATGGATGGACATGCTGGGTATCGCAAAAAAGTTTCCCGCTTCGCTGGATGCCCTGCGGGAAGATTGCTTCAGCAAGGGACAACCCGAACCAGCCGTACTGATATTGAAATATGGAAAAGACGGCCACAATACCCTGCACCAGGATTTGTATGGTGAAGTTTTTTTTCCCTTGCAACTGGTGATTTTTTTAAACGAACCGGGTACTGATTATACAGGAGGAGAATTTGTTTTATTGCAGCAAACGCCCAGGGCACAATCAAAAGCCATTGTATTGCAACCAGGCAGGGGAGATATGCTTTTGTTCGCTACCCGTTTCCGTCCGGTAAAAGGCAGTAAAGGATATTACAGGGCGCAAATGAAGCATGGTGTAAGTGAATTGCATACGGGAGAGCGGCATACGGTTGGCATCATTTTTCACGATGCCAAATCATAATAAATTAGTAAAATCTGCGGTTTTTCCCTCGAAAAAGGCTGTTATCACCAGTAATTACACTTGTGTGAATAACTTTTTAGGTAAATAGAAATAGCTGTTTTATTTTAGCAGGGGGGTATGCCCATTCCTCCGCATTACTAACAATTAAATTCAATTTAAAATGGCAAAAGCAGTAAAAAAAGCAGCTAAAAAAGCAGCACCAAAAAAGGCAGCTAAGAAGGCCGCTCCTAAAAAAGCCGCTCCAAAAAAAGCAGCCAAGAAAGCCGCTCCAAAAAAAGCAGCTAAGAAAAAATCGGCCCGCAAACCCAACGCGGCATTTATGGTGCCCCTTACTTCCAGCCCTGCTTTGGCAGACGTAATTGGTAGTAAGCCGTTGCCAAGAACAGAAATCATCCGGCAGATCTGGAACTACATTAAGAAGAACAAATTGCAGGATCAAAAGAACAAAAGAATGATCAATGCAGACGCAAAATTAAAAGTGCTGTTTGCCGGCAAAACACAAATTTCTATGTTTGACCTTGCAAAAGTGGTGAGCAAGAACGTCAAATAAATTTTTGCACCGGTTGCATAAGCTAATAAAACGGGGATACTTCCAGAAGCATCCCCGCTTTTTTTTGTAAACAACTCACAACGTCACCTTATCAACGTGATGTTGAGCAATGGAATAATTGGCACATCGCTGTTACTGCTTAATCTTTGTAATTTTAGCCATGCAACAAAACATTTTCCTGCTTTACGGCGCCAATGGCTATTCAGGCAGGCTGATTGCCCGGTTTGCCCATCAATATGGGTTGCAGCCGGTGCTGGCAGGCAGAAACCAGCAGGCCATCGTTGCCCTGGCCAATGAATTGCACCTTCCCTGGCGCATAGCCGATCTTAACGATCACACGGCACTTGAAAATAGTATGCATGATATAAGCCTGGTGGTAAACGCTGCCGGCCCCTATGATCTTACTGCAAAACAAATGATTGCTGCCTGCATGGCAACCCATACACATTATATAGATTTGAATGGCGACCTGGAAGTGTTTGAAATGATACAGGGGTACAACCAGGAAGCCATGGAAAAAAACATTATGCTGCTGCCTGGCGCCGGCTTTGATGTAGTACCTACCGACTGTCTTTCTTTATGGTTAAAAAAGCGCATGCCCGATGCCGATAGGCTGGAAATTGCATTTGCAATTATAGGCAGCAGGCTATCGCGTGGCACAGCTGTTACTACTTTACAAAAACTGGGTATGCCCGGCGCCTGCAGGAAAAATGGCCGGATTGTGCCGGAGCCGGTAGGTGCAAAGGGTATGTATGTAACTTTTCCTGCAAAAGCACAAAAAGTTTTTGTAATGAGTATTCCATGGGGCGATATCAGTACCGCTTATTTCTCAACCGGTATACCCAATATTGAAACTTATACGGGTGTAAGCAGGGCTACCTGGGTATTCCTGAAATTTCAGGGCCTGTTTAACTGGTTATTGCGAACCCGTTTTATGCACCGCATCGTAACAAAAATTATAAACAGCCAATCGCCCGGCCCCGGCGATGAACAACGTATGAAAGCCATCAGTCTTATCAGGGCAAAGGTTTCGGACCAGCAGGGAAAAACAATGACAGCCTTTATGCGTTGCCCTGAAGCCTATGATCTTACCGCGCTGTCTGTACTGCTGATTGCACAAAAGATACTAAGCGGCCAGTTCAAACCGGGCTACCAAACTCCTGCCAGCGCATATGGTGAAGATCTTATTATGGAGATTCCCGGAGTGGAGCGGGAACTGATGATGGACCAGTAAAGTCAAAAAAAAACTTAAATAACAAACAGCTTACACCTGTTTACCACACTGAATTCTTTTTCCATCTAATCTTTGCAGGTATCTTAAGCAAAGGTTACCATGAGAGAACAAAATGAAAAATCGCCGCATATCTTAAATGCATCATCTAATTTAGTGGGTATCTGTTTTATTGTGCTCACCTCCCTGAAAGTGCTCAACAAATCTGAAACATCCATCATTGATGAAATAACGGTGGTGGCCATTATCCTGTTTATGGCCAGTTGCATATTTTCTTTTTTATCTATACGCGGCATCAGCAGCAAAAGCATTTTCTTTGAACGCATAGCAGATATCATTTTCCTGGGAGGTCTGTCATTGCTTTTTTTTACAACGATCCTGTTCTCGCTGAACATTATCCGGTAAGAACCTGTCTGTAATAATTTTTTTCATCGTCAGGATAGAACTTTGCCAAAGCTCTCGTGTGCCGCCTGTTTTAGCTTTGGCAAAGTTTTGGCAACTTTGCCAAAGCTGTTGTATGCCGCCTGTGTTAGCCTTTTCAACTTTGCCAAAGCTGTTGTATACCGCCTGTCTTAGCTTTTTCAACTTTGCCAAAGCTGTATACCGCCTGTCTTAGCTTTGCCAACTTTGCCAAAGCTGTATACCGCCTGTGTTAGCTTTGGCAAAGTTTGAGACAGGTATAATTATTTAATCCTTTATTATCTTAAACTCAACCCTTCGGTTTAACTGCCGCCCTTCTTCTGTTTCATTGGTAGAAACCGGTTTGGTTTCACCGTATCCCTGCGACACAATCCTTTTTTCATCAATTCCTTTAGACACAATGTACTCCCTTACAGATCGGGCCCTGTCATCACTCAGCCTGTAATTGTAGTCATCCGCTCCCTTGCTATCGGTATGTGCACTCATTTCAATTTCAATGCCCGGGTTTTCTTTCAGCAGTTGCACCACCCGGTCTAGTTCAACAAAAGATTCATTCCGGAGATTATATTTATCGAAATCGAAAAATACATTGTTCAGTCTTACCACCTGTCCAATTTCAATGGGTGCCAGGTATAAATCCTTATGAATTTCCCTGTAGCCTGCTTTTACCAGCGAATCCAGGTTCAGGTTTTCGGATATGGCAAAGTAATGATCGGCAGAAGCCCTGATACTGTAATTTTTATCATAAGGCAATACAAACTTAAATGCGCCATCTGTTGCGCCAGATATTCCGTTGCCTGCAACAACACCATCGGGCAGGGTTTCGTATATCAGCGATGCACTGACAGGCTGTTTTGTTTTTATATTGTATACATTGCCGCTTACCAGTACCACCGGGTTGGGTTTTTCTTTCTCCAGCAATTTAACGCGCACAATATCGCTTTCTCCAAACGTATTCAGGTTGGTGGTCAGATAGGCAAACTCGCCGCCTGCATCCAGTGTAAAAAACGCATCCCAGTTATCTGTATTAATCGGGCCTCCAAGGTTTACCGGTTCACTCCATTTTTGCCAGGAATTGTCGAGTCGTTTGGTCATCCAGATATCATTATCGCCAAGGCCACCATTGCGGTTGCTGCTGAAATACATGGTTATTCCATCGGGCGCCAGGTAAGGCGTCATCTCATTTGTTTCCGGGGCATTTATTTTTTTGCCCAGGTTCAGCGGTTCTGTCCATGAACCGTCTTTTGTAAGGAAACAAACATATATATCGTTATCTGGATTGCCCGGTTCTGTTGACATATACAGCAGCAGGGTTTGTCCGTTATGCCCCATGGTAGCGCCGGACTGACGGCCACGATCGTATTTATAATAATTCTTTATGCGCAGGGCCTCGGGTTCGCTCCAGTTGCCCTCCCTGGTTAATGTACACATGCTTACGCCTTTGCCATTGTATGCGCCATTAATGAACGCTCCCCTTATCAGTATCCTGTTATTATCGGGCGATATCCAGTAAACAGCATTGTATTGTACGGTATTTAGCGGGTAACCAAGATGCACGGCGCGGCTCCATTTGCCGGTAAGGGTATCTTTTTCCGAAAACCATATATCCTGTGAATTGGGTACCGAACTATACTTTGTATTGTGCGGGTTATTTTCGCAAATAAAAAAAAGCAGGTTGCCATCTGCAGATACGGTAGGCCTTAGTTCGGGATAGGCTGTATTAACACTGCTCCCTAAATTTTCAATTTTAAGAATGGTATTGGCATTAATGATCTTGTCCTTTTGCGGAATCAGTTTAACACCATCCGTATCAGTTATTAAAACAGAGGTATCGGGAGAGGGTTGGGCTGCCGCATATTGCATGCATACAGACAGTAGAATCAGCGGGAGTACGGTTTTCACAGCATGTGGATTTGCCGCCAAAATACTCGAAACCGGCTATTATTAATAATTTTCTGGCGGAAAATTCTGTGAAACAGCCCTATCTTTCGACGAATGAACAGGAAATGAGCCGGTGAAAATTTTTATGGCTGGCTGCACAATAATTCTTAACTGTACCGGTCGTTTCGCCAGGGATAAGCCGTGTTGGAGTAACCCCGTTCTTCCCAAAAACCACGCTTGTTTTTTGTCAGGAATTCGATCCTGTTTATCCACTTGGCGCCTTTCCAGGCATACAATTGCGGCGTAATCATACGTACAGGGCCTCCGTGTTCCCTGGAAAGCGGTTGCCCTTCAACGGTATGTGCCAGCAGCACATCGGGCTTTAAAGCCTCTTCCAGCGAAATATTGGTGGTATAGTCATCGTATCCATAGCAGAGCAGGTGGGTAGCATTTTCACCGGGCTGTACCAGTGCAGCCAGGTCAAGCAGGCGTACACCACGCCAGCTGATATTTAATTTAGACCAGGTAGTTACGCAATGAAAATCGGACACATCATCGGTCTGCTCCAGTGCCATAAAATCAGTCCAGTTCAATACCACAGGATGTTCAACCGCGCCGTCAACTACCAGTTGCCAGGCAGCTAAATCAATGTCCGGTTGAAGACCCAGATCCAGCACAGGCCATTTTTTTGTAATGGTTTGTCCCACCGGCAATACCGGCATGCCATGCCGGTTCAGGTTGCCGGAGCCCATAGGCTTTGCATCGGCCACAGAAGGTGTTTGCAGGATTTTTTCTTCAAATCTTGCTTTTAATTTCATCCTGGCTTCTACCACCCGTTTCAGTTTTTCTGATTCATCCATAGCTGGGTTATATTAACAACTGTTATGAAATAAATACTTCAGTGGCCAACGATAACCATAAACATTGCCGGTTGTAAAGTTCTAAAGCTTATTGCTGCAGTGGAGGTATTGGTTTACCAGCCACCCAAAACAGGCAATTGATGATTAAGCGGTTTTGTAATTCGTTGGCAAACTGAAAAGATAGTTCTTTGTTTGTCTTGTTTTCGTAATCAATATCATTATGCCCCATATTGAAATAAACCATTTTATAGTGCTTGTTTGTCCATACCACCGGATAATAGCCACTATGCCATATTTCATATGGTTTGGGGCCTGTGCCCAATGGAAAACTGCTGCTGTCGACAGACAATAATATTTTGATGGAATCATTGGTGCGTAAATCTCTTTCCCAGCTATACCATTCGTTGGGTGCCGATTTAAAAGTAGCTGGCAAATAGGCCATAGCCGGATGGGCAGGGTCTTCAACACGCAATACAGCAGATACGGGTCGCCAGGTATTGCTTTTGTATTGCCCCGAACCTATAAAATCATTGTGGTACCAATTCCAGTTTTGTGGTACGGCCGATGGTGTAAGCGCAAACCCCGCAAAATGAAAACCCATCCAGGCACCGCCATGCTTCATGTATTGCTGAAATGCCCCGCGCTGCGCAGGTTGTTCAGGCCTGGTGTCTAAAAAAAGCACTACCTGGTATTGCGAAAGAAAGCCTGCATTAAGGTTGTCCCAGTTATTGGTTGAATCGTACGTGAAATGATACCGGGCTGCCATTTTCGGAAACCATTTGTTTGCTTCGTGTACAAAGCTAATATGCGCCTGGTCTTCTTTGGCGGTATAAAAAGCAATCACTTTAAATGACTGTCTGCTTTGCGCAAAACAGCAGGATGCTGCAAAAAACACCCATCCGGCAAACAAAGCCTTTTGTAAAGAGCCCGCCGCAAAACGCATAGTCATAAATTACAGGTAAATATATTTTATGGAAAATTGATTCGCGTGAATTTACGAACGGTTTTGCTGCCTGATGGCTTTCACAATTCTCCTGTTGCGCCTTTCAGCTCTGGCTTCATTAAGAGATATAACCGCCCAGGCCGCTGCCGGAATCCAGCCCACAATGGTTATTTGCAGCAAAAGGCAGAGAATACCGGTAAAAATCCGGCCCCTTAAAATAAATGAAAGCCATGGTAATAAAATAGCAATCAGTGTCATGGTAGTAACGGTATTAATTCAGGGCAACAGGCTTACAATACTAGTCGGCCAATGGTTTTACCTGAATGTTTTTATAATATACAATACTTTTTGGATCGTGCCCCTGTAAAGCAAAGGTTCCGCTGGACAATTTACGCGAATCCTGGCCCGCGGAGCGTTCCGCCGGCTCATTATAATCCACTACCGTTTTATCGTTGATTTTAATAACAATGTTTTTTCCCTGCACTTTTACATATTCAGTAAACCATTCATTGTCTTTTACATAAACCTCTTTTACATCTTCAATTCCATACAGGCTGCCTGTCCGGCGCCAGTCGGTATGCGAATTGTTAACCTGTACTTCGTACCCTTTTGAAGGCCAGCCACCCTGCTGAAAAGCGGTATGAATATAAATGCCCGAGTTGGCACCAGGCATGGTTTTTACCTCTGCTTTGAACTCAAAATTTTTAAAATTATGATTCATCACATCGCCATCATAAAACAAGTGGGCCGTATTGCCGTGCACGATTATCATACCACTGTCTGCAACAAAAGTGGCTGCATTATCGCCCACCTTCCATCCCTGCAGCGATTTGCCATCAAACAATGAAACCCATCTGCTGGCAATGGTAGGATGCGGAAATGAAAAAGAAGAAAGAAAAACGGCAATAGCAGCACAGGAAAAATATTTTTTCATCGTTGTATTTATTTATGAAGTGAATGGTTTGCAGCATGAAACTACAGTTTTTTCAGAACATAGGATTAACATAATATTAAAAGCCCCGTACTGGCCGGTTTAATCGGCAAAATACAGGGGTTAACCTATTTTATCTTTTTCATGCCGGCGTATTTTACTTCATTGCATACTTGCTCACTTGCTCACTTGCATTACCGTTGTAAGTGCCAATCCATAAAGTTAGAGGAGATTAAAATAACAGTTAAAAAATCAGGAAGCTAACCTTTATCAATACACTAAGTCGTACAAATGGTTAAAAGCAATTGTAACATTGCAAGGATGCATTGCTATAGTCAATAAGGCCGCCGGTTAAAACAGCCCTGCAATAGACTTTGTGGGGCTTTCCGATCTTATACCGCATTTTGTACTGTTACCGGTGAGGCGGTGCTTTTCTTCTTATTCAGCATCACATACCTGATGGCCACCAGGTGACAGAAAAATACAAGGGGAACAATACAACCGGGCAGCCATACAAAGGGGAAATACAAAATTGCCTTATTGGGCTGATCAAAAGACAGTTGCTGAAAACGCAGCGGCGCAGATAACAGGGCAATGATTACAATATTCAGCAACAGCCCCAGACAAATTATATTCCAGGCCAGCAGCCAATTATAGCCAACCCGTTTTTTGATAAACACAAAATAATATAGTAAAGGTGCCGTAAGGCCGGATAGTATATCAAAATTCCTTCCTTCAAAGGTCATTGACCCGGGCACGGCCTTGTGCAAAAACAACAATAGCAAAACAATTTCTACCGGAACCCGGACAACATGCAGCAGGGTGAGTGTTTTTAGATCCAGGCTGTCGGCAAAACGCCTGCCTGCCGGTAATATAAATATAGTGGCAATAAGTAAAAATGGCGGCACAATGGCCAATGCAAAATGGGGCAGGGTGGAAGCGTTGTTGGTATAAAACCCGCTTTTGCTAACAAGGGATTGTATCAATAGCCAGGCACCCAGTACTACTGCAACAATTGCCGACTGATGGGCCGCCTTAAAAAATAGCCATACCGTAATGATGGCAACCAGTATAAAAATAAGATCGATGAAGAAGGGCAGATTTTCCATTTGGTGTCTGTATTATTCTTTCACAAAGGAAAACAGACGGTGGCAATTTTTACTTGTCATTTGACAAGTTCTTCATAAACGCTATTTTTTTGCAAACTCTTTCCTGATGCGGCTAAGCGAAGTGTCTGTTACACCCAGGTAAGAAGCGATGTTTTTTAAGGGTGCATGTTGAAAAATACCCGGTTGTGATTTGAGTAAGTTACTGTACCGTTCTTCAGCGGTTTCATGCAATGTGGCAAGCATGCGTGTCTTAAGATCTGCATAGGCGTTTACCAGGATGGCCCTGCCAAATTCCCTGAATTGTGGCATGGTATGAAATACGGTTTGCAAATCTGTAAATGATATACGCAGGGTTTTGCAATCAGTAAGTGCCTGTATATTTTCCCTGGAGGGGATCTGCTTAAAAAATGAATACAATTCGCAAACTATCTGGTTGCCTGAATAGAAAGCGGTAGTGACATCGTTCCCATCCAAATCATAGGTAAATGCGCGGGCAAATCCTTCAGCAAGGAAATAATAACTGGTGCAGATTTTATTTTCTTTTAGCAGCAGTTCGTTTTTGGCGAATTCTTTTTCAGAAAAATACAGGGCAATTGCCAATGCCTGTTCTGATGGCATGGGAAATACCTGTTGTATAAAATGAATTATTTTTTCTTTATCGTGCATGTGCAGAAATGCCGGTTGTAAACGAAAAGAAAAGATGCCGGTCTTGCCGGCACGGTTAATGAAAGATACGTTTTTTAAGCCGCTATTGTACACCCGGGCGAATGAGTATTACAACAGGTTGTTGATGTAGCCCACCGGGTTACTGTTTTTGTATTCAGGGAAGTGTTTTTCTATGAACTGGTTAAATTCGTTCAGAACAGGCTCCTGTTGCCATTGGTATACAGGAAATACCGGGAGCGGGTTGTGCATGGATTGCCGGAAAAATTTAATAAAAGGGATATAGGGAGGCGCTTTCTCCACCGCTGTTTCTAATAATTTATTATAAACAGCCGGCAGCAGTGAGTTTTTCAGGTTGGTAAGAATAAACTCACTGGTATGGTTGTCTCCGGCGTTTTTAATTAATAATGAATAGGCCGGCAGGTTTTCCTCATAAAAGAAATCTACCAGGAAATTCCTGAATCTTTCATCCAGCCCATTCAGTATGTCCTGCGAAAAAAAACTGTACTCCTGCCGTATATCATCCAGCGAAACGCGTTCTCTTTTTTTACTGGTAATATATTTCATGATGTCTTCTTCGCAACAAATGATATCGTCTATAGAGATTTTTGTTTCATTGTATACCACTTCCAGTTGATATTTGGCCTGCTGTAACTGGTTGAAGAAATTACTTTTCAGGTACAATGTCCTTGCGCCCGCTGTCAGCCGTATTTGCAACGGGTAGGTTTCCGTTTCAAAAAATTTTACTTTCTTTTTGAGCCGCTCAAAGAAAAAAACCTTGTATGTTATTTTATTTGCTGTCATAATGAAAGGTAAAAGGCGAAAGGTGTAAGGTTTAGAACGCAAAGCCCGGCCTTACACCCTAAACCCTGCAACTTCTGCCTTATTACTAGTCCATTTTATTTCCAAGTTTCCTGTATCCCGCAAAAAAGAAAAGCGGAAAAACCAACAGGGTTAATATGGTTGCCGTTATTAAGCCGCCAATTACCACAATGGCCAGCGGTTTGGATGTTTCCGAGCCGATGCCGTTTGACAACGCGGCAGGCAACAAGCCAATGGCGGCCATCAGCGCCGTCATTACTACCGGGCGTACCCTGCTTGCAACGCCTTCCTTTATTGCTTTTTCCAGTGTGTGGGTATTAAATTCGTGCTTCTTTACTTTTTGCAGGTTCTTTTTGAACACCGAGATAAGAATTACGCCATTCTGTATGCAAATACCAAAAAGGGCGATAAAGCCAATGCCCGCCGATATACTGAAATTGGTACCCGAAATCAGCAGTGCGGCAATACCACCTATAATGGCAAATGGCACATTCATCAGCACCATGCCGGCATCTTTAATATCTCCAAACATGATAAACAGGATCAGGAAGATGATAAGAATACTAATGGGCACTACCTGGCTTAATCTTTTGGTGGCTCTTTGCTGGTTTTCAAAATCGCCTGCCCACAGCATTTCATAACCCTTTTGCAGTTTTACGTGTTCTTCTACTTTATCCTGTGCTTCTGCAATGGCACTTCCCATGTCTCTGCCACGGATGGAAAACTTAACGGCAGAATACCGCCTGTTCTCGTCCCTGAAAATAAGGCTGGGGCCGGTACGCGTTTCAATGGTAGCTATATTTTTAATGGGCACTTTTGCACCTCTCAAAGTAGGCACCATCAGGTTGCTGATGGCGTCGCCATTGTTACGGTAATTTTCCAGGTAGCGCAACCGTAGCTGGAACCTTCTTTCACCTTCATAAATCTGTGTAACTGCTTTGCCGCCGATGGCCATTTCAATTACAGCATTGGCATCGGCCGTTGTAACACCGTACAGGGCCATTTTATTCTGATCCAGGTCAATGCGCATTTCAGGCTGCCCGATATTCTTAATAACGCCCAGGTCTTCAATTCCTTTAATGCCTTTCATAATATCATACACTTCAACGGCTTTCTTTTCTGTATAGGGCAGGCTGTCCCCATATATTTTTACGCAAAGCGAGCCCTTAACACCCGAAACTGCTTCTTCTACATTGTCTGAAATGGGTTGCGAAAAGTTAAGGTCGATGCCCGGGAAGGCGGCCAGTTTATCTTTCATTTTTTCTACCAGTTCTTCCTTGGTGATGCCGCTCTTCCATTCTTTTTTCGGGTATATATCAACGTGAAATTCTATGTTATAGAAACCGGTGGCATCGGTTCCGTCGTTGGGCCGGCCTGTTTGCGACATTACCTGTTTAACCTCAGGAAAATTCCTGATAATTCTTCTCATTTTATTGGCTATATCCCTGGAATCATCCAGCGAAACGCTTAGCGGACAGGTGGCGCGTATATAAATGGCGCCTTCATCCAGTTCGGGCAAAAATTCCGAGCCCAGGAACTTAAACAGGAACAGGCCTGTCACCACCAGCGCACACGAGATAAGCAGTGTAATTCTTTTAAACCGGTATACCACGGCAAACATCTTCATTACGCCATTGGTAATAAAATCCACAAAGGGATTGTGCTTTTCCTTTACATTTTTTCTGAGCAGCAAACTGCTCAATAAAGGTATCAGCGTTAATGTTAGTATCAGCGCTCCCAGCAAGGCGAAACCCAGGGTCCATGCCAGTGGAGAAAACATCTTGCCTTCCACCTTTTGAAAAGAAAATATCGGCAGCAGACCGGCTATAATAATCAGTTTACTGAAAAAAATGGCCTTGCCCAGTTCGCCACTGGTATTTTTTATCATGCCCAGCTTCGACAGTTTATTAAAACGCTCCATGCCAATTTCGTGTGCCTTGCTGTCCAGCAATACGAATATGCCCTCTACCATTACCACCGCACCGTCAATGATGATACCGAAGTCTATCGCCCCCATCGATAATAAATTGGCAGACATGCCTTTTAGTGTAAGACAGATAAAAGCAAACATCAGCGCCAGCGGAATTACAATGGCCACAATTACCGTGGTGCGCCAGTCTGCCATAAACAGGAATACAATCACCGTTACAAACACAATACCCTCCACCATATTGTGCAATACCGTATGGGTGGCAAAGTCAATCAGGTCGTCGCGGTTGTAAAAGGTGTTTATTTTTACATCTTCGGGCAATACCTTTTCATTAAGGTAGTTGATTTTGGCCTGTACTTTTTTAATTACCTCGCTGGGATTCTCGCCTTTGCGCATAACAATGATACCCTCTACCACATCATTTTGCAAATCGCGCCCTACCTGTCCCAGCCTTGGCAAATTTGAATTGTTTACTTCAGCCACATCCTTTACCAGTATTGGCGTGCCATTGATATTGTCTACAATGATGTTATTTATCTCTTCAATATTATTTAAAAGGCCGATGCCCCTTACCACATAGGCCTGTGAATTGTCTACAATAACATCTCCGCCCACATTGATATTGCTTTTGGTAACCGCATTGTAAACGTCGAGCGGGGTAATATCATAGGATGCGAGTTTCTGCGGATTCACTTTTATTTCAAAGGTCTTTACCTCTCCACCAAAACTTACCACATCACCTACGCCGGGAACGCCCAGGAACTGGCGCTCAATTACCCAGTCCTGCAAAGTCTTTAATTCGCGGGCCGATTTGGTGGAGCTTTGTAAGGTATAACGGAATATCTCGCCTGTAGGGCCGGTTGGCGGCTGAACATCAGGATCGGCACCTTCCGGCAATGTAACGTCGCGCAGCAGGTTGTTCACCTGCTGCCGGGCAAAAGCATCATCTACATCGTCTTCAAAAATTACTTTTATCACGGAAAGCCCGAAAACAGTAGTAGATCTTACGGATGTTCTTTTCTGTACGGGGTTCATGGCCAGTTCAACAGGGATGGTTACATATTTCTCCACTTCTTCTGCACTTCGGCCAGGCCATTGCGTTATGATGGTTATCTGCGTATTGGTTACATCTGGAAAGGCTTCGATGGGGATATTTTTAAAAGCAAGGATTCCCCAGATGATCAGGATAAGCGTGGAAAAGAAAATAAACAGCTTATTCTTGAGGGAAAAGGAAATTATTTTTTTTATGAATTTATTCATACCAGTATTTTGAACTATTTAGTATTTAGGGCTTCGTACAGGAAAACCTGCGAATTAATAACTACCTGGTCGCCTTCATTGAGGCCTGTAACAAAGGATTTATCGCCGATCCGCTTAATCACCTTTATAGGTTTTATAATGAGCTGCTTTTTGTCTTTTTTTACGACTACATATTGCTTGCTATCGTCCAGCACCACGGCTTTAGAGGGAATAGACAGCATGCTGCCTTCGGATTTGCCCTTTACATTAATAGTGGCAAACATCTCTGGCTTTAATTCATTGTGCGGGTTGCTCATGCTGATGCGTACTTTCATGGTGCGCGAAGCCGGATCAAGTACATCATAAATCTTATCGATTCTGCCCTGGTAATTTTTTTCCGGGGCCGACAGTGTATTAACGATTACATTATCGCCGATATGAATTTTGTTGATATCTGATTCGTACACGCTGGCAATTACCCATACTACCGACAGGTCTGCTACCGTGAAAAGACTGGCATTATTATCCTGCCTTACTTCCGAATTGTTGGTGATGGTTTTTTCTATAACAGTGCCGTTGATGGGCGCTTTCAGCACATAGGTGGCATTGCTGCCGCCGGTAATGGAAGATACCTGTGTGGCCCTGTTCAATTCAGAACTGGCTTTATTAAATTCCAGCCGGGCGCTGGTTAAATCTTTCTCCGTGGCCAGGTTGCTTTTATATAGTTCTTCGGTTGACTCAAGATTTTTTTTGGTAATGTCTGCATTGGATTGAGCCAGTGACAGGTCATTGGTTACGCCAGCCACTTCTGTACTCTGCAGCACGGCCATCGGTTGTCCCTGTTTTACATAATCGCCCAGTTCTACGGAGAGCGATTTTATTTTTCCGCTTACCAGTGCATACACTTTCGCCTGTTTGCTTTCATTGGGTATTACCTTTCCGTTAAGTTTAACGGACTCTGCAACATCATCCATTTCTACCGGGGCCGTTTCGGTTTTGTTAATCACACTGTCGGGTATAGGGTTGTCGTCTTTTTCGGCAACAACGGTGTGTTGCTTGCAGGAAACTGCCAAACCAAATGTAAGCAGCAGGGTTAAGTAAATTCTAAAAGCGTTCATGTGTATATGTTTGAGTATTTTGATGAGTTGTTGACGGATGGCCTGGAAATTTTTGCCGGGCAGGTGCCGGTTTTATTCAATCATTGGTTTGCCGATGGAAAAGTTCAGGGCTTCTATGGCCTGCATCCGGTCGTTTTGCAACTGGTTTAACTGCAGTACATTGTTTTTGTAGGATTCAACAAAATCGGTAAAGTCGATCAGGCTGATATTTCTTTTTAGAAAATTCTCTGTAACGCCATCCATTAAACGCTGAAACTGCGACCGGAAACCGGGATCGAAGGATTGCAGCATTTTATGTGTAGTGAGCAACTTCAGGTAGGCTTTTTGCACGTCGTTTTCAACGGTTTGCCGCTGCAGTTCCAGTTGTGTTTTACTCTGGTCAATACTAATTTTGGCGGCTTTAATATTGCCCTGGTTGCGGTTGAAAAAAGGCAGGTCAATAGCGGCATTTAAAAATGAAGCATTGTTGATATAGCTGCCGCGCTTGTCGAATTCAGCGCCCAGTGTAAGATCGGGTACCCGCATTGATTTTTGCAACGCGTAGTTTTGCTGGTTGTACAGCACGGCGTTGTTAGCCAGTTTAAGATCGTAACGGTTGGCATAGGCGCTGTCTGTTAAGGCCTGCAGGTTGTACTGGCCAATGGCTGCTGTAAGTGAGGCGCTGTCTGCATCGGCGAAAAAAAATGTTTTATTGTTTTGCAGCAATAATTGTAATTCTGCCTCCGCATCATTTAGTTGATTTTTCAGGCCGGTTTGTTCTGCCTTTAGTGAATACAGGAGCGATTTAATGCGAACGGCGTCTTTCAGCGTTACAACGCCTTTGGCCTGCAAATCGGTGTAGGCATTGTTGAGGCTTTCCAGTGTATTTATCTGGGCGGTATAGGCGCTAATAGAATTTTGTAAAAAAAAGACGTTGTAAAAATCGCCGCGCAATGTAAACCGCAGGGTGCGCATCAAATCAAAAAAACTGTTTTCTGCCTGCTGGGTATTTATTTCTGCCAGCTTTATTTGTTTGTTGCGTTTTCCTGCCAGGATAATCAGTTGTGAAAGTCCAAAGCCGTACTGGCCGGTGGCATTGCTTACATCCAGGAACTTTTTTTGATCCTGGTTATACAATGCAGTTGATACAGAAAAATTGGGATTATTATACAGCCTGGCCTGGATAACATTTGCCCGGGCAATATCAATATTGTATTTTTCGGCCAGTAACTGCAGGTTCTTCTCAAGAAACTGTTTTTCTGCGGCTTGTATAGTAATGTGCGTGGTGTCCTGTGCCAGCATCTGCACGCAGGCTAATACACCAGGGAGAAGTGACAGACACTTCCGTGTAATAGATTTGTAATTCATTTCAGGTGGTTAATAGATAAATAATAACAGTCGGCTATGCAATGCAAAACCTGGCAGGCAATTGTTATTAGACGGGGGCTTATATGTTTGCTGAAATAACCCAGGCCTTGGGTGGCGGGGCAAGAATTTCTAAAGTCACCGGGTATAATTTTTCTTCAGGGAAGAGACAGAACTGTTTTTTACTGGTAGTAAGTACCGGTTTATGTTTGATGGATGAAAACTCAATTTGAAAATAATAGTCAACTATTTTAACCAGGTGAAAATTCTGGCCATCGTCATTGTCTCCATCAACCGGGTTTTTATCGTGGTTGCCCAGTATCACCTCATCAATATATTCAATTACCGTGTTGATATCTTTTTGCTGCTGGCCCTGTGCATTGTAAATATCCTTTTCAGCCACCTGTGGCAAAAACATGGATCCATTAATATGAATCAGTGTTACAATAAATATGACCAGGTTTCTCAGCATATAAGGCCGCAAATATAAAAGCTTAATTTTTTTATGTTGGTTATTTGGCTGTTAACAATAATCAATAACATCTTTTTTACCATGGTATTACACGGTGCCGGACGGAACTGTTAACGGGCCTGTAAACGGCATCCATGCAATTTTTATTTTGCTGTACAGACCGATAACAAATTATAAACAATAAAATAATTGGCTGGTATCTGGGTTGGACTGGTTGATACGCGGTAATACGTAAGCTTGCCGGATAATTGCCCGTACAAGCACCTGGCTGTGGCTGATGATGGCGGGTACTGATGAAGTATCGTCGTTATGCCGTGTCGCAATGCCCCTGTACGGGCAATAAAAAAGCCGCCTTATTTTATAGGAAGCGGCTTTTTATCAGTAGTTATAATATGATGGTTATTCAACCTTGGTAATCTTCAGCACATTGGTGGCCAGGTGTAAGTGTACAGGCGTACTACCGGTGTTAACCACGGTATCGCCTGGTTTAATAAACCCGCGTTCCTTCAGAATTTCAATCTGGTCTTCAATAATATCATCCAGGCTGTCTTCTTCTGCATAATGAAAGGCCCTTACACCCCAGCTCAAACTTAGCTGGTTAATAAGGCTTTTCTCTTTGCTGAAAATATGCAGGGGCGCTTTGGGCCGGTAACTGCTTAATATAAATGCGGTGTAACCGCTTTGCGTCATACCAATGATGGCATCGGCGTTTACATCCCTGGCTATTTTACAGGCGTTGTAGCAAATGGCATCGCTTAAAAAAGAAGGGGAGTGCTGCTGCGGTTTCAAATCGTCTTCACGGTTGTACCTGTATTCTGTATTTTCCACTTCCATAATAATCTTGCGCATGGTTTCCACCACCAGTGAGGGATGGTTGCCGGCGGCTGTTTCGCCACTTAACATTACGGCATCAGCGCCTTCCAGCACCGCATTGGCAACGTCGGTTATCTCACTCCGGTTGGGTTTGGTGCGTTCTATCATACTCTCCATCATTTGCGTGGCCACAATAACAGGCTTACCACGGTGCAGGCATTTGCGCACCAACTGTCGCTGAATCAGCGGTATCTGTTCTACCGGTAGCTCAACACCCAAATCGCCGCGCGCCACCATGATGGCGTCGCTTTCAACAATGATATCGCGTATATTAACCAGGGCCTCTGGTTTTTCTATTTTGGCAATGATCTTTGTTTTGCTTTTCTTTTCATCGAGCTTGCTGCGGAGTATTACAATGTCTTTTACACTGCGTACAAAAGAAAGTGCCACCCAGTCCAGCTTTTGTTCAATGATAAATTCCAGGTCGGCCAGGTCTTTTTCGGTCAGTGCGGGCAAAGAGATTTTTGTATCGGGCAGGTTAATACCTTTTTTAGATGAGATGACGCCGCCCAGGATAACTTCTACTTTTACATCGTTGTTCTTGGCAATATCCACCACTTTTACTTCCAGTTTCCCATCGTCGATCATAATAACATTGCCCAATTTTACATCTTCATGCAGGTTGGGGTAGGAAACATAAATTCTTTCCTTGGTGCCTACCAGTTTTTCATTGGTAAACGTGAGTATATCGCCGGCTACCACGGGCAGTGCATTGTTTTCTATTTCGCCCACCCGCAGTTTAGGGCCCTGTAAATCGCCCAGGATGGCAATATTATAAGGTTCAGATTTATTGATATTGCGGATGTTTTCGATAATTTTTAGCTTGTCTTCATGCGTGCCATGCGAAAAATTAAGCCTGAAAACATTAACGCCTGCTTTAACAAGGTCGAGTAATTTCTCATAGGTGTCGCAGGCAGGGCCAACAGTGGCAACAATCTTGGTGCGGTGAAAAGCATGTTCAATACCCGCCTGTTTATCCATTGTCTGGTGCAGGTATTTTGAAAGATGTTTTGACATTTCCTTTAATATGGGTTAGTGATGTATTTATATAATTAAGTTATACGGGCAATTTTTAAAAAATAAGGCCAATAGGTTAGCTGGCCAGTATCTTCACAATTCTCATCCACTGATCGCCAATTTTTTGTTTTGCTTTTACAGCTTTTTCCAACGGGGTGTATAGAATCTTATTGTTTAAAATTCCCACCATCACATTGTATCGTCCTTCAAGCAGGGTTTCTACGGCATGATAGCCCATCCGGCTGGCAATCAGCCTGTCCAGGCAACTGGGCGATCCGCCCCGCTGTATATGACCCAGTATGCAGACCCTTACATCGGCATTTGGCAGGCGCTCTTTTATTACCTTGCTTACTTCTTCGGCACCGCCAAAACCATCGCCTTCTGCCACTACAATCATGTTCACCAGTTTTTTGCGCTTTTCTTTTTCCAGCAAAGAGGCAACTACCAGTTCAATATCGGTCTTACGTTCCGGTATCAGTATATGTTCTGCGCCTGTAGCTATTCCGCTGTGGAGGGCGATATACCCGGCATCGCGGCCCATTACTTCTATTACAAAAAGCCGGTCGTGCGCATCGGCGGTATCGCGTATTTTGTCGATGGCCTCTACGGCCGTATTCACTGCTGTATCAAAACCGATGGTAAAATCTGTACCTGCAATATCCTTGTCGATAGTTCCCGGCAGTCCAATACATGGAATATCAAAGTCCTGGCTGAATTTTAAAGCGCCTTTAAAAGAACCATCGCCGCCAATTATCACCAGCGCATTAATACCTTTTTTCTTCAGGTTATTATAAGCTTTCTGCCTTCCCTCCAGTTCAAAAAATTCTTTACAGCGGGCAGTTTTTAAAATAGTTCCACCCCTTTGAATAATATTGGCTACTGATCTGGACTCCATTTTTACTATGTCGTCTTCTATCATGCCACTATACCCCCTCAAAATGCCATACATATCCAGTCCGTGGTAAAGTCCCGTGCGTACTACTGCCCGGATGGCTGCATTCATGCCCGGCGAATCTCCGCCAGAAGTTAGCACGCCGATACTCGTGATTTTTCTTTGCTCGCTCATTAATTTAAAACAGTCGGTTTTTGTTTAAAAAATTTTAAACATATAGCAGTAAACGTTCAATTTTTTCTATCTAATCGTAAAGCTAAGTCCCAAAAATAAGGATTTGATCCCATACGGCAAGATTAAGACAATCCATTAATAATTTGTATCCGGGCGCCAACTAATTTGATGTTTTTAGTCACAATAAACGATGTTGATCATATAAAAATGCGGTAACGATTTGATAACATGGAGACTTTTATGGTGGCTGTAACGCGGTTAACGAACGCCGGTTGTTCATATATCCCGTCCCGGCCCGGTAATAGGCAAAATAAAAGAAAAGCATTCGCTAATATTGCCGGTACAATAGAAAAAACTATTGTTGTATTACATGAAGCATGTTCTGATTACAGGCGCCAACGGATTTTTGGGCCAGCACCTGGTAAACCTGTTGCTACAAAAAAAATATTCAGTAATTGCCGTTGCAAAAGGCAGCAGCCGGCTTCCTTTTGAGGCTTCGGATAATTTCAGGTATTACGATATTGATATTACCAACGACTTTCTGCTGAACAGTGTGCTGGAAAAGGAAAAACCGCACAGCATTGTACATGCGGCTGCCATGACCCAGGCCGATGAATGCCAGGTAAACCAGGCGGAATGCGAAGCCATCAATGTTCGGGCTACCGCGCAGTTGCTGCTAAGCGCTGAAGCATACAGCCGGCATTTTATTTATGTATCTACAGATTTTGTTTTTGACGGAGAAAGAGGCGATTACAATGAAGAAGATGCGATGAACCCGGTAAACTGGTATGGGTTTACCAAAATGCAGGCCGAAAGCATTGTTGAAACCAGTGAATTGCCTTTTGCCATTGTACGCACCTGCCTGGTGTATGGTAACACGTTAACGGGTACACGAAATAATATTGTTAACTGGGTAAAGGATAGTTTGCTGGCAAAAAAACAAATAAAAGTGGTAACCGACCAATGGCGTACACCCACGTACGTAGAAGATTTGGCAAAAGGTATCTTATTGGTCATTGAAAAGCAGGCAACCGGTATTTATCATATTTCCGGTAAGGAAAAACTAACGCCCTACCACATGGCATTACAAACCGCCGCTTTTTGCCGGCTGGATAGTTCATTGATTGAAAAAGTGGATGCGGCCAGTTTTTCCCAACCCGCCAAACGGCCGCCAAAAACAGGTTTTGATATCAGCAAAGCCATAAAGGAACTGGGTTATGAGCCAATGACATTCAAAGAGGGACTGGTAAAGATGCTGGGTGGTTGACCATTGACCATAGACCATAGACCATAGACCATTGGCCATTGACCATTGACAGTTGACCATTGTCGATTGTCGATGGTCAATGGTCAATCGTCAGGGCCCGTCATTCAATTCAATAAAATTTAAACGTAGCTTAGTGCCCATCTAAAATTTTTTTTATGCGCGTTAATAAATACCTGGTAATGCTGATGGTAACAATGACTGGTTTTTGTTCTTTAGCATACCCGCAAGACAGTACTGTTATACCACTCTGGCAAAATGGTGCACCGGGTTTTGAAAGCAAAAAGAATATACCCGAAGATGCAAAGGAATGGTGGGTAAGAAGTATTCACAATCCTTCGCTGGTAGTATATCCTGCACCGGCAAATATTGCTACCGGAGTTGCGGTGGTTATTTGTCCGGGTGGCGGATTTCGCAGCCTTGTATTTAATGCCGAAGGCAGCGATCCGGCCAGGTACCTTAACAGCCTGGGCATCACGGCCTTTGTTCTTAAGTATCGTTTGTTCAGGGCAGATTCCATGTTATATACAGAGGAAAATCCCAAACAGGATATTTTCCGTGCCATGCGCCTGGTACGCAGCCGTGCAAAAGAATTCAAAATCGACACCGCAAGAATTGGGGTAATGGGTTTTTCGGCCGGTGGGGAAGTGGCGGGATGGGTTGCCTATCATTACCAGGAAAGCCATGCCCTGAAACCAGACGCGGTGGATGCCTTATCAGCCCGGCCTTCTTTTCAAATATTGATTTATCCCGGCCCGTTGGCTGTACCCGATGCAGTTGCACCCACCGCGCCGCCCACCTTCATGCTGGTATCCAACAACGATGAATGCTGTTCTGAACCGGTGATTAAATTGCTGCAGATGCACCGCAAGGCAAAAGTGCCGGTAGAAGCACATATCTATACAGAAGGCAGTCATGGGTTTAATATGGGGAAGCGTTCTACCTTCAACAGCCTTAAAACCTGGCCCGATAGGTTGACGGATTGGATAAAGGACACCGGAATCCTGAAATAAAATGTGACAAATGTGATGAATGTGAAAATGAGATAAATGGGCTAATGGCCGAACAAAAGACATCAGACATCGTCACATCAGACATTAAAACATGCAACAAATAATCCACATGGCCCTGGTTGTAAAAGACTACGACGAAGCCATTGCATTTTATACGGAAAAAATTGGGTTTGAACTGGCAGAAGATACGGTGCTCAGCGAAACAAAACGTTGGGTGCTGGTAAAACCCAGGGGATCTGCAGGGCCCTGCCTCTTACTGGCAAAAGCTGCTACAGAAGAACAAAGCAGCAGGGTGGGCAACCAAACTGGCGGACGCGTTTTTTTATTTCTGCAAACAGATGATTTTTGGACTGATTATAAAAACATGCTGCAGAAAGGCGTTGTTTTTGTACGGGAACCAGTAAACGAACCCTACGGTACCGTGGCCGTATTTAAAGATTTGTATGGTAATTTGTGGGATTTGATTGGGCGGAAGTAGTAATGGCTGATGGCTGATGTTCGATGGCTGATGGCTGATGTGATGATGTCTGATTTCCCTGGCCGGTCATACGCTCACATTTTCACATTCACCACACTTCCACATTTGTCACGTTAGCACATTCATCACATTTACCTCATTTTCACATTTGTCCCACATTTATTATTGATAATTTTGCCGCTAAATCATTTTCATTTTGAGCGCAACGGTTTTCTTTATTACGCCGCCTTTTACACAATTGAATACGCCCTATCCGGCCACGGCTTATTTAAAAGGATTCCTGAACACAAAAAACATCAGCGCTTTTCAGGCCGATTTGGGTATTGAAGTAACCTTGGCGCTTTTTAGCCAAACAGGATTGACAAAATTATTCGCCGGGGTAAATGATCAAATCCCCTTGTCTGAAAATGCAGCGCGCATTTTTGGCCTGCGGGATGACTATATAAACACCATTGATGCTGTTATCTCATTTCTGCAGGGCAGGAATCCAACATTGGCACACCTGCTGGCAAAAAGAGATTTTTTACCGGAGGCAGAACGGTTTAAACAGTCGGATGATCTTAGCTGGGCCTTTGGCAGTATGGGGAAACAGGATATGGCTAAGCACCTGGCTACCATGTACCTGGAAGATTTGTCTGACTTTATTAAAGAAGTGGTGGATGAGCATTTTGGATTTAGCCGTTATGCAGAAAAACTGGGCCGTTCTGCCAGTAGCTTTGACGAATTGTACAGCGCCCTGGGCAAAGCGCCCTCTCATATAGACACTATCCTGACTGATTTACTGCAACAACACATGGCCAGGGTGCAGCCAAAAATGGTGGCCATTTCAGTCCCTTTCCCGGGCAATTTATACAGCGCTTTTCGCTGTGCGCAATGGATAAAAAAGCATTACCCCGAAACAAAAACGGTAATGGGCGGGGGATTTCCCAATACAGAATTGCGCTCACTAAGCGAGGTCAGGGTGTTTGAGTTCTTCGATTTTATTACACTCGATGACGGGGAGGCGCCGGTGGAAAACCTGCTGAAATACATGGAAGGAGCGGTTGACAGTACCGGCCTTAAGCGCACTTATCTTTTGCAGCATGGTGCTGTTACTTATATAAATAATCCTGCCATAAAAGACTACCGGCAGGGTGAAGTGGGCACCCCCGATTACAGTGATTTTTTACTGGACTGCTATATTTCAGCCATAGAAGTGGTTAATCCCATGCACAGCCTCTGGAGCGACGGGCGCTGGAATAAACTAACGATGGCGCATGGTTGCTATTGGGGCAAATGCACTTTTTGCGATATTTCACTGGACTATATAAAGTTGTACGAGCCGGTGGCTGCCAGCCTGCTTTGCGACAGGATGGAAACCATCATTGCCCAAACCGGCCAGAATGGTTTTCATTTTGTGGATGAAGCGGCACCGCCCGCGCTGATGCGTGCATTGGCCATCGAAATAATAAAAAGAAAGCTGGTAGTAAGCTGGTGGACCAATATCAGGTTTGAAAAAAGTTTTACCAGGGATCTCTGTCTTATACTGAAAGCATCGGGTTGTATTGCGGTATCGGGCGGGCTGGAAGTGGCATCCGATCGTTTGTTGCAACTGATCCAGAAAGGGATTACCGTGGCGCAGGTAGCCAGGGTGAACCGGCATTTTACCGAAGCCGGCATTATGGTTCATGCTTACCTGATGTATGGTTTCCCAACGCAAACCGCACAGGAAACCATCGATTCGCTGGAAATGGTGCGGCAACTATTTAAAGCAGGTATTTTGCAATCAGCTTTCTGGCACCAGTTCACGATGACGGCCCATAGCCCTGTTGGACTGGAGCCGGCAAAATTTAACGTACAAAAACAAACTGACAGTACCGGCAGTTTTGCCAATAACGATATTGAGCACATTGATTCCACAGGTGCGGATCATGCCATGTTTGCCTATGGACTAAAAAAGTCTTTGCACAACTACATGCACGGAATGTGTTTTGATGAACCGTTGCAAAAATGGTTCGATTTTAAAACACCAAAGACTAAAATTGCACCCGACTATATCATTAATTCGCTGAAAGAAGAAGAGCTGCCCGTATTTAAACCTGCCGCAAAGATTGTGTGGCTGGGAGGCGCTCCGGTACTGGAATATTTTACCCAATCCAAAAATGGACAGCAGCGTGCAATGGCCACTCTTCGCTTCACTACAAAAAAAGAAACAGGCAAAATTCAACTACCCGCCGAACAGGCCAAATGGCTGGCGGACATGTTGCCGTTATGGTCGCCACTAAATAAGAAATCATTTACATTGCAGGAGGTAATGGAAGGATATGAGGCTGCCGGATTAGAGGATTTTGAACTTTTTTGGGATAATAAACCCATCAGCACCATGTATAAATTTGGCTTGCTGCGGCTTTAATGGTTACTGCCTGTACCAGCATATTACCTGTCAATTTCATTGGGCCTTTTTTCCTGCACCATTACCTTCTCAATTCTTTTATCGGGTATAAACCACATGGCCGCCACTACTACATAGCAGGAAAATCCAAGCCAGTTGTTAACAAAAGCAAGCGTAATGCCAACGGCATATAAAACCAGTGACAAATAGCCTTTTTTGTCTTTGCCAATGGCCCGCGCAATAGTAGAACCAGGGCCATGCAGTTTGCGAAGCTGAATAGTTAAAATGGTATATGCCAGCCCGCACAGCAGTAAAACCATTCCGTACAATGCAACGGGCCATGTAGCAAAATGATTTTCACCCATCCAGCCGGTAACAAAAGGAATAATGGACAACCAAAAAAGCAGGTGTACATTGGCCCACAAAACGCTGCCATTTACATGCTGGGCGGCATGCATAAGGTGGTGGTGATTGTTCCAGTAGATGGCCACAAAGATAAAGCTCAGTATATAGCTTGTCAGGACCGGCAGCATGGGTTTTAGTAAGTCAAGCGTTTCTCCATGGGGAACTTTTAATTCCAATACCATAATGGTGATGATGATGGCTATTACGCCATCGCTAAATGCCTCCAGCCTTCCCTTGCCCATAAAAAACTGCTTTAACAGGTTATGATTGAAATGGACGTAATATAATTCAAAATCCCTAAGTTATTTTCTTACCTCACAGAATTACAGAATATGCAGTTGAGTGAAATGCGGCAAAAAAACATAATTGTTACCGGCAAAGAAAACTTTTCGTCACCTAATTGTGTTTTACTTTGCAATCAAATAAAAGCCAATGGCATACGTTTCGCTGGAAGCATGTTTACTGGATTTGGAGAAGAACGGGCAACTGGCCAGGGTAAAGGAAGAAGTAGATCCTTTTCTTGAAATGGCGGCTGTTCACCTTCGTGTGCATGAAGCAGGCGGGCCGGCTTTGTTGTTCGAAAATGTAAAAGGCAGCCGCTTCAGGGCGGCTTCGAATATTTTTGGTACGCTTAACAGAAGCAAATTCATCTTCAGGCACACCCTGGCATTGGTGCAGCAGCTTATTGATTTGAAAAATAACCCCGTAAAAGCGTTTAAGCATCCCATTGATAATTTTGCCGCAGGGCTGGCAGGCATTAAAGCGTTGCCGTTAAAAAATCCTTTAAACAGGCCGGTGCTGGCGCAGCAAATCCAAATAGGCGATATTCCACAGATACAACATTGGCCCAAAGACGGTGGTGCCTTCGTTACATTGCCGCAGGTATATACAGAAGATGCTGATAAGCCGGGTATCATGAATGCCAATCTGGGCATGTACCGCATACAGCTTTCAGGTAATGCGTATGAAAAAAACAAGGAAATTGGCCTGCATTATCAGCTGCATCGCGGAATTGGTGTACACCAGTCCAAAGCAAATGCAAAAGGGTTGCCGCTAAAAGTAAGTGTGTTTGCAGGAGGCCCGCCCGCACACAGCGTGGCGGCTGTGATGCCTTTGCCCGAAGGCATCAGCGAAATGACTTTTGCGGGCGTATTGGCCGGCAGGCGTTTCAGGTATTGTTATGAAGATGGATTCTGCATCAGTACGGATGCAGATTTTGTGATTACAGGCGAGGTACAGCCGGAACAAAATAAACCCGAAGGCCCTTTTGGCGATCACCTGGGTTATTACAGCCTGCAGCACCCGTTTCCGCTGATGAAAGTGCATAAAGTATATGCCAAAAAAAATGCCATCTGGCCATTTACGGTAGTGGGCCGTCCGCCGCAGGAAGACACCAGTTTTGGACAGCTCATTCACGAAATAGCCGGCACTGCCCTGCAACAGGAAATTCCCGGTCTGAAAGAGGTGCATGCGGTGGATGCAGCCGGCGTTCACCCATTGCTGTTAGCTATTGGAAGCGAACGCTACACGCCTTACATGCCGGTGAAACAGCCTGCAGAAATCTTAACCATCGCCAACCATATACTGGGTACCGGACAGTTAAGCCTTGCCAAATTTCTGTTTATTACGGCTGCCGATGAAGCCGGGCTAAATACACATGATATTGAAAATTATTTTCAATATGTGCTGCTGCGCATTAACCTGGCAAGGGATATTCATTTTTATACAAATACCACGATTGATACCCTTGATTATTCCGGTACGTCTATCAACAGCGGCAGCAAAGTGGTACTGGCGGCGTACGGCCCACCGCTAAGAACTCTTGCCACCCAATTACCGGACTTTCTGGACCAGGTGCTAGGTTTTGAAAATGCCCGGTTGGTCATGCCGGGGATAGTGGCCCTGCAGGCAAAAGCCTTCGTAACTTATGAAAAGGCGCAGCAGGAAATGAAGTTACTGGACGAAGCGCTTGCCGAAAAAGACAAAGGTATACTGCAAACCCTGCCTTTTATTATTATTTGTGACGATCCCGGATTTGTAGCGGGGAGCTTGCGCAATTTTTTGTGGGTTTGTTTTACCAGGTGCAACCCCTCTCACGATGTATACGGCATTGATAGTTTTATTGAAAACAAACACTGGGGATGCCGCGGCCCCCTGGTTTTTGATGCCAGGGTAAAACCACATCATGCGCCACCCGTGGAAAAAGACAGGGCAACAGAAAATAAAATAGAAAGGCTATTCAATAAAGGCGGAAGTTTGTATGGGAAACTGTAAGCTTTGGTACTGGGCTATTAGCTGTTAGTAGCAACGGGTCATTTTCTTTAGCATATTAAGTTATTATTTATTAAAAATATTTTGTGCCTGCGGCCAATGCCTTAGGGCTAAAAAAAAGTAGATGAAAAAAATATCGGTTATTATCTTTCTGGTAGTGGCGGCGTTAAGCGCATCGGCACAAAAAGCGGCGGTTGCTAAAAAGAATGCAAAGGAAAAACAGTCGCCGGCAGTGCTTGAAAACACACTGCTTTGGGAAATCAGCGGCAATCATCTTACCAACCCTTCTTACTTGTTTGGAACGATGCATTTGCTTTGCGCAGCAGACGCACAACTGAGCGATTCCCTGCGGTATGCCATTTCAAATGCAAAACAGATTTATTTTGAAATAGATCTGGACAATATGATGGAGACCCTGGGCGCCATGCGCTACCTGAATATGAACAATAATACCAAACTAAGTGATTTGCTAACGGAAGAAGAATATGCACGTGTAACCGCTTATTTTAAGAAAAATAAAACCATGCTGCCGATGAGTATGATGGAGCGCCTTAAACCTTATTTCATTACATCATTGATTTCGGAAAGCAAATTTCCCTGTGCGGAAAAGGATGGTATGGAGCAGGTAATTATGAAAGAAGCAAAAAAAGATCAAAAGCCCATTAATGGGTTGGAGACGGTGCAGTTCCAGGCAAGTGTGTTTGACAGCATTCCCTATAAGCGCCAGGCAAAAGATTTGCTGAAGATGATAGACAGCGCCGGCGTAGCAGGCGACAGCAGCGATATACAGCTGATAGAAGTGTATAAAAAGCAGGATTTGAATAAAATGCAGGAGCTAACGGCAGACGAAGAGGGGATGCGCGAATTCCTGGATTTACTGTTGTACAACCGCAATGCCAGCTGGGTAAAAAAGATGCCTGCCATTATGCGCGATGCACCGGCCTTATTTGCGGTAGGAGCGGGGCACCTGGGCGGCGAAAAAGGGGTTATAAATTTACTGCGCAAATCCGGATTCGCCGTAAGGCCAATGAAACATGTCCCCGGGTTGGAGATGATGGTTAATTGACCATGGGTTATTTAATGAACCCTGCTGTGTTCTTTGCCTCTTTGCGGTCTTTGCGTGAAACCCGCCGCGTTCACGTGTGGCTGCAAAGAAAATGCGGCCAGCCCATGTAAAGGCCGGCCGCATTAGTTAACCAGTATTTGAATTATTTAATACAGATAGTTAAGTGCTGTTACATCATTTGAATTAAATGTTCTGTTACCGCCATTGGAACAGGCCAGCATCCAGGAATTGGCATCGGGCCCGGAAGGAGTGCCGGGAATTAGAATGGCTCCCACATTGGAAGCACCTTCATTAACGGCAGAACCTCCGCAACTGTAAGAACGATCCATATAATCGGTGTGCCTCATACCAATGCAATGGCCAATTTCATGCTGTATTACCGAGCCTACATAATTTACATCTGGATTGCTGCCATATGCAGCCGGATTGGTATTCATTTTTATCGTGCTGTAAGGGCTACCATTATTTGTAGGAAACCCCGATGAGCCAAGTGTTATATACCCACCGCTTGGCCCCTGGTTAAAGCCCCTGATGGTAATAGCGGCAGAGCCTGAGGTTACACGCTGAAAATGAAGCTGAAGGTTCAGCGCATTGTACCTTGAAATGGCAAGATCAGCACCTTGTATAAATGCAGTACCCAGGTTGGTCACTTTTATGGTTATCGACCTTGGTAAACCTGTTACCAGGTTGGTAGTCCGGTACTGCTCTGTATTGGCAATACGTAGCAATTTTTGATCATTAATACCGCTTAATAATTCATCAGACAAAACAATATCTCCTTCTACCAGGTATCCATCCTCATCTTTACGGACATTCTGATCACTAAAACCAAGTGCTTTAATTTGTGAAAGTGTTTGGGCTGAGATTTCCTGATCATTAACCGCAACTGTACTTTGCTTCTTACATGAAACAACAAAAATAATCAGGGCGGCTGCAAGCAGCAGGGTAATGTAATTTTTTCTCATGACGGTTGTTTTTTAAGTTTTAATAAATACGGGCGCTGATGGGTAAGCTGCACCAGTATTGTAATTTAACAAGATTTTTGCTCCTTTGAAAAATATTTATTGAAGTGTGTATATATAAACACTTAACAAAGTAGATTTTACCCATTTGCCATAAATGCCGTATTATAAACATAGTAAAATCCCTAAGCCAGAAATTAAAGACAAAATTTTTATAAGCTAATCATATGCAATTTTTTGAATATATTCATATTGATGAAACCGGTATTGCTGCTGGCACTGTATTGTTCCTGTTTTTTTTTGGTGAGCGGCCAGGTTCATCCAAAAGAAAATTTACTGCAAAAATATATAGCCAAAGACCCGGTGGTTTCAACCTGCTGGCTGGTAAAAATTAAAACCGATTCAGTAGATGCCTATTTAATCAATAATCGTGATAGGATAGTAAGACGGCTTTCTCCAACAGATTTCATCATTGCGAAGAACGGCCTGAACAATACATGGTCCAATGCTTTCCTGGTGCCGCCATCTGCAGCCAATAATTACTGGAAATTATCTCCCCGCCTTTCAGCAAGCGATGAACATTTAACAAGCAATGAAAAGGAAATGCATGATTTCTATATTCAGTCCGATGATATACAGGACATAAAAAAAATAATTTCACGGCAGGCGAAGCCAGTGACAACAGTTGTGTATGAATATGGAGACCTGCTACAACTAAGAACCAATTATGAATTCATAGCCAATGAAATATTAACTAATGAGCATGTACATTTTATTGATATGATTGCTCAGCCGCCAAAAGAGGAAGTTAATCTTGCAGGGTTCGACAACAGCCTCAATAAAGTAAACTTGCTGCATTACACGTATCCCGCTATGGACGGGAAAAACACCGTTGTTTCTGTAAAAGAAAACAGGCCCGATACTGCAGATATTGATTTTAAAGGAAGATACCTTTCCACCACCGCTGCCAGCAATATCCTGTCAACACATGCTACCATCATGTCTACCATTATTGCCGGAGGAGGAAACAGTTTTTATACAGCCAGGGGAGTAGCGCCTGCCGGGCGCATCAGTTCTTCTTCGTTTGCAGTTTTACTGCCCGACAGTGATGCCTTTTACCAGCGGTACCAGGTAACTGTACAAAACCATTCTTATGGAACCGGTATCGAAAATTTCTATGGCGCAGATGCGGCGGCTTATGACGCAAGTGTAAATAGCAATCCTGCCCTGTTGCATGTTTTTTCAAGTGGAAATGCCGGCGACCAGGCAGCTGTTGACGGCCAATATGCTGGTATAAATGGCTTTGCCAACCTTACCGGAAGTTTTAAAATGGCCAAGAATATCATAACAACGGGCTCTGTAGATTCTTTTGGAATAGTCCCCCCGCTCAGTTCAAAAGGCCCCGCCTACGATGGCCGCGTAAAACCCGAGCTGGTTGCGTTTGGAGAAGACGGCAGTTCCGGGGCAGCCGCATTGGTAGCTGGAACGGCCATGGTATTGCAACAGGCGTACAAAGAGCAGCATGCAGGTGTTTTGCCCGATGCGGCCCTGGTAAAAGCTTTTTTACTGAACACAGCAGTTGAGGCAGGTAATAAAGGAATTGATTTCAGCTCCGGTTATGGGAACCTGGATGCTTACCGCGCTGTGACTGCCATGAAACTGGGGCAATTCTTTATGGCCGCCGTTTCGCAGGGACAATCGCAAACATTTACCCTTACCGTTCCAAACGGGTCAACAAACCTGAAAATCTTGCTGGCCTGGACCGATAAACCTGCGGCAGCCAATGCCTACACTGCCCTCGTAAATGATCTTGATCTTACGGTAACGCATACAGCTTCCGCACAACAATGGTTGCCATGGGTGTTGCGTTCATCGCCGGTGAAAGATTCGTTGCAGTTATTGCCTGTACAAAAAAGAGACAGCCTCAATACCGTTGAGCAGGTTACCATTGACGATCCCGCCGGCGGAGATTACAGTATACAAATAAGCGGCTATAACGTCCCTGCAGGCACGCAAAAGTTTTTTATCGTTTACCAATGGGATGCGGCCAATACATTTCAATGGGTATACCCTTCGGGAAAGGATAACCTGCTGCCCGGCAAACAACAGGTGTTGAGATGGCAAAACAATTACAGCGGCAATGGATTGCTGGAATATACATTTGCGGGTTCCGGCACCTGGAAACCGTTAAACAACAACCTTACACTTTCCGGTAACTATACCCAATGGCTGGTACCCGATACAAACGCAGTGGCCATACTGCGGATGACCATCAACGCTAAGCAGTACCTGAGCGATAGCTTTACTATTTCTGCTCCTTTGCAAACAGGAGTGGGGTTTAATTGTCCGGATGCAGCTTTACTGTATTGGAACCGTGGAATAACCGGTAACTATAAAGTATCCCGGCTGGGCGACCAATTTATGGAGCAGTTTGTTCAAACAACGGACACCGCTCTAATAGTAGATAAAGCTGTCAACTCCTCCACCTGGTACAGCGTAGCGCCCCTGCTTTCATATAATAAGACCGGCATCCAAAGCCAGGCATTTGATTACAGCACACAGGGCGTTGATTGCTATATCAAAAGCTTTACCGCCGATCCTGTGGGCAATACTGCCAGTCTTGTCATATCACTGGGTACTACTTTCCGCGTAGTGCGTATGGTAATTGAAAAGGCAGATCGGAATGGTGTATACCAATCCCTGCAAATATTTATGTCGCCCATACAAATGCAATACCATGTTGCGGATAATCATCTTACCAAAGGCGTAAACAGCTATCGCCTGCGCATTGAGCTGGCAACAGGCAATATTATTTACAGCGATGTGGAGATAGTGTATTACCTGGCGGGCGATAAATATATTGTCTATCCTAATCCGGTAAAACGGCAACAGTTGATTACTGTTTTAGCGGAGGAGTTGGGCAACCAGGTGCTGCAGTTGTATAATTCTTTTGGTCAGAAAATAGTGGAGAAAAAGATGACGGATCTTTCCCTGCAAATTGCAACAGGCGCGCTTGCCAAAGGTGTTTATTTCTATATTATCGTTAAAGATGGAAAAAAGGATGCAACCGGGAGAATAATTATTCAGTAATATTTTATTGTCACCCAGGCTGAAGGCTATGGGTCACTTTATGGCATAAAAAAACAGCGTATTGACCGCTGTTTTTTTATCTAATCAGTATATATATATAAATTATTCTGCCTTTGGCTCATTGGCTGGAGAAGGGGCTGCTGCAGCTGCTGCCGGAGGCGTTTGTGGAGCCTGCGCCTTTAGCGGTCCATGCGGCGTTCCTTCGGGTCTTGGCGGACGAGGTTCTCTCGGTTCGCGCGGTTCTTTCGGCTCTTTAGGCCCCTGTGGTTTATCTGTTTTTTTCTTCTGGCTCTTGGGCGCCCAAATGGCCAGCATTCGTTTACCTTCCATTTTGGGTAAGCTTTCCAGAACACCAAATTCTGCAAGACGTTCGGCAAATTTCAGTATCAATAATTCGCCACGTTCCTTAAACTGGATAGCTCGGCCTTTAAACTGCACGTATGCCTTTACTTTATTACCGTCTTTTAAGAAATTTTCTGCATGTTTTGCCTTGAAATCAAAATCATGATCATCCGTATTGGGCGTAAAACGAATTTCTTTTACTTCAGAGACTTTGCTATTCGCTTTCATCTCTTTTTCCTTCTTCTTCTTCTCGTATAAAAACTTATTATAGTCGATTATTTTACATACCGGCGGATCTGCTTGCGGAGAAATTTCTACCAGGTCAAGCTGCTGATCCTGCGCCATGCGCAATGCTTCCTGGATACTGTATACGCCTACTTCTACGTTATCGCCTACCAACCGTACCTGTGGTACGCGTATCATATGGTTGGTGCGATGTTCCTGCTGTTGTTCTTTTCTGAACCTTGGATTGAAAGCGCCCCTCGGGGGCCTTGGTGGAAATGCCATTTACAAGTTTTAGTTTAAAAATACCGGGAAGAAAGCTGTGAGCTGCCAGCTATTAGCTTTTTCCCGAAGAATTAGTGTTGTTTTATTATTATTAAAGATTCGCGTTAATTAGCGTTAACTAGTGTTGTTGATTCGTGTCCCTTAGTGTTACAAAATTCATTCCCCTTTTCTTTCCCGTATTTCTGCCAGTATTTCTGCCATAAATTCATCTATGCCTTTTACCCCTGCATCTCCCTTACCTTGCCGGCGAACGGCTACTGCATTGTCATTCATCTCTTTTTCGCCTACCACCAGCATATAAGGTACTCTCATTAATTCAGTATCGCGAATTTTTTTTCCAATCTTCTCATTCCGGTCGTCTACCTCTGCACGAATATCAGATTTTTTCAGCTTTTCTGAAATACTTTGTGCATAAGGTAAAAATTTATCGCTGATTGGCAAAATTTTAACCTGAAGGGGGCTTAGCCAAACCGGCAATTTGCCCGCATAGTGTTCCAGCAAAAAGCCTATAAAACGCTCATGGGTCCCCAGGGGGGCGCGGTGTATGATAAGCGGTGTTTCCGGCTGATTGTCCTGGTTGGTATATTCCAGCTTAAAACTGCGGCCCTGTGAAAAATCTACCTGGTTGGTGGCCAGGGTAAACTCGCGGCCGATAACGCTGTAAATCTGCACGTCTATCTTCGGCCCGTAAAAAGCGGCTTCATCCTGCACTTCCACATAAGGTATTTTCGATTCAATCAGCACCTGTCTTACCATTTGCTCCGTCTGTATCCACAATTCAGGCTCATTTACATATTTTTTGCCCAGTTTATCGGGCGAGTGAAGGCTCAGGCGCATCACGTATTTGTCGATGCCAAAAATGCTAAAATACTTCTGGTACATGTCATTTACCGCCCTGAATTCCGATGCAAATTGTTCTTTTGTACAATAAATATGCGCATCGTTCATATGGAGGGCCCTTACACGCATCAATCCAAATAATTCACCACTTTGCTCGTAACGGTAAACAGTACCATATTCTGCCACGCGATAGGGCAGATCGCGATAGCTTTTTGGCTCGGCCGCGTATATTTTATGATGGTGCGGGCAGTTCATTGATTTCAGGTAGTATTTCTCTCCGTCCAGTTCCATGGGCGGGTACATACTGTCTGCATAATACGGAAGGTGACCACTGGTAATGTACATGCTCTCTTTGGCAATATGGGGGGTCACCACGCGTTTGTAACCGGCCGCATTTTCTGTTTCCTTTGCCAGTTTCTCCAGTTCTTCAATAATTACGGTGCCGTTGGGCATCCACATGATAAGGCCCTGGCCAACATCATCATCCATAGTATAGATACCCAGCTCTTTACCCAGTTTACGGTGATCTCTTTTCTTTGCCTCTTCCAGCATCAGCAGGTATTCATCCAGGTCTTTTTTAGAGGGGAATGTAATGCCATAAACACGGGTCAGCACCTTGTTTTTTTCGTCGCCCTTCCAGTAAGCCGCCGAAATATTGGTAAGCTTTATTGCTTTAATAGGGCCTGTAGAGGGAATATGCGGGCCGCGGCAGAGATCGGTAAAATTGCCCTGGGTGTAAAAAGTAATGCCACCGTCGTTTAAGTTGCTCAATAAATCAAGCTTGTATTCATCGCCTTTATCGGCGAAGTATTTTATGGCATCGTCTTTGGAAATCTCTTGCCTGACGTATTTATTGTCCTGTTTGGCCAGTTCATTCATTTTTGTTTCCAGCTTGCGCAGGTCTTCTTCTGTCAGTTTGCGGTCGCCCAAATCCATGTCGTAATAGTAACCGTTGTCGAGCGGCGGACCTACCCAAAATTTTACGCCGGGAAACATGCTTTCCACAGCCTCCGCCATTAAGTGTGCAGAAGAATGCCAGAAAGTAGATTTGCCTTCTTTATCGTCCCAGGTCAGCAATTTTAGTGCAGCGTCTTCATTGATGGGCCTTGTAGCGTCCCATACCTGCCCGTTTACCTGGGCCGCCAATACTTTTCTTGCCAGACCCTCGCTAATTGATTTGGCCACCTGAATGGCGGTAGTTCCTTTTTCGTATTCCCGTACTGCCCCGTCGGGGAGTGTAATTTTTATCATCTGCTTGTTTTATTAATGCCCGTATTATTTCTGATTTCGGGATTTAGTGATTTTTTGATTGTTTTGGGCACTCACCTAAAGACAAATCTCAAAATCCCTGCATCTCAAAATCAGCAATCTTTTCAGGACGGCAAATTTAACGAAGTCTTGGCAGATAAAGCTTTTGTTTTCAGTGAAATTGCAATGATTTTTTTGAGCAATGAATTTGTAATTTGGATGTATGAGAATAGTTTTTACACTGGCTGTTTTTTTATTTTCGACCCCTATTTTTTCTCAGGATCTTACCGGCATCTGGCGTGGTAATTTTATGTCGGCCGACAATAAAATGTCTGATTTGTTCAACCTGGAAGATCGTTATAAATATGAGGTACAGATTGATCAGCAGGGCAAGGCATTTAGCGGCGTTACCTATTCCTATAAAAAGACCGAGTTTTATGGCAAGGCTTCTTCCAGTGGCACCATAAACCCCCAAACCGGCAAAGTGATTTTACAGGAAATCAAATTGCTGGAACTTAAAATGGCCTCTTCCAGTTATGCATGCTGGATGATTTGTTTTTTGCAATACACAAAAAATGGCGATGAGGAATTCCTTGAGGGCAAATACAGCAGCTACCGCGAAACCGATTCTTCATTTTGCGGAAGGGGAAATGTTTTTCTGCGCAAAGTGGTGACGTCTGATTTCTACAAAGAACCATTCCTGGCCAAAAGGGAAAAAGAAAAAAAGAATGCCATTACAAAAAAAGAAACAACTACCGACTCTTCCTTAACAGCAAAAAAAACGCCCCGGGAAAAAGTACCAGCACCCACAGCCGCGGTTAAAAAACCGGCTGCAAAGCCCGGTGGGGCAACAAAACAACCACTTACAACAGCCATTGCCGGCAACAAGCCGGTTAAAAAGACAGTGAAACCCGAACAGCCGGCCAGCGTAAAGAATAAGGACATAAAAGCCGTACCCCTTGCGCCTGAAATAGCCATTGAAAAAAAGGAACACGATTTCAAAATGAAGGAACCCGCTTTTATTCCGCTGGTCCTGAAAAACCGTGAGAATGAACTGGTGCAAACCATTTCCGTAAACACCAATGAGGTAACCATTAATATCTATGACAACGGTACCATCGATCATGATACCATCTCTGTTTACCTGGATAAAAAATTGGTAATTTCCCACCAGATGCTGACTACCGAGGCCATTACCCTGAAACTGAAATTGGATGAGAGCAATGATTACCACGAGCTGGTAATGGTGGCCGATAACCTGGGCGATATTCCACCCAATACCTCCCTGATGGTGGTAAAAGCGGGTGACAAACAATACGAAGTGCGCATTACCTCTACGGAGCAAAAAAATGCGGTGGTGGTTTTTAAATACGAGAAACCAAAGTAATACAACCGCTCATCCTATTTGGCCATGGGCTTTGGTGGCTAAATAATAATTTGTCTCACATTTATACCAATGCGCTATTTTGTCTTTCTGACCTTTCTGCTAACTGTTTTCATGGGCAATGCCCAGGATTTAAATGGTATATGGAGGGGCAAACTGCTACAGTCGCCGGGTGGCTGCTTCCCTGAATACAATATTGAACTACAGATAAATTTTATACCAACCGCCAATACATTAAGTGGTAAGGCATTCGATTACCGCGATACCTCCAAATTTGTAAAGCTGGATTTTATAGGACGCTACAACGGCACCACCAAAAGAATGGTAATTATAGAAAATACTTTGATGGATGTACATATTCCGGAAAGCTGTGTGCCCTGTGTTAAAACCTACGATCTTACCTGGAGTAAATCGGGCAATGAAGAGATACTTACCGGTGAATGCAAAGGCCGGGAATATGGCAGCAACAATGCCTGCCCTTCTTACAAAATTGTGCTGAAGCGGGTGGCCAAATCCGATTTTGCAACCGATGTGGAGCAGAGCGCGGATTTGCAGGAGCTGCAAAAAAAATTACGCCTGCAGCCACGGAGCACAGAACTGGTGAAAACAATTATTGTTCCTACTGCCGAAATAAGACTGGATTTTTACGACAATGCGGAAATAGACAATGATACCATTACTGTATTAATGAATGGAAAACTGCTTTTATACCGGCAAATGCTAAAGGCTACGCCGCTTACCCTTACTATTCACGCTTTTCCGTCTACAGATTATGAGCTGGTCATGTATGCAGACAACCTTGGGTCCATCCCGCCCAATACCGCATTGCTGGTTATTACGGCTGGTGCAAAAAAATATGAAGTGCGGCTGGCGTCGAGCGAAGAAAAAAGCGCCGCAGTAAAATTCAGGTACGAGGAGCCGCCGGGAGAAAAAATTAAAAATTAAAAAGTCAAAATTCAAAAGCAAAAGGTAAAAAAAGGAGGCGGCGTCTTTGACTTTTGACTTTTAAATTTTGACTTTTGGCCTTTGACTTTTCACCGAATCGTATCCGAAAATCCCTTTTTCGTCGCAACATTTTGCAAAGGGTATCATTTACCCGGATATCTGTTTAATTTGGCGGTATGAAAGCAGCATGGTATTCAAAAAAATGGGTGATTGTATTATTGCATGTCGCTGCATGGACTTTCTTTTTCTCCCTTCCTTATCTTTTGCGATCGCCCGAAAACGAAAGACCTTCAAAACCGGCCAACGAATCGGACCATGGATTTTATTTTTCCTGGATAATGAATTTTTCCTGGGCGGCGATGTTTTATTTCAACATATTCGTTCTTATTCCACGTTACATTTACAAAAAAAAATACTGGCAATTTGCAGCCGCCCATTTTGTTACTTTCGCCTGTGTGCTGCTGGAAGTATATCTTTTATTCAGCCTGCTTTTTAACCGGTCTCATTACGAAACCCGGACAATATTTTTCAACCTGCTGATCTACGTTTTTATTTTTGCCCTTGGCACCGCCTACCAGTTGATAAAAGACAAAATAAACAGCGATAAGCTGGCCCAGGAAAAGCAAAACGAAGTGCTGAAGACAGAATTATCGTTGCTCCGCTCGCAGGTAAGCCCGCATTTTATGTTCAATGTGCTTAACAATATGGTATCGCTGGCAAGAAAACAATCAGACCTGCTGGAGCCCTCGCTCATAAAGCTGTCTTCACTGATGCGGTACATGCTCTATGAAGCAGACGAGGAAAAAGTATCCATTGAAAAAGAAATGGACTACCTGCAGAGTTATATAGATTTGCAACAGCAGCGGTTTGGAAAAAAAGTGCAGGTAAAAGTGCACATGCATACCATGGACGATCACTACCAACTGGAGCCCATGCTGCTTATTCCCTTTGTGGAGAATGCCTTTAAACACGGTACCGGTATGATAGAAGATGCCCGTATTGATATTGACCTGGAAGCTGAGAAAAATGTATTACAGTTTACCGTAAGCAATAAATACAATTCCGTATCGGCTGAAATTAAAGACAAAACATCCGGTATTGGCCTGGCCAATGTAAAAAGACGGCTAAATTTACTGTATGGAAAAAATCATTCGCTGACGATTTCCACGAATAACAACTGGTTTGTAGTAGTGTTGAAAATCAACCTTAGTTAAAACGCATTGCTGATTTTGGGATGCGGAGATGTTGAGTTTTTTTGGTGCAACCTTCTTATAAATCACAAAATCACGCAATCAAAAAATCAGAAATTCCCTGCAGCTTCACAGATAGACTGGTTAATCTGCGAATCTGCGGCCGGATTGATTCACAAAATCGCTCAATCACAAAATCAGAAATTCTTAGTATGATACAATGCATAGCCATAGATGATGAGCCACTGGCATTGGAACTGCTGGTCGACAATATCAGTAAAGTTCCTTACCTGCACCTGGTAGCCGCCTGCGACAATGCCATGGAGGCAATGAAAATATTACAGGAACAACCCATTGATCTTGTTTTTCTTGATATACAAATGCCGGGGCTTACCGGCCTGCAGTTTATACAAACGCTGAAGGAAAAACCCATGTTTATACTGGTAACAGCCTATGAAAAATACGCATTGGAAGGGTTCGAACTGGAAGTAACCGATTACCTGGTAAAACCGGTATCATTACAGCGTTTTATAAAAGCCTGCAATAAGGCCAACGAGTTATACCAGCTAAAAGCAAAGCCCAAGCAAATCGTTACAGACAGCAATCCGGGCTATTTTTTTGTGCATGTTGACTATAGCCAGCTGAAAGTAGTGTTTGATGACATTGCCTATATTGAAGGACTGAAAGATTATATCAAAATACACCTCAAAAGCAGTTCCAGGCCCATTATTACAAGGATGAGCATGAAGTCGCTGGAAGATTTGTTACCGGCTTCCCTGTTTATCCGTATCCATAAGTCTTATATTGTCTCTGTAAAACATATTACAGCCATCAGAAAAAACAGTGTGTTTATAGAAACGGTAGAATTGCCTGTAGGTGAGAACTACCGGGATATTATCTCTCAGCTTACCGGTAACCAGAACCAGTAATGATTGTTTTATTAGTCCTGTTTGTCGCTACATCTTCCTTTTTCATCTCATTTGATTTTGACCAGCCATGGCGGCTATTAATTTTGTGCTGCCTTTTAAGCAAACAATATATTAATCGTATAAAATCAACAAAAATGAAAAAGAAAATTGTAACCCTGCTGGCCTTTGTATTACTGGCCATTGCCACCACATTTGCAAATGGTAACGATATCAGTAAGGAGGCCCGGGCCGCATTTGCGGTCTCTTTTGCAAAAGCTACCGATGTAAAATGGGAAAAAGAAAACACTTACTGCAAGGCCTTTTTTACCATGAACGGCCAGTCACTAAGCGCGCTGTTTGATGAAGAAGGCAAGCTTATTGCCCTTTCACGCAATATCCTTTCTATTGATTTGCCGCTGAACCTGCAGGCTGCATTGGCAAGAAATTTTAGCGGCTACTGGATTACCGACCTGGCAGAGTATGCCGTTGGCAGTGAAACCCTGTACTACCTGACCGTTGAAAATGCTGACCAGAAAACAGTGTATGAAAGCGTAGGTACATACGACTGGTCTTTGTTAAAAAAGACGGCTAAGTAAACGGCTGTTTCGGCCTACGGCGAGGTAGTGTAGCAACCACTCCTCCCTTTTTTGCGAAATTGGTCAAATGGGAATCAATAACTTCGTCCTTATATAATTTTATTAAAATACACAAAAATGAAAAAGATTGTTTCTGGTATATTCTTAACGGCTATCCTGGCCAGTGCTATTGCTGCCAAAGCGCAAACAGCCGATGAGATTGTAAACAAATACATTGATGCTGTTGGCGGCAAAGATAAAATCAAACAAATTACCTCGCTGTACATGGAAGGCACGGTGCAGGTAATGGGCAATGATAACCCAACCAGGGTTACTGTGCTGAATGGCAAAGGCTATAAAACAGAAACCGAATTTAACGGGCAGAAGATGGTGCAATGTTATACTGATAAAGGCGGTTGGGCCATTAACCCAATGGCCGGAGGGGCAGCAGAGGCCATGCCCGATGAAGTATATAAGGCCGGTAAAGAACAAATAGATATCGGCGGGGCGTTATACGATTATGCCGCAAAAGGAAGCACCGTTTCATTATTGGGTAAAGATGATGGCGCGTATAAGATTAAACTGGTTACAAAAGATAAGGACGAAACCACCTATTTTATAGATGCCGCTACCTATTATCTTACAAAATTGATAAAGAAAGGGAGTATGATGGGACAGGAGGTTGAAGTGACCATAAAATTGTCTGATTATAAAAAAACAGATATCGGTTACCTGGTGCCGTTTACCATAAGTACAGATCTGGGGCAATTTTCATTATCTACCACTATTACAAAGGCCGAAGTTAATAAGGCCGTTGATGCCGGGGTGTTTGTAATGCCCAGGTAGTCATCCATTTGCTATTCATTCAACAGCTTGATAAGACAGGGTCACCATATGGTGGCTCTTTTTTTTGCCTGGCGGTGAATGCCTGCCATAATGTGCAATTACTGCAACTTGTTTGGTACAACCGTTTCGTCGCAACATTTTTCCTTATTGTCTCATTTGCCTTAGAAAGACCATTGCAGGCGGGTAGTTTTGTGTCATCAAATAACTTAATTATGAAGAAAATAATCACCCACACGGTAAATCTGCTAATCCTGGTACTAACCTTCAATGCTATTTTAGCACAAGGGCCGGGTGGCTTTCCCGGTGGTGGGGCAGGGGGCGGAGCGAATAACGGCCATATTTATGGTAAAATAACAGACAGCACCGGCAAACCCCTCAGTGATGTATCTGTAGTAGTATTGCAGAACCGCACCGACCCTGCTACCAAAAAGACAAAGGAAATTTTATTAAAAGGGGCCACAACAAAAAGCAATGGCGAGTTTAATTTTGAAGACTTGCCCGCAGGCAGTCCCCTTAAATTAAAAATATCCATCAGCGGGTATAAAAGCACCGAACAGGTCATTTCGTTTAGACCAGCGGCCGGGGCAGCTCCGTCTTTTGATAAGGATTTGGGCAAAATAAAACTAGCAACAGAAGTTACACAACTGGCAGCGGTAACCGTTACGGCCAATAAGCCGCTGGTAAAATTAGATGCCGACAAAAAGATATTTAACGTAGAAAAGAATATTGTAAGCGCAGGTGGTACAGCGCTGGATGTTATGAAGAATGTGCCTTCAGTAAATGTGGATATTGATGGCAATGTAACCCTCCGTAATGCGGCCCCGCAGCTATATGTAGATGGCAGGCCAACTACTTTAACACTGGACCAGATACCGGCAGATGCCATTGAAAGTGTAGAAGTGATTACCAACCCCTCCGCCAAATACGATGCTTCAGGCGGGGGCGCCGGTATACTGAATATTGTTTTAAAGAAAAACCGTAAGACAGGCTATAACGGCAATGTACGTGTGGGAATTGACAAGCGCGGCGCGGTAAATGGCGGCGGAGATTTCAATGTGCGTCAAAACAAAATAAACATATCTGCCAGCCTGATGGGCAACCAGATGAAGGGTATTACTACAGGTACCACCGACCGCCTCAATTTGCAGGATGTTCCGCAAACCACCGTATCGCAGAATAATTATAATAAAACCAATGGCGGATTTATTTTTGCCAAACTGGGTGCAGATTATTTTATTACCAACAAGACCACGCTGTCTTTAACCGGTTTTAAAGTACATGGCGAATTCAAACCTTCGGAAACCATCAGCATCATTACAGACAGCCTGTATAATTCCGGCAAAACCTCTGCCAGCAGCGACAGGGTTTCTACCAGCCAGCGTACATTTAACGGGCAGGGCCTTGCATTTGGCCTGAAACATCTTTTTGCAAAAGAAGGCGAAGAACTGACCGCAGATGCGAACTATTTCAGCGGAAGAAGCACCAGCAGCGCTTTTTATACAACCAATTATTATGCGGGCATATCAGGTTCCACCACTTCTACCGACCTGCAGAAAGTGCTGGGCGACGGCAACGATAAAAACCTGGTATTGCAAACAGATTATACCAAACCCATTGGAACAAAAACAAAAATAGAAGCCGGCTTACGGGCCGCACTGCGCAGCAGGATAAACAACAATAATACCTATAACGATTCGGCAAATACCTATGTGTATTCAGCCGCGGCCAGCAGCAATTATAAGAATACAGACAATGTGTACGCAGCGTATCTGACCTATTCATCTGCATTTAAAGATTTCAGCTATAAGCTTGGCCTGCGGGCAGAAAGCTCCAACTATGCAGGAGAATTGATAAACAATGGCGAAAAGTTTAAAAACAGTTATCCCATTAGTTTGTTTCCGTCTGTATTTCTAACACAAAAACTGAAGGATAACCAGCAATTGCAATTAAGCTACAGCCGCAGGATTAACAGGCCCAATTTCTTTCAGTTGATTCCTTTTATTGACTACACAGATAAATTAAATATTACAAAGGGTAACCCCGCATTGGTACCGGAGTTTACACAATCGCTTGAATTGTCTTACCTGAAAACATTTAGTGGCAACAATACCCTGCTGGGTTCCCTGTATTACAAACACACCAATAATTTAATAACACGTTACCTGGATAAGGAAATCAACCCCCTTACCGGCAACGAGGATCTGATCAACACTTATATCAACGCCAACTCCAGTTATTCTGCCGGTGCTGAATTAACCGCCCAGAATTATCTTACCAAATGGTGGGATATATCAACCAATATTAATGTCTACAATTCACAGATAAAAACAGACAGTAATTCGCAAGCTGCTTTATGGAGCTGGTTTGGCAAATTCAACAGTAACTTTAAACTGCCGGCCGACTTTACCATGCAACTGACCGCCACTTACCAGTCTAAAACAAACCTGCCTATAAATACCAACCAGGGTATGGGAGGCCCTCCGTTTGGCCAGTCTCAAAGTTCTTCACAGGGCTATATAAGTCCTTCATGGGGTGTCGATCTGGCCGTAAAGAAAACCTTTCTTAAAAGCAAGGCCCTGTCTGTTACTTTAAGTATCAACGATATTTTCCGCACCCGGGTTTCAAATCAATATTCTTACAGTGAATATTTTGTACAGCATTATAACCGGCTGCGCGACCCGCAAATGATAAGACTCAATGTAGCCTACCGGTTTGGTAAAATAGATATGTCTTTATTTAAAAGAAAGAATATGAAAGGGGAGCAGGGTGCCGGCGACAGTATGCAGCAATAGCCATATACCTTTCCTGCACCTTTACAATAAAAAACCCATCGCATTGATGGGTTTTTTATTGAATCAATTGCTTCGTAATTTTTTAATAAATGCGGCCACTTTCTTCGCTGTCAAGCAGGCTGTTGGCTACGCTGCTGTCAAAAACCTCTTCTTTGTTGGCGATTACCTGGCGCAATAAATCGTGAATGGTTATAACGCCCTCGAATTTTGAATGATCATATGCCAGCAAATACCTGGTTTTGGAAACATTCATGAAGTTCATACAGTATTCAACGCTGTCGGTGAGGGAAACGATAGGTAATTCGGTGGTCATTACTTCCTCCACCTTGGTACTATCGCTTGAGCGGCCTTTTAGTATTACATTCCGGCTATAGTCCCGCTCGCAAAAAAGGCCCTTGTATTCGCCTTTGTCCATCACGATAAGGTAACTGAGGTTAACCGAATTCAGGAGTGTGAGCGCATCAATTACCAGCGTGCCTGCCTGTACAATGTTAAATGCCTGGGGCTTGCTGGCCAGTATATCTTTTACTATTCTCATACGGGGTATTTTTCTTAAAGTTCGTGTTTTTTATTATAATACAAAATTCCTTCCGGCAAATATAAATTTCCACCATGGGAGCAAAAACCGCTCAAAATTGGCAAGCCCGGCGATTGTGCCTGCCCGGCCCCTTACAATTACCCGGGCAAAATCTGCCGGTCGCCTGAAAAAAAATAGCCAGGGCAATTAAGTAAGTAAACAGGTGGCAAAATGCAATCAAAAAGCGCATAATCTTAGCCGGTAACCGGCCACCGCTTTACGGGGTGCGTGAATAAAAAACGGGCAAACAGTTCAACCTGTTTGTAACCTCTTCAACGGGTATATACAAATTTATAAACTGCTACCGCCCATACAAGCCTGTACAGGTTAATGAACAGCATTATCCGGGCAATCCGTCTTTTTTTTTGGGAAGATGCTGCTATCTGACAGAATTAAAATGATTTTATTAAATCCAAACATGCAGGTCTGCCGTATCTCAATCAGCACTTCAAAAAAATAAATAAAAAAAAGTACAGAAAATGAAAAAAACAAAAATCCTTGTTGCAGCAGCAATAGCTATTGTTATTGGCGGCGGTATCCTATGGGCTGCGGATCACATAGATGCGCCAGCGGTTACAGGACAGGCAACAGACATTACCGACGTGTATGCTTTTAAAGGCGCTAATGCCTCCAACCGTGTATTTGTGATTAACACGCAGGGCCTTCTTTCTCCTGCTGCTACTTCAACCGCGAAATTTGACGCGGGTACATTAATTCAATTAAACATTGACAATAATAACGACAATGTGGAGGACCTGGTAATACAGGCCATTTATGATGGCACCAATATGAAATTTTATGGCCCCGCCAAACCAACAGCAACCGGGCTGAAAAGTCAACTGGAAGGCGCTGTTACCGCCAGTGTGGCTGTTACACCCTACACAGCTGCTGTGCCTGTGACTGCCACAGGAACAAACGGTATGCAGGTGTTTGCCGGCCCCCGCGATGATCCTTTTTTCTTTGATTTAAACCAGTTCAAAAAAATAATAGCAGGTACTGCCTCTTCATTTAACAATCCCGGCACAGATGCTTTTGCCGGAACCAATGTCCTGAGTGTTGTAATGGAAGTGCCTGTTTCGCTGTTGAATGCATCCGGTGGAAAGATAAACGTATGGGCAACCACCAAAAAGAAAATCTAACAGTACAACAAAGAATTATTCACTTATCAACATTTAATTTTAAAATTACTATAATGAAAAAGTCGTGTTCAATATTTTTAATAGCGGCGGCGGCGCTTATTACAGCCACTTCCTGTAAAAAAGACAATACTACAGCACCGGCGGCAACGGTTTATTATATGGGTGGCGACCAAATGGCAAGACCGGCAATTAATACCGTATTTGTAGATGCTGCCGCAAAAGATTCCTTTAACAATGCGCTTCCAACACAGATGTCCGGTTTATTTCTTGCTAAATTTAAGGCAAGGCTGGCCGCGCTGAATCCTGGCTATACTACCAATGCGCTTGGTCAAACTGCCGACCAGCTGGCCGGTCTGCTGGTTACCGATGTGCTGAATGTTTCAACAACCGGTACTACCACATTCTTTGATGGCACCAATGTATTAACAGGAAGGGCGTTGGCAGATGATGTGATAGATGTGGAACTTATCCTGTTGTTTGGCGGACCTGATGGTAAATCAAATCCCGGCTTAACAAGTGATCATGTGGGTGCCAACGATAAGGCATTTTTAAGTGCGTTTCCTTACCTGGCAAGTCCCTGGTAGAATTGAATACAACATATAAACAGGCTGGCAACCTTGCCAGCCTGTTTATGCATTTCAGGTTCATTTACGGTTATTTTCACCAATTTAACCTCAATTAAAACAATTAACCAGGCTTCGTTAATAATTTTACGCTGTTGCATAAATGAGAAAGGCGCTACTATACCTGTTTTTGTTTTCTTACACTACAATTGTGTTCAAACCCTTATATCCTTCCATTGCCGATACCATAGCGCATGTTTTCTGGTATTCCGAACATATGGCTACTGTGCACTACGAACACGGCAAATACCATGTTCACTATGAATACGCGCAGGCTGCCAAAAATAATTATCCGGAAAAAGATACCCATCTCTCCAAGTCGGCATACGGCAGTGAACACCTGGTTACAACAGACGCATATGATATTTGTCTTTCCCCCGTTATTAAAAACAAATTTTTTATAACTTCTTCATACCTGCTTGTCCGGCATCTAAATAATGATTTTCCGCCTCCCAGGACATAAACTGTTGGTTTTTGAATAATACGCATTTGCATTCGTTGGCAGCCAAAACCTGCATCTCCGGTTTATGATACTGTGAAACCAGGTATACACCATGGGTTTATCAGCATTCCTTTTCAATGGGGTTGGCTGCTGTTTTTGTTCCAAAACCAATCTCATCATTTTATAAAAGCATGATTTTAAATACAGGTTGTATGAACTATATCCATTGCCGTATGGTTGCGGCGATACTATTATTTCTTCTGCTGGCAGGTGGCACGAATGCGCAAACTACCATTCAGGGAAAGATCACCGATGCAACCACTCATCAGCCGCTGGAAGGAATAACAGTATTGTTATTGCCCGGACATATTTCAGGGGTGACTGATCAACTGGGCAATTTTCAATTGCGGCAGTTAAAAGAAGAAAACAATACCATACAGGTTTCATCGATAGGTTACCAGTCCAAAACCATTTTGTTAACAGAATTGAAGCGGGCAGATAACCATATTATACTGGAACCACGCAGTGTAGAGTTAAGTGCCGTTACAATATCATCGCATGGAGGAGACCAGTATAAAATCATCAGCAAAACAGATATTGCCATGCGGGGTGTAAACAATTCGCAGGAAGTGCTGCGGATTATACCGGGTATTGTAATTGGTCAGCACCAGGGTGGTGGCAAGGCCGAACAAATATTCCTGCGCGGGTTTGATGCCGACCATGGCACCGATTTCAGGGAGGATGTGGATGGGTTGCCCATCAATATGGTTTCGCACGCACATGGGCAGGGCTTTGCAGATAGTCATTTTATTATACCCGAAACCATCGAAAGCGTTGATTTTAAAAAAGGGCCCTACACCGCTGCCAAGGGCGATTTCAACACCACCGGATTTGTCGATTTTAACACAAGAAATGCGTTAACCGGCAATTTGGTGAAACTGGAAGGCGGGCAGTTCAACACTTATCGTGCACTGGGTATGTTTAGTTTGCTGGGTGTAAGAGCAAAAGAAAAGCAGCAGTCGTGGTACGTAGCCTCCGAATACCGGTATTCTGATGCCTATTTCGATAATCCGCAGCATTTCAATCGCTTTAACCTGTTTACCAAATACAATGGCCGCATATCAAAACACAGTTTCCTTACCTTATCGGCTACTGCTTTCTGGAGCAAATGGGATGCTTCCGGCCAGATACCCGATCGCGCAGTAGACCAGGGCCTGATTGGTTTTTATGGGGCCATTGATCCCTTTGAAGGCGGCATTACTTACCGCACCAACCTGAATGCACAGGTGCTGACTTCTTTTGCCAATGGCGATTTTTTAAAGAACCAGGTATATTATTCCAACGCTCATTTTGACCTGCATACCAATTTCACCTTTTTTCTGGTTGATACCGTAAACGGCGATGAGATAAGACAAAAAGAGGCCAGGAACCTGGCGGGTTACAATGGCAGTTATAACCATGTGTCTTATGCAGGCAATACCAAACTTAGTACGGAAGCCGGACTGCAAATCAGGCTTGATAAGACCGGCAATTCCGAACTCTCGCATACTGTTGATCGTTATACGCTGTTAAACCGCATTAAACTGGGCGATATTACCGAAGTGTCTGTTTCGCCGTATATAGCAGAAACATTTAAATTCAATGAGCATTTCAGCATGAATGCAGGTTTGCGTTTCGATCAATTCTATCATACCTACAACAATAAATTAGCCGGCGATACCACGCTGCCGGGTATGGGTGTATATAAAGCGAATGCAAATACGTTTAGCCCCAAACTGAATTTCTATTATTATGTAAATAAAGGGCTGCAGTTTTACCTGACAACGGGCAGGGGATTTCATTCAAACGATACAAGGGCGGTGGTAGTGCAGAAGGGTTACCAGGTGCTGCCCGCTGCGTATGGAAGCGATTTGGGTACGGTGTTTAAACCGGCAGGCAATATAATTATTAACGCTGCGGTATGGTATATCTTCCTGCAACAGGAATTTGTTTATGGTGGCGATGGGGGAGATGTTAGTTTTAATGGAAAGACACGCCGTGCTGGCTTTGATTTTTCAGGCCGTTATGAACCAATCAAATCATTGTACTTTGACCTTGACCTGAATTATGCGCATGGGCGGTCGGTTAATAACCCCAAGGGGCAAAATTATATTCCGCTGGCACCGGTATGGACCAGCAGTGCCGGTGTTACCTATACCGGTAAAAATGGCTTTAACGGAAGTTTTCGATACCGCTTTACAGGCGATCGTCCGGCCAATGAAGATTATAGTCTTACTGCAAAGGGATACTTCATAGCTGATGCGGTAGCTAGCTATGCCGGAAATAAATATGAAATTGGCCTGGTAATAAACAATGTATTCAATACCAAATGGAAAGAAACACAATTTGACACCGTAACCCGTTTAAAAGGGGAGGCGCTGCCGGTAGATGAAGTTTGTTTTACACCGGGAACGCCCTTTGCAGCCAAATTGAGTTTTGCGGTTAAGTTTTAATAACATGAAAAAAAATACCTGTTGCAGCGAAATGTATCAGCGTCCTTTTAGAGTGGCAGGCTTTGTGCTTCTTGCTGTATTAACGACGCAGCCATTATGGGCACATGCCATTGTTGGTGAGCTGGAGAGAATGTCCCGGACAGACGCAGCTGCTTTATACCTGGTGCTGGGCTACAAACATATTCTGCCACTTGGTTTTGATCATATTCTTTTTGTACTGAGCCTTTTCCTGCTCAGCCCTGCTTTAAAACCGGTTTTATGGCAGGCCACCGCTTTTACCATTGCGCATTCGGTAACGCTGGGGCTGGCCATGTATAATGTTGTTAATATATCTGCGGCAATAGTGGAGCCATTGATTGCTTTATCCATTCTTTATGTAGCACTGGAAAATATTTTTTCTCCGCGTCTTAAAACTTCGCGTATTGGCGTAGTGTTTATGTTCGGGCTGGTGCATGGACTGGGGTTCGCAGGCGCATTGGGACAATTGGGATTGCCGTCCAATGCATACCTGCTGTCACTTATTATGTTTAATGTGGGTGTGGAACTGGGGCAGCTAACCATTATTCTTTTGGCCTGGTTTTTACTGGCCAGGTGGTTTGGCAATAAACCTTATTACAGGAAAGCAATCGTAATTCCTTTGTCGGCAACCATTGCGCTGGTGGCTGCCTGCTGGACCGTACAAAGGCTATTTTTCTGAACCTTGAGGCCACGAATCTATATTCATTATTGGACTATTTTATTGGGATAGCTTTTGTGCCGGCCGGTCAGATGCTTCGTTCATTAACGCGACAAAACGATGCTTATGTTATCCAGACGCTCTTTGTCGTCCCGACGAAGGAGGGGTCTGCGATCGGTACAACAACAATTTCAGGCCACGAATCTATATTTATTATTGGACTGTTTTATTGGGATAGCTTTTGTGCCAGCCGCCCTGCTGCTTCAATCTATTGCACCAGCTTCTCCAAATCAACCACCATACCCGGGCTAAGATCGTATTTATTTTTCCAGGCTTCTTTAAAAAACGCCTGCGCATTATAACCTTTGCCAAGTCCCTGCATCAATTTGCCCATCCAGTACAACTCCAACCCTTCCAGTGGTTTGCCAGATATGGATTGTTGATATACTTTGTACGCTTCGTTTTTTTTGTTGGCATTAAACAGGCTCCATGCATACCATGCATTTGTTTGCGGAGTGGAGCGGTTTTGTAATTCCCGTTGGGCAATATCGACTGCTTTACCCGGGCAGTGTAATATGCCGGTATATAATTCTATTAAGTATTTATTGTACATATTGCCATATACGCCAGCTGTTGAAGATTCAACAAAGGACCGGGCATAACTGGTCGCTGCCAGGCTATCGCCGCGTTGCTGTGCCACCTGGTATAGTTTAAAAAGCGGATCGGGTAATTTGTATTTTGAATGTACAAATTCAAATAGTTGCTGCGCCAGGCTATCGTTTTTATCATGCACCAGCGCAACCCAGCCAATGCCGGTAATACTATGAAAGTCGCCACTGTTCATTTTGATGCATTGCTTGTATATGTCGTATGCCTGTTGTAGTTTGCCTGCATGAATGTATAGATCGGCAGCATTGGCCAGCGCCGCATTGACCAGGTAGGCAGATGATTCAGCCTTTGATGCGGCGTGCAGCATTGATTGTACAGCGCTGTCCATTTGCCCATTCAGGTGGTCAAGTTTGGATTTCCGGAAATAATACCCGTAATCTGCAAACGGTTGTAATTGCTTTACGTACGACGCAGCATCGCTATGCCTGCCCAGCTCAAAATCAACATCAAAGGAAGCGGTAAGCGATTCGTATTTTTTTAAACCTGCCTTTCTTGCCTTTTCAAGATAACCGCCGGCCCGGGTAAACTGGTGTTGCAAAATGGCATAGCTGCAAAGCGCAAGATTGGGTGATGCTTCTTTTTCATTGTAAGCAGCATTTACCCGTTGCATGGTACTGTCTGCTATTTTTATATCTCTTATGTCGCCAAACTGGTGAAAGCGGCTAATCAGCGATGATGCATATTTTGATTCATTGACAATGCCGGTGGACGCCGGATTTATCCTGTTTTTCCAGAAAATAATTTCGTCTGCCGTTGCATGTATTGAAGCAGGGGGCCTGTAGTGTTCTATAAGACTGTCTGTAAATGTTTGGTCAACAATTTTTCCCGCTTCATTTTTGCAGGAGGCTAACAGAATGATCAGGGCCGTGCCGCTGAGGATGGATTTCACCTGGTATATTTTGGAAATATACGTAGGAAGAAGCGTATCAGATGTTACGCCTGCGGCAGTTTACGATGTGGCCAATAGGCCCGGAATCAGTACAATATTTAATCAATTGACTGTATGATCATGCCTGAACATAGCTGCATAATTCAAGGCTACAGGTATGCCGGCCTGGGGGGTAAGTATCATTGAAGTGGTTGCAAAGCTCATGGTAGTATTACCGGTTAAAGATTTCAGGATATCTGCTATAACATAAATATTGGGTGTCTGACCGGTTTTTACTTTTGCAATGCCGTTTGACGTTAAATCCAGCGAAATTGTTTTAATGTTATTGGGCGTAGCGGAGGTAACGCCGCCATATCCGCCGATATAATACAGGAAGCCATTCCCGCTATTGCTAATGACGGGCGAATATCCTTCCATTTTAAAGAAAATATACCCATTGTTTTGATCCCAGTACATATCAGAAGCGGTGCTTCTTGGATCCAGTACGCCGGTCCGTTTACTAATGTCCATAGTGCTTCTAAGGCTATCTACGCCAACAATAAATTTCAATGTTTTATATTCTCCTTCCGGAACATTCATCACTGGTTGACGGGTAGTAGCATCATTTTCATCTATCAGAAAATAACAACTGTCCTGCGGCACGGTATAAACGGTGCCATCGGTACGGGTTAACACAAAATTGCTGACATAATATTTTAGTCTTGACACTTTGAAACTTTCACCGGCGGCATTGGTATAGAAGCCTGTACTTAACTGCAGGTCCGAAGTGCCGGCAATATTGTCAAATTCTACAGACAGGGGTGCTTTTACCGCCGGGTTGTAAGTGTCAGAGGGACTATCATTTTTTTTGCAGGAGGTAAATGCAATGGCGGCAAGTGCTATTAAACTAAGTATTTTTTTCATATGATGTATGCTATCGGTTTTTATTTGCACATAAACGATAAGAAAATCATCCTGGTAGTAAAGTTAACGCAGAATGTTGAAACGAATTGCATTAGCTGGTGCCGGCCAGCACGTCTGCAAGATGCAGGGTGGCCAGGTTAATGTTTTTATGTTTTATATAACCATTAATATGCATAAGACAGGAAATATCAGTTGAAATAATGTACTGCGCGCCGGTAGCCAGCGCATGATTTACCTTCTGTTCCGCCATGGCAATAGAAATGGGTTCAAATTTCACTGCAAAAGTGCCGCCAAACCCGCAACAGGTTTCCACATCATTCATCTCCACCAGTTCAAGGCCTTTTACCTGCTGCAATAGTTTACGTGGTTCTTGTTTTATTTTGCATTCGCGCAGGGCTGCGCAGGAATCGTGATAAGTTGCCTTGCCGTGCAATACCGCTCCCAAATCTTCCTTGTGCAAAACATTGACAAGAAAATCAGACAGCTCAAATGTTCTTTTCTGCAGATCTTTCACATCATTGTGAAGAGAAGAATTATCGAACAATTTCGGAATATAATTTCTCACAAACCCCACACAACTGGCGCTGGGGGCAACAATATAGTCTGTACCGCCAAAATCTTTGATGAACTTGCTGCATACCTGTTTGGCATCGTCCCAAAAACCGGCATTAAAAGCAGGTTGCCCGCAACAGGTTTGGTTGGTATTGTATTGAACGGTACAGCCTGCTTTCTCCAGCACTTTTACCATATTGAACGCCGTTTGCGGGTACAACTGGTCTACAAAACAGGGTATGAATAATTGTACGTTCAATTTTACTGGTATATAGTATTTAGTACTGAGTATTAAGACAGACAACCTGCAATTTAACAGCAATAAATTATTTATGGCTTTTTAAACGATTGCTGCAGCGTTATCATCTTAACCGCAGTAATAGCTGCTTCTTCACCTTTATGCCCATGTATGCCCCCCGTTCTTTCATCTGCCTGCAGCTGCGTGTCGAGGGTAAGGACGCCAAAAATAGTAGGCACGGGCAATTGCAGGTTTAACTGTACTACACCATCGGTTACCGCTTTGGATACATATTCAAAATGCGGTGTGCCACCACGCAATACACAGCCCAGGGCAATAAATGCATGGGGCTCCTGTTTGGTGCCCTTTGCCTGGCTCCAATAACTTTTTACAGCGAAGGGAATTTCAAATGCGCCCGGCACGGTAATGATTTTTATCTTTTTTACCTGATGGGCCGCCAGTATACGGGTACAACCTTCTTCCAATTTATCAATGATACCTGCATTCCATTCTGTGCGCACAATAACAACACAGGCACCCTTTGGTAGAGTGCCTGTTGTATTTTCTAATAATTTGCTGTTACTAACTTCGGCCATAGTATTATTTCAACTTGGTATGAATTTGTTTTAACGAAGGCCTATTAGATTGCAGTGCTGCAAATGCTGCCCGGCAAACCTTATAGGTCCTGGCTGGCGACAAGTTAATTGACGCTACCCAGCCTGCCCAGGTATTTATCAATATCATATTCCCTGTACTGGGGATATTTTTCTTTAATCAGCTTGTACATTTCTATGGCATCTTTTGTTTTGCCCATGCTTTCCAGCAGGTAGCCGGCGCGGAACAAATACTGCGGGCTATAGAAATCATCTTTCTCAAAAATGCTGCCGGCTTCCTTGTATAATTTAACTGCTTCGTCTTTTTTATCCATTTCTGAATCGGCATCGGCCATCATTGCTTTGGCCCTTGCTTTTACCAATGGCTCGCTGGTAGTAAATTCTTCCAGTTGTTTTACCGCATTCTTAAAATCGCCCATAGTAAGGTAGCAACTGCCGGCATAAAAATGGGCTAGGTTGGCGGCCTTGGTACCGCTGTATTTGCTGATGATTTTTAGAAAACCCGGATTAAGATTATCGCCTTCCAGTGCCAGTTTTACAGAGTCGGCACGGTAAAATTCTTCCGCATAGCGCATGGCTTCAGATGCCTTTTTCTCGTTGGGGCCCGATATGAGGGTGTTATAGGCAAATATTCCGCCTCCAACAATAATAATAGCGGCCAGGGCAATCAAAATTTGTTTGCTGTACTGGTTCCAGAAACCGGTTACTCTTTCAACGGGATCTTTTTCTTCTGATACCGGTAATTTATTCTTGTCTGTCATGATATAAGAACTGTATTTATTTAATGTTTGATTGTTTAATGGGAAACAGGCGGTTAATCAACGATAAAAGGATAGTGTTCGTCTACATATACATCCTTTAATAATTCATCATCATTTGGCCAGGGGCTTTCTTCTGCAAATTTTACCGATTCAGCAATGGTATCTTCAATCCGTTTATTAATAACATCCAGGTCGGCCTGGGTGGCAAATTTATTTTTAAGAATGGTAGCCTGTACCTGCATAATGGGGTCGCGTTGCTTGTATTCTTCCACCTCTTCTTTGGTGCGGTATTTCTGCGGGTCAGAAATGGAGTGGCCTTTATAACGGTAGGTCTTTATTTCCAGCAGGGTGGGGCCTCCGCCTTCGCGGCCTCTTTTAACGGCGCGGGCCATCGCTTCATGAACGGCTTCGCAGCTCATGCCGTCTACAGAATCTGCCGGCATTTCAAAGGCATCGGCCAGTTTGTAAATATCATGGACATTGGAAGTACGCTCTACCGAGGTACCCATTGCATAGTTGTTGTTTTCGCAAATAAAAATAACCGGCAATTTCCATGTCATGGCAATATTGAACACCTCGTTTACCATACCCTGGCGGGCAGCGCCATCGCCAAAAAAGGTAACGCTTACATTGTCGGTGCCCTTGTATTTTTCAGCAAAAGCAAGCCCGGCGCCGGTGCCAATCTGCGCACCTACAATGCCATGACCGCCAAAAAAGGCAACATCCTTTCCAAAAAAGTGCATACTGCCGCCTTTACCCTTGGCGCAACCCGTGGCTTTTCCATACAATTCGGCCATACAACTGTTGGCACTTACGCCTTTTGCCAGGGCAAGACCATGATCGCGGTAGCCGGTAATAAAAGGATCCATTTGCTGGGTGGCTGTCATACAACCCGCTGCTATGGCTTCCTGGCCAATATAGGCATGAAAGAAGCCCCTGATTTTGCCTTCCATTTTGTATTTCTCTTCCGCCATTAGCTCAAACTGGCGTATCAACTGCATTAATTCGTACCAGTACAGGTAGGTTTCTTTTGAGAATTTTGTAGCCACGGTTAGTTGCAATTTTAAGGTGGCAAAGATAGGGGTTTATGGTTTTTAGTTCAATAGTTTGTAATTCTTTTATTAGCAGTTTCTTAGGTTTTTTATAGCGCCCGGTTTCCGGCAGGGAATTCACGGACGGCTAACCATTTAAACACTGTTCCATACCCAATTTATGCTGGTTTATTATCCAGTTAACCCGGCTGCGTGTACTATTTTCCACAGCCCAAAACTTATCCCCGTTTCAATTCCGGGGCATATTTTTTGACCAGATATTCTAAACGATTTCCCATGCTTGCAAATCTCCAAAACAACGCTGTTTCGCTGTTGGGCGACATTAATATTTTTTTAAAGAATGAGGCTGAAATAATCACAGATTTTAAAACCCGTATCATAAACGCAGCAAAAGAATTGGACAACCTGCAGGCGGCCGCCCATATTAGCTACAACCGCATTATCAACAAAATGAACGACGCCGAATGCATGGCTTTTTTATCTGATCGCTCATTATTTATGGAAGAAAACTATTAGCTGTCTATTTAAAATTTTGCATTTTAAATTTTGAATGGTTCTGCCAATTCAAAATTTATAATTTAAAATTCAAAATAATACTCAAAAGATGTATTTTAAATTTTGAATGGCCGCTGCGGAACTATTTTAAATTTTTTATTTTGAATTTTGAATGGACGCTATTAATTCAAAATTTATAATTCAAAATTCAAAATAATTTGTTCTGTTAATTCAAAATTTATAATTTAAAATTCAAAATAATCTTACTCCAATCACTGTCTCTTCTACATTTTAAAAACTATCCACAGGCATCTTTTACTTTTAGCGAAAGGATAGTGGGTATTTGTGGCAGCAATGGCATAGGCAAAACCAATCTGCTGGACGCCATTCACTACCTGTGTTTTACAAAAAGTTATTTTGGCAAAACCGATTCACAGCATGTGCTGAATGGCGCGCAGGGCTTCCGGATTTCGGGAAAAATAAATGCAGGCGGGCCCCGGCATGAGACCGAACTGGTTTGCATATTGCGTGAAACAGGCAAAAAGGAATTTTTAATAGATGGCGAAGCCTATGAAAAGTTCGCCCGGCATATCGGAAAATTTCCCTGCGTTTTTATTGCGCCCGATGATGTACAAATCATTACAGGCACCAGCGAGGAACGCCGGCGGTTTACAGATGCACTGCTTTGCCAGCTGGATGCACAATACCTGCAACACCTTATCAATTATAATAAAATCCTGCAGCAACGAAACGGGTATCTAAAAAGTCTTGCAGCATCAAAGATGGCAGACAGCCAGTTGCTGGATGTGTACGACCGGCAGCTGACTGTTCATGGAAATTATGTATTTGAACAACGTACCCTGTTTCTGAAACAGCTGGTGCCACTGGTGAAATCATTCTATGAAAAGATAGCAGGTGTAAATGAAGAGGTGAACATTGTATATGAAAGTCCGTTATTAACGGCTTCACTGGAAGTGTTGCTGAAACAATACCGTGACAAGGATTTGCTGCTGCAACGCACCACACAGGGTATTCACCGCGATGATTTACAATTTAGTTTAAATGATCAGTCTTTTAAATCCATTGCATCGCAGGGACAGCGCAAGAGTTTGTTGTTTGCATTAAAGCTGGCCGAGTTTGATATACTAAAAGAAAACAAGGGCTTTGCGCCATTTTTGTTGCTGGACGATGTATTTGAGAAACTTGACAGGCAGCGTATGCACAACCTGCTGAATTGGGTGTGTGTAAAAAACAGCGGACAGGTATTTATTACCGATACCCACAAAGACAGGCTTGAAACGGCACTGAGTGATTTGGCACAGCCATTCCAGGTAATTGAATTGGGAAGTAATTTTTGATTGTGGGATTGTGGGATTTGGTGATTGACGCGCGGATAAATCTCCAAGTCCCGAAATCAGCAATTTTCCTTGTACCTTAGCATTATGAGTGAATATTCCATTGGCGATGCAATGAAAAAATTCCTGCGGGGCAGCAGGTTAAATGGCGATATACAGGCCATGCAGATAACAGATATCTGGGAGAAACTAATGGGAAAGACGATTGCCAAATATACCGACAGTATAAAAATTTACGGCAATAAATTATACATCAGCACCAAAGTTGCGCCGCTTAAACAGGAGCTGCTGTTTCAGAAAGACAATATTATACTGCGCGTAAATGAAGCATTAAAGGACAATGTAATAAAAGAAGTTATTATTAATTAACGCATGGCAGCTTATTTCAGCCTTACTCTTGGATCAATGATGCCGTAGAGCGTATCTGCCAGTATGTTTATCAAAATAAAAAAAGCCGAAGACACCAATACCGATCCCATTACAACAGGAAAATCCAGTTTTTCAAGAGCATCCACTGTTATTTTGCCAATACCTTTCCAGCCAAAAATATATTCCACAAAAAAAGCGCCCGCCAGTAATTCGGCAAACCAACCGGTAATGGCTGTAATTACCGGGTTAAGTGCGTTGCGCAATGCATGTTTCCAGATAACTTTATTTGCACTTAATCCTTTGGCGTAAGCCGTTCTTATATAATCCTGGTTCAGTGTATCCAGCATGGTACTGCGTGTAAGCTGGCTAATGATGGCCAGGGGCCTTATGCCCAGTGTTATGGCAGGCAGGATAAGGTTGGCAATAGTTATATGTCTTTCGCCGGTGGTCTCATCCAGGTCGAACCAACTGCCCGCCATATGCAAACCGGTATAACTGCTCAGTACGAATCCGAATACATAGGCAATAATAATTCCCATAAAAAACGAAGGCGCCGAAATGCCAATGATACCGGCAAAAATGGATGAAGTATCTATCCAGGTGCCTTTTTTTACGGCCGCTGCAACACCCAGCACAATGCCCAGTACAACTGCAAAAGCCATGGCCGCAACGGCCAGCAACAGGGTGCCGGGCAGCGCTTCCATTAAAACACTCCATACCTCTTTTTTGGTTTGATAGGAGCGCCGCAGGTAAGGCGTTTTGATAACGAACTTTGTACCGGCACCAACAGAAATACCCCTTATTTTCTTTTGCGTTATTTCTTCTTTTGTGTAGATACTAAATGGAGAAACATCGTTTACGTAAAAAACAAACTGTTTCCATTTGGGCTGATCCAGGTATAATTCCTTACGGATGTTTTCCTGGGTGGCTGCATCGGCCCTTTGTCCAAGGATTAATCTGGAGGGGTCGCCAAAACCCTGGAAAAGAAAGAATACCAATACCACCACACCTGCCATTACCAGCAGCCCATAGAATAACTTTCTTGTGATATAGTTTAGCAAAATGTCTGATTTCGGATGTGGCGATGGCTGATGTCTGGTGTATTAATTACGCTATCTGTATCCGGCATGTTAATAATAGTTGCAGGTTGCATACAAAAGACATCACGTACGAATAAATCATGCATCAGACATCGTTCACTGCTATTTGCGTATTTGTTCGTTTGCTTTTGCAAAGTCTGCATAGGCCCATTTATGCTGTATTGTTCCGTCTTTTAGCAAATATAAAGTGGGGTTGGCCCTGGCAGCTGTTTTAATGGCCACTGCATCGCACATAAAACTCACCGGTGTATCTTTCGTTGCCAGTGTATATTCATTGGCTACCTCCCTGGTATTGGTGATTAGATACAGGGGAATGGCTTTGGATTTGGCGTATTCAATAATCAATCTCAGCTGCTGGTTTTCTTTGGTTTCAAAACGGCTGTCCATTTTATCTTTCACAAAAAGAAAGAGGGTTGCTCCCTTTTGTTCAAGAATGGCCTGCGTACTGTCGGTGCCACTAAGGCTGGTTAGTACAAAATCTTTTATCGCAGGTTGTGCATTGCCTTCCCGAATCAGTTTGTCGTACCGCTTTACAAAGTGATAAAGTGAATCATCAAAATCGTCGGGGAATTTATCTGATGTAAATTCAACCTGTTTACCCTGTTTATTGTATACAAATGTGATGACGGTACTGTCTGCAACCGCCCCCGGCGGCACTTTCATTTGCTGCTGTATATTCCTGCCAACCTTGTAGGGCAGGCAATCTACAACAGGTAAATGCTTAAACACATAACCCTGCAGGGCAAAGGAAAACAATACTGTAAGCATCAATATCCTGCCGCAGGTTTTTGCTGTAAATAGAGGCTGTACCTGGTTGCGGTAAATAAAAATAAACACAATGAGTGCAGTCAGTATCAGATCCTTGGTAAATGATTGCGTGGCAGTAAGCGGAATACAATCCCCAAAACAACCACATGTTCTGATCTTGCCCGATAAGACCGCGTAGCCCGTAAGAAATGTAAAAAAGATGATAAGCAGCAAAAGCAGCCAGCTAAACAATTTCATACGCCAGCCCAGCAATACGGCCACACCCGCGATGATTTCAAAAGCAATCATGAGTATGGAAAAAGAGAGACTGAAATCATTGAGAAAACTCCATCCCCATACCTCAAAAAATTCCTGCATTTTATAACTGAGTCCCAGTGGGTCATTCGCTTTTACCAGGCCGGAGAAAATGAATAATATCCCAACTATAATTCTTGCTATATTAATCAGTTGTTTCATGCTATTTCTAAGAAGTTAAAAGAAAAATAATTTGTTCAATTGCTGATTTCGGGATGTAGTGATTTTGAGATTTCTTTTAACGAGGCCGCAAGGAAAATCACAATATCCCAAAATCTCAAAATCAGCAATTTCATCGCACTTCACTGTTTCCCTTCTTCAATCAATATCAGCGCAAATGCCGCATAATTTATGATATCATAATAATTGGCATCAATGCCTTCGCTGATGGTGGTCTTGCCATCGTTGCCAATAATTTGTTTTATGCGCAACAGCTTGGATAAAATAAGATCAGTAAAGCTCTCCTGGCTCATGTCGCGCCAGGCTTCGCCATAGTCGTGGTTCTTATCCTGCATCAATGCCTTGGCGCTGGCGGCCTCCCTGTTATACAGCAATATGGCCTCAGCAGCGGGTAACTCTTCTGTTTCGTCTTTTTTTAATGACAATTGTATGTTGCCGATAATAGCATAGTTAAGAATGCCTTTGAATTCTGACGCTATATCGTCGTCAATTTTTTGCAGGCGGTTTTCCTGAATGGTACGTATGCGTTTGGCTTTTATGAAAATCTGGTCTACAATAGAGATGGTTCTCAGCACGCGCCACGATGTGCCATAGTCATTTGTTTTCTTAATAAATATATCCCGGCAGCTTTCTATTACTGCATCAAATTGCTGGTTGGTATTGCTCATCTGTTATTAATGAAAATTATTCCTCAACTTTAGCTTTCAAAAATAACAATATCAGGCCAATGTTTACACTGAATTGCAAAGGAAGATTAATAGTGGCGGAAAGGCCGTTGGTAATGGGTATCATTAATATTACCCCCGACTCGTTTTACAAGGGCAGCCGGATAAGCGAAACCGATGCGGTTTTACACAAAGCGGAACAAATGCTGCGGGATGGCGCTGCTATACTGGATATTGGCGGCCAAAGTACGCGGCCGGGCAGCGATTTAATAAGTGAGGAAGAAGAACTGAAAAGGGTTATTGGCCCTATCGGCCTGCTGCACCAGCAATTACCCGAAGCCGTTATTTCTATAGATACTTTCTATTCAAGAGTGGCGGTGGCTGCGGTGGCGGCAGGCGCTTCCATTGTAAATGATATCAGCGGGGGAGCAATGGATGCCGGTATGCTACCGGTGGTGGGTGGTTTGCAGACACCTTTTATCTGTATGCATATGAAAGGGACGCCCCAGACCATGCAGCAATTTGCGGTGTACGACAATATTGTTAAAGAAATACTGGATTATTTTATTGAAAAAATTGCAGCCTGTCAAAAAGCAGGTATCAATGATGTGATAATTGATCCCGGGTTTGGATTTGCAAAAACGACTGACCAGAATTTTGCACTGCTTAAAGACCTTTCTGTACTTAAGATACTGGAAAAACCCATCCTGGCCGGGCTTTCGCGCAAGGGCGCCATTTATAAAACGCTGGGCACATCGGCCGGACAGGCACTGAATGGTACTACCGTGCTCAATACACTTGCATTGCAAAACGGGGCCGGCATTTTAAGGGTGCACGATGTAAAAGAAGCCGTAGAAGCGGTGACGCTGTTTGAAGCGTATCAAAATTCATGAGATTGCTGATTGTGATTTAAACTTTGCCAAAGCTTGAGCGTCCGGTAGACGAGCTTTGGCAAAGTTTCATCGTACCGAACAAATCTCAAAATCACTCCATCCCGCAATCAGCAATAAAAAAGCCTGTTCAGCAATGAACAGGCTTTTTTAGCATGTAATGGCTTATTAATTACCAGCTTTCTTCTGCTGCTGTTGTTTTTGTTGCTGCTCTCTCATTTGTTTTTCCATTTGCTCCCTTATTTGCGGAGGCAGTTGTTGCTGCTGGGGTGGGGCAGGCTGTGTATCGCTTACATCTACCACATCAATGTCAAATATCAGAGCTTCATTGGGTTTAAATGAAGAACCCTGGGGCGGGTTTTTTCCGTAGGCAAGCGGGCCGGGAATATACAGGGTTCCCTTGCCGCCTTTTTTAAATAATTTCAGCCCTTCATCCCATCCTGCTATGGCGCCGGGGGGAACGCTGCCCAATTTGAAAGTAAAAGGCTGTGATTTGGCATCCATCGTAGACTGAAATACTTTACCATCTGAAAGCGTTTTGCCCTCATAGCGTACCGTTAAATATTTTCCGGTATCTGCCTGCATACCTGTACCGGCTTCTTTTATTTCAACATAAGTGCCCCGGCCGGTTTTGGTGGCGTTTATTTTTTTTGCTGCCAGCCATGCCGTCATATCCGCATTGGCTTTAACCAAATCATCCGTTACTTCTTTTTCCATCCGGGCCCTTTCTTTTTCATTTTCCAGTTCTCTGTCTTTACCAGCCAGCTCCTGAGAAGAGAAAACATTCAGGACTTTAATTATAGTAAGCAGCTTATCGCCTTTTTTGAAGAACGGTGGCATTGCTCCACCCGGATTTTTTTTCATGAGCGTATCAACCAGTTGTACAATTACAGCACTGTCGCCCTTGCGCAGCATGCTAAATACTTCAATAGGCGAATAGGCATCGGCAGGTGCATTGCCTTCAATGGGTATGAACAGCGGTGACTTGCCAATGGAGGTCTGTAACACAGAATCTGAACTGCCTACTTTTATAGTGAAATCGATCTTCATGATATTACCCGGTTTAACAAGAGAGTCCTTGCCATCGCCGAATATTTTGTACATAACGCCACTCTTGGTTTTTCTGTAGTCCACATTGTTTTTGCATGATGTAAAGGCAATCGCCGCTACCATCAGTAATACTAAAAAATAAACAGGTTGTTTTTTCATGATTGTTTGTTATTGTAATAAAGATGCGTTTTCCTTAATTGATTGTTTAAATTTCTGAATGGTTTTATCGAGCGAATCACTGCTTCTGCCGCCAGAGGCACTGTAGTGGCCACCTCCATTAAAATAGGTGCGGGCAAAGGTATTGGTGTCAAAATCTCCCTTGCTGCGGAAACTCCATTTGCGTTCTTCATCGCGGTCAATTACAATAGCAGCCAGCTTGATGCCCTGTATGGTAAGCGGGTAATTGACCAGGCCCTCTGTATCACCGGTCTTGATATCAAATTTCAACAGGTCATTTTTTGAGATGGCGATTAGCGCGGTATTGTATTCGTACATAATTTCCATACGGTGCAGCAATGCCATGCCAATAAACCTGAGCCGGTTTTCTAAAAAATTGTCATAAATATTTTCATGCACCAGGGTATGGTTAAACCCGGTTTCTTTCAGATGGGCCACCATACTATGCACAGATGCGGTGGCAGCCGGAAAACGGAAAGAACCGGTATCGCCAATAACACCGGCATACAGGCATTCGGCTACCGCTATATTTACTTTATCCTTATTACCACTGTTTACAATAAAATCATACACCATTTCTGAAGTGGAACTTTTGGCGGTATCACTGATGCCATAGTCGAACGCCGATTCTTCGGGTTGCTGGTGATGGTCGATTAAAATTTTTACACATGCCAGGCCCGCGATTACCGGCGCCATATTCTTTGCGCGCGAAAGTGTATTAAAATCGAGACAAAATATCCATTCTGCTTTTTGCAATACAGCTTCTGCTTCGGGTCTGCGGTAATCATAATCAATTACCTTTTCACAACCCGGCATCCAGTTAAGAAACCCGGCCCAGTTGGTGGGCGATATTACTGTTACCGAATGACCCAGTGCTGTCAGCACATGAAACAAGCCCAGCGAGGAACCCATGGCATCAGGATCCGGCTTCTGGTGCATCGTAATTACAATTTGCTTAGGCGCTGTATTCAGTAATGGAAATATTTCGGCTATAGGTTTCATAAAACGGTGGCGAAGGTAATTAAAGTTTGCAGTTGAAAAGGATCGATTTTGTGGCTTTTTTGCCGGCAATTCAGGTATTTAACATAAAAACCGCTTACGGCGAGTTTTAAAGCCCGAAACTTTGCATTAGTTTTGCCACCCAAAATAAAATACGGTATGAGCAACAGAACATTTACCATGATTAAGCCCGACGCGTTTCGTGCCGGCCATGGCGGCGCTATTTTAGACAGGATCATTAAAGAAGGCTATCGTATAGTAGCATTAAAATTGACCCGCTTAACTGCTGAAAGGGCCGGCGAGTTTTATGCAGTACATGCGGCACGACCTTTTTATGGCGAACTGGTAGAGTTTATGAGCAGTGGCCCTATCTATGCGGCCATTCTTGAGAAAGAGAATGCGGTGACAGAGTTCCGTAAATTGATTGGCGCTACAGACCCTGCCAAAGCGGAAGCCAATACCATACGCAAATTATTTGCAGCTTCTTTGGGCGAAAACGCCGTACACGGGAGTGATAGTGATGAAAATGCAAAAATTGAAGGCGATTTCTTTTTTAGCGGATTGGAAAGGTTCCAGTAGTACAATCAACAGTTCTCCCAATAAGTTGCCAGCCCGGTAATGGCCACAATAAAACGTATAGCAGCGGCTGCCGGAAACGGCGGCTTTTTTTGTAAGCGGGGCCGGCAAAAATGTTAAGGACACGACCGCAACCAGGCAGGATTTCTTCCAAAACGGAAGAAATTACATGTTTTACTTGTGTTTTTTGGCCTTAAACGCCTATCTTTGCAGCCCATTAAAAAAGCCCTGTAAGAGGGTGAATACAAATCTTACTATTGCCCAAACGGCCCCATAAGTGTTCTGCCTGTGCAGAGCCGCCGGCAGGGTAGCATTTTAAACCGCATGTAATATGCCAAAGGTTAAAACAAATTCAAGTGCCAAAAAACGTTTCAAAATAACGGGCACCGGCGAAATCACCTTCCAGAAAGCGTTCAAACGCCACATCCTCACCAAGAAATCTACCAAACGTAAAAGGGCTATGAGACTTAAGGGTAAGGTAAGTCCTGCAAACGAATATTTTGTAAAGCGTTTGTTACGGTTGAAATAACCTGTTTACTTATTTTATCTTTTTACATTTAAACTCATTTAAGATATGCCACGTTCAGTAAATTCTGCCGCTTCCAAGCACCGCAGAAAAAAAATATTAAAACAAGCCAAAGGTTTTTACGGTAAACGTAAAAACGTATATACCGTTGCCAAGAACATTGTGGAAAAAGGGATGACTTACAGCTATGTTGGCCGTAAGCTGAAGAAAAGAGATTACCGCCGTTTATGGATTGCACGTATCAATGCCGCTGTAAGGGCAGAAGGTTTAACTTACTCCGTTTTCATTCACAAATTGAGCGAAAAAGGAATTGAACTTGACCGCAAAGTACTGGCAGATTTGGCCATGAACAACCCTGAGACTTTTAAAGGCCTGGTTGATTCAGTTAAATAAATAAACATCTTTAATTGGAAAGCCGCCCCGGACACGGGACGGCTTTTTTGTTTTACAGATGGTTTGGAAAGAGAATCTTGGTTTATTTTATGTATACCAGCTTTTGTACAGCGCCTATTCTTTGTCCTTTGTCGTCAAACAGGTATACCAGGTAGGTGCCGGGCGCCTGGTTATTGTTGAAAGGCAATGTATAATTGTTTTGTCCGGGCTGCACCGTCACATTGTACGTATATAAACGCTGCCCGGTTACGCTGGTTACGGCAATGTTTGCAGTAATAGCTTTGGTGTTGATGGTGGTTAATTTTATGTTGACCGTGCTGCCTTGCTGCATCAGCGAAGGGTATACAAGCCATTGTGTATTTGCGCTGTTACATTTTGCGTTTACGGTTATGGTATTGCTATACTGGTAGTGGCCGTCCGCATCGATCATTTTAAGACGGTAATTGGCAATGTCCTGCAACTGGCTGTTGTCTGTATAATTATAGTCTGCCGCTTCGCTTGTTTTGGGTCTGTTTCCAATGGTAACATATGCATTTCCATTAGTGCTTCTTTCTATATTAAAACCTGTAAGCCCGGCCGCCGACGTTGTTTTCCACTGCAGTATGTTGGTGCAGTTTTGGGTCCTGCCGGTAAAAGATGAAAGGTTGACCGGCAATACTATATACGCACCGCACTGTAACGAGTTTAATAAAACTGTATCGGCCCTTTTTAAGCAGTTACCCCATGTAAGCGCAGCGATATACTTTCCATCGTATGTACTGTTATACCTGGCAATGGTATAATTAAAGGAAGTGGAAACCACTGTTCCGGCTTCATTTTTCCATTCGTATACGGCGCCGGGCAGTTGCGGCAATGTTAGTTCGTATGCATTGCCGGTGCAGGGTTCCAGCGCATTATTCACTCTAACAGTCCCCATTTGTTCTATGGTCACCTGTGTGGCAGTGGTGATACCGCAAGAGGTAATACGCACATCATAAACGGCACCTGATACAAGCCCGGATATGGTAGTTTCGGCGGGTGCATCAGACGAGTAGGTAGTCCACGCAGATGAACTGGTTAGCTTGTATTCTACAATCAGCGGACTGGCGCCTGCTATGGTAAGATAGGCTGCACCTGTATTGAGCGGGTTGCCGTTAACGTCTTCACAGCTTATACCCAATTGCTTCACAATCTGCGGCCCGGTACCCGATGCAAGCGTTACGGTATTGCTGTTGAGATAATAGTACGAGCCTGAACAGTTAATGGCTCCCATTCTTATGTAATAGTTGCCGGGAGCTATATTATCAAAGAGGCCATTGAAATTAGACACCACTACCTGGCCGTTGTCTGCATTGATCAGGTCGTACGATTTCTGACCGTTGATATTGGTAACCACCGTAGCATTTACGGAGCCGCCTCCGCCACACGCAGATAATGCTTCGGCAGTAATGGCTTGATGCCAGATCTGGGCAGGAGACGGATTAGCGGTTACGGTATAATCCTGGCTGCCGCAACTGGTGCTTACCCGAACAACATAAGTGCCGGGTAATATATTTGCCCATCCCCATCCGCCGCCCCAAACAGGACTGCCCTGCGTACCTGCATTAGACGGGCCCGAAAGAATGGTAACAGTAGTATTTGATAAATCTTCCTGGTAGCCGCTGACATACATATAGGCACCGGTGGCACCCTCCTGGGTAGTTCCGCCGGCAATGCAGCCATTGGGGTCGTAGACAGAAAATGAAAAAACAGGGGGACCTGCAGCAGCAGGATTGGCAATCGTATTGGTAATGGTATTTCCGCAAGCGTCTGTGGCGGTGATGGTATAATCATCGAATGGTAAACCAGGCAATGACCATGTGTCTGCGGCACTGTTTAAAGTGGTTGTATAAATAATGCTGTCTGCACTATTCTTTACCAGCACCTGCATGGGATAAACCATAAAATTTGCGCGCTGTTGCCCGATACGCATGGTCGGAGGGCTGGCCTCATTGTGATTACATCCGCTTGTACTGCTGTTAACATAGTATGCCGGTGTGAAACTGGATGAAGCGTCTATGCAATTACCCGACGTATCGCCGCAGGCAGTAATGCTTTGTATATAATATTTCCTGGAAGGAATAACCGGCACTCCGGTAAGCTGCGGGTTATTTGAAAGAAGGGTTTGATAAATCATAGGGCCGTAAGGGGCGCAACTGTTAACCGGGTCAGCCTCCCATATACGGATTTTAATACCGCCATTGGCCTGGTAGTTCGCAGGGTTGCCGTAGGTGCCGGATGCAGAATTATACAGGTAAATACTCAGCGTAGCTGTATTGCTGTTGCATCCGTCATTGAAAGCCTCGCTCAGGTATACTTCCATTGGCAACAGGGGCGAAGCCACTATAACAGTTTTGGTAACAAACTGGTTGCAGGCATCTTTTACCCTTACCTGGTAAGTACCATAGCTGCTGACCGATTTGCCGGAATCGCTGGTATAGATGCTTTGTGCATCGGGGTAATTGGGATCATTTGATGGTACGATGGAATACATAAATGGGGCACTGCCGCCATCAACTGAAATGTCTACAGTGCCGCCAGGCGAAAAGCTACCGCAATTGGGCATAACGACCGCATTTATATTGCTAATGGGAATATATTTATCCAGGATGGTAAATGAAACCGTGGCCTGCGTCATACCACAGGAAACCTGTACTGTATAATCGCCCGGAAGCAATGCATTGAACACATTTGACGTCTGTAACACATTTAATGCTGTTCGTGCGGGGCCGGCAATGATAGCGTAGTTGAAAGATGCGCTGGCTGCCGGGTTGGTGTTGATAGTAGCGGTGCCGTTGGAAGGACAACTGGCATCCGTGGTTACCGCACTGGCCGTGAAAGATGAAGGGCATTGCGCAAATGCCTTCATCGACAAAATCAGGATGGCAAAGCATGCAAAGACACAGGTTTTAATCCTTTTCATGGGCATCGGGTGTTAAGGGGTTCCGGAGTTTTGTTTGTATGTTTTTGCTACAATTGTTTTAGCATGATTGTAGTCATAGCTACTATGTTTATTTTGTCATAGTGTCAACCTGGTTAATTTGAAATGCACCCTTTTTTTGAACTATATCTATTAATTATACTAATCAACTTTTATCACTTTACCACTCATTAATTGTGTTGCGTGGTTGCTTACAGTTATATGATACACGCCTGTAGCCAACCCGGAGAGATCAATATTTTCCTGCGCACCCGCTGCTTTTTTCTCTATGAGCAATTGCCCGCTTACGCTGTGTAATTGTATCAACTGCCCGGCTTTCAGGCCACTGATGGTAACATTGTTGTGCGTTGGATTTGGAAACACTGTAACAGAACCGGCCATACCCAATTTTACCAGCCTGGCTCCGCTGTATTGATATTTACCATCAATGTCTGTTTGTTTCAACCGGTAATAATTGATGTCCGGTAATGGATTTGCATCACTAAAGAAGTAACTGATTGTTCCGGTACTATTGCCATTTGCAGCTTTGCTGGCCTCAGCCCCTATTGTGTTCCAGTTAATGCCATCTGTACTTCTTTCAATGTTAAAACCTTTGTTGTTGCTTTCCGAAGTTGTTGTCCATTGCAGTAGAATAGTGGTGCCGTTTGCCTCGCGTTGCGCAGTAAAGTTTTGTAAGGTTACAGGCAAAAGCGCAAAAAGCTGTTGAATCCCAAAATTATTATTGATGGAAGGAGTGGTGCCGGCGGGAATGGTGAGCATACCATCTGTAGCGCCATCGTTTCCTGCAATATTATTACAGCATATTTCACCTGTGCTGAACCAGCCGCCGGTACCCGTGCCGGCAAATGGCGAAGACGCATTGGTGGCGGCATTCGTGCCCAATACAGCTGTGTACGTGGTATTGTAGGGTATATTGGTAAATTGATAGGTGCCACTGGTATTTACGGGTATGGTTTGAATGAGTGTGACGCCTTTGTATAAGCTGATGTATAAAGGAGTGGTACCGGCCGAACCAATGCGTGTGCCATCTACCTTTCCATTCAGCATGCCATCTGTGTCATTGAATACATTACCGCAAATGGAAAGGTTTACTGTATCTTTTTTGGAGCTTACACAACCGGTAGTTCCTGTATATCTTACAGATACGGTATAGGCGCCGGCAGTTAAATTGGTAAACGAAGTGGAAGCCTGGTAATTGGTGCCATCAATACTATATTCGTAAATGGCACCCAGCGGGTAGCTAATGGTAATGCTGCCGTTTCCTCCGCAGGAAACATTAATTGCAGTAACCGGCGGGGGTGGAGGCACCAGTTGAAAGGTGATATCGTCAATTGCCAGATCATTGCCGCTACCACCGATATTATTATTTACAAGCATCAGCTCCAATACATTTGAGGTAGCCACAAAATTTAGTGTGTATTGTGCCCATGTAGTGGTGCTACCCGTTAGATTACCCGTGTTGTTGCTGGCTATGACCGTATTGGTAGCAGGATCAACCACCTGGAAGGAAACATTGGGTTTAATAGGTGCGCCTGGTGTAAGATTGGCTATCCATGCCGAAAAATTATAAGTAGCGCCCGGTATAACGCCGGTAAATCTTCTGCGGAAAAATTCGTTTTTATCGTAGGCGGCATTTACAGCCAGCATTCTGCCGGTTCCATCATTGGAAGTATGGTCATAGAAAGTAATAGACTGCCAGTTATTAAAATCGGGAAAAGCCTGGCTGACAATTTTATAATATCCGTCTGCAGCACCTAATGAATTACCAATATAATGATAAGAGGTTTGTCCCAGAAATGCCGGGCCAAAAGAACCCGTTGCGCCGGTTCCAAAATTTTCGATGTATAAGTCGCCGCAATCATTTGTCATTGCATACGGATTTACCAATCCGTTTTGGAAAACCACGTGCACTACTTCATCCGCCGCTACGGTTACTATGGCAGTGTGAGCATTTACATTGGAGGTAGAATTGGAGCTCGGATCGTAGAGAGTTATTTTTTGCAGGTTCCATCCCCCCGGAACGTTTTCTGTGATGGTATAGGTGCCCGGCGCTACGGCAATCATTTCAGAATTGCCATTGGCTACCGTGGTGCGCACCCTTTCATCATCAATCCACCAATTGGTAGCGCCGTCCAATGCGCGGGAAAATATATTATAATAAGTTGAGCCGTTACTGGATGCTAAACTCATTATTATCCACATCTGACCACCGAGACCGCCTGTAATTCTGTCACACCATGCAGTAGTTACTTCACGTGAACCCCAACTGGTACCGCCGGCCCATTTAAAAACATGCTCGCCATTACCTATGGAGGAATAGGCAACACAAAATACATTGCCGAAGGCATCTACTCCAATATCAGAAAAATAACCCCCGCCCGGTACTTCTGCCGGCTTGCTCATAAATGTGGCCACTCCTGCAGTGCTTATGGCGTATGCGCCTGTAGAGCCGTAATAGGTGTCGGCATATATGGTGCCTGTTGCAGGATCTACATCTATATCCCCCATACCGTCTGTCGGATTGTGGTAAAAAAGATTCCAGACGGTTCCTGATCCGCTGTACTTATAGATATCGCCAGATATATCGGTTACATAGGGCCTATTATCCCAGCCGCTGCCGATATCCCATGCATACATAGAAGCAGCATCGGAGATCAGCGTTGCAGATGACACGCCATCATGAAAATATACTTCGCCGTTGGAATTAATATAATAAGCTGTACCGCCGGGGCCGCCGTCAACCTTCCATGCATCAGTAATACCTGGTGTCGGCTCTACCCATTTAGTGCTTCCTGCATTGCGGAAATAGAGCCTCCCATTTTGTCCTGCGGCCCAAAGTCTGCCATTTTCTGAAGAACCAATATCCGCCAAAGGGGTCTGGTCGGGCTTATCGTTCAGGCTAAACCCGGGAACTGAAGTGGGTCCGCCGGAAACGTTAAACGAAAAATCAAGGCTGGAGCTTTCGTCCAATGTTTTTTTGTGCACATATATATATCCGTTCTGGCCATTCGCGGCAGAAAAGAACAGCAATAGAAGGGACAATACTAAGCCAGCCAGGAAACCCCTTGCTTTGCCGGAACATACAGCGTAGAATTTATTCATGTTTTCTTTTATTGTCGGATTAGTTGGTAAAACAAATATTCACCATTATGGCGATGCGCATGCAGCGGTACTACGGGCAATGTTTTTTTAGACGTATAAACATCTCCGTTGTATTATAAATAATGCTGGCAAATGCAGCCGGTAAAGTATGTTATCAGTCAGGGACCACCGGTTGTTATTAAACCTGGCTACAGCGCATTTGCGGCAATAGAAAATATTGCAGTTACAACAGACGGAATAGGAGTAATAGCTTTTTTTCATTCGGTTACGGGTTTGTTTAACAAGGGTTGAGATTACTAAGGCCTGCGGATTTACTAAATAGCGGGTATTTGTACACGTTATTAGCAATGTAATTTCTGCATGTTGCCGGTGTAAAATTGTAAAATAGAATTGGCACTATCAATAGCCAAATGATTATGCCCGGTTGAATTTGATACAGGTCAATCGTATTCGGTAAATTTTATATTGGTTAGCGCTGTATTTATGTAGTTGTACTTATTGTTTTATATTAAATTACTGATATTGTTACTGCGCAAATACGTAATGAATACTGCGGGTAGAGAACGGTTGGCTTTTTTGCATATATTAAAAAAATGCAGCAGATTACAAAACGAAGTGGGCAAAAGGATGTGTTTTGAGAGCAACCAATTTAAACGCGTTCGGATATTCGTTGTAGTTATACAATTATCTGTGCAGTCAGATATGGCTGCATGCCCGGGCATTTTCCTGCCATATTGCGCCCTCCATGCCGGTCTGCCGGCAATGCTGCTTACATATTAAAGCCTTCCTGCACAGGTAAATCATACCATATATAATCACACATGTACAGTTCTCCGTTTATAAAGACAACAATGCCATCGGGCACCGGGCGGGGTGCTGGATGAAATACGATGAGTAAGAAATGCGGGCAGTATTATGCAAGCTGGGTTTTCATTTCCCAGGCCAGCGCACTGGCGCCCAGGATGGCTGCATCTGATTCTTTAAGGTGGCTGATTAGAATTTTTACCTTGTTCTGGAATATTTGTATAAGATTGGCTTCCATGTGCTCGCGGGTAGGCTTTAAAATAAGATCGCCCGCTTTGGTAAGGCCGCCAAATAATATAATTGCTTCGGGGCTGCTGAACATAACGGCATTTGCCATGGCAATACCCAGTATTCTGCCGGTAAATTCATAAATTTCTTTGGCCAGTTTGTCGCCCTTTATGGCGGCTTCATATACTTTTTTTGAATCCATTTCGGCTTCCGGTACCTTGCGCAACAGGCTTTCCTCCTTTGTTTGCTTAAGCATTTCCAGGGCAGTATAACGTACGCCTGTAGCCGAAGCATAGCTTTCCAGCGAGCCTAGTTTGCCGGTGCCGGGGTGAAGGCGTCCGTCTGGTATAATAATAGTATGACCCAGTTCGCCGGCAAAGCCGTCATGCCCGTATATAAGCTGGCCATTGGCAACAATACCACTGCCCACACCTGTACCAAGGGTAATCATGATGAAATCCTTCATGCCCTTGGCGGCGCCATAGGTCATTTCGCCAATAGCAGCGGCGTTTGCGTCGTTGGTAAGGCTGGTAGGTAATTTAAATTTGTCTTCCAGCAGTTTTGCCAATGGTATAATGCCCTTCCATGGCAGATTGGGTGCATACTCAATAGTGCCGGTATAATAGTTGCCGTTTGGTGCGCCCACGCCAATACCTTTTATCCTGCCACTGCCACCTGCTTTCTGAATCAGTACATACAATGCATCATGCAGATCATCAATAAAACTTTCAACCGTAGCGTGTTTTTTTGTTGATATTTCGCTGGAGAAAAGCACGTTTCCATCGCGGTCTACAATGCCAAATTTTGTTCCGGTGCCACCGATATCTATTCCTATTACCAGTTGTTGTAACGATGTTAAAGACGACATGATCTGTTTACTTGAAAATATTTATTTAAAATAATTATTAATGCCCGCCCGCTGCTATCTCGGCGTCATAATTTATGCCTTGCCGTGATAAAATGCTTTTTACCACAAAACCAAAAAAGGCAAGATAACCAAAACATATGGCAGCGATCCAGTAGGATTGATGAATGCCCAGTACATCGGCCAGCTTTCCCTGTATAGGTGGTATAATACCGCCGCCCAGGATCATCATTATTAAAAAAGCCGAACCCTGTGTGGTGTATTTACCCAACCCAGCAATGGATAAACTAAAAATGGACGGCCACATGATTGAACATACAAGCCCGCCACTTAAAAATGCATAGATGGAAACAGTACCGGTTGTCATCAGTCCAATAACCATGGCTGCCACACCCAGGAGGCTGAAAGTTAACAATGTTCTTGCGGGTTTGTCTTTGGTATAATAAAAGGCAGCAATCTGAATCAATACGCAAATTATATAAAAATAAAGTTCCTTCATGGGGTAGCCCGCAAGTGTATTTATCAAAATCAATATCCCGAAAGCCGCCAAAGGAACAACAAATTTTAGAATTGCTTTTGTTTGTGCTGAAAAATCAAATGCGGCTATAGCCCCTGTCCACCTGCCAATCATAAGGCTTCCCCAGTACATGCCAATATAAGGAGTAGCTTCAGATGCAGCGTGTGCGCCAAAAGCCGGTTGTCTCAGCAGCTCACCCAGGTTGCTGCCAATGGCCACTTCTGCGCCAACATAAAAAAATATGCCCAGCATACCCAGTAATAACTGGGGATATTGCATAGCGCCCCAGCCATCGGCATTCTTCTTTGCACTCCGGTTGGCAACCACCAAACCTATTACAACCACAGCAAATGCGCCCAGCAACCACCTCAGCCGGTAGGCTTCCATGGCATGTTTTTCAGCTGCGGGCGCATTCGTTAAATCTGTTTTATAGCTGCTAAACACAGGGGCAAACATCATAATTAGCAATCCTGTCATGATTAACAGCGTATACAAAGCCTTGTTTGCTTTTTCTGTTTTTTCAATCATCACACCGGAGGGCACTTTTTTGGAAAACTGGAACATGGCAGCGGCAGCCAGGAACAAACCGCCTACTCCTATATATAATACAATCACTTTTGTAAGACTAAGTGCCGCAATTTTTTCATCGGTAATGGCTGCTGTTGTGCCAAACAAAGCAAGCGCTACCACCAGCGGACCGATGGCAGTACCAAAGGAATTGATGCCTCCGCCTAAATTTACCCGGCTGGTACCTGTAGAAGGATCGCCCAAAGCAATAGCGAAAGGCTGGGCAGCAGTTTGCTGTAATGAAAAACCCAGCGCCACAATAAAAAACCCTGCCAGCATTCCTGCAAAAGTGTTGGCATTAACAGCAATAATCATGGCAGCAGCACCCAATGCAGAAAAAAGCAAACCATACACAATACTTTTTTTAAACCCCCATTTGCCTACCAGGTCTTTGCCGCCAAACGCGCCATATGCAAACAAAGCCAGCGCTCCTATATAATAGGCGGTATAGAATGCAAAGTCAATTAACTGGCTCTGGAACTGATCCAAATGAAAATAGTGTTTGCAAAAAGGAATAAATACACTGTTACCGGCGGCAATAAAGCCCCAGAAAAAAAACACCGTAACCAGCGTTCCCAATGCCCCGTAATTGGTTGTTTGTTTAATGTGTGCAGTAGATATCATATCGCTCATGTGCAATTGGTTGTTAAAAGAAATAAGATTCTAAATGTAGCAAGTTTTATCATGCATTACAAATAGCATGTATAATTATACTGCTATGTTGTAATAAAGGGGTTAAAGATAGGGTTTGTAATGATTTTTCTGTAATGAAATAACTGTCTGCATGCCCGTTCGCTAAAAAATATTTTCGTTACTTGCATCAATCAATCGAAAACCTTCATAAATTCAACGCAACAATTTCAAACCCACCAGAATGGAGATACTGCACGTGTCGGCAGAATGTTACCCGGTAGCCAAAGCAGGCGGATTGGGAGATGTGGTTGGGGCGCTTCCCAAATACCAAAACCTGCTGGGGCATGTTGCCAAAGTAGTGATGCCCATGTACCGTACAAAATTTTTATACGATAATCAGTGGGAGGTTGTACATAAAGGCGGTGCCTCGCTGGGCAATACATGGTTTGAATACACTGTTATTAAAGAGAAAACCAACAAACTGGCATTTGACCTTTACCTGGTAGATATAAATGGTTTGCTTGACCGGGAAAGGATCTACGGATATGGAGACGATACGGAGCGGTTTACTTCTTTTCAGATTGCCGTGGTGGACTGGGTGTCGAAATGGAAACACCATCCTGATGTGGTGCATGTGCACGATTACCATGCCGGCCTGGTTCCGTTTATGATGCAATCCTGCTACGATTACCAGATGTTAAAAAATGTACCCACTGTGCTTACCATTCACAATGCCCAGTACCAGGGCTGGATGGGATGGGACAAGACACATTATATACCGCACTGGGATGGCTGGAAATGGGGAAATCTTGACTGGAAAGGGGCAATTAACCCACTGGCCTGCGCCATTAAATGTGCCTGGAAAGTAACTACCGTAAGCCCCAGCTACCTGGAAGAGCTGCGTTACATGAGCAATGGCCTGGAAGCATTGTTTGAATATGAAAGGGGGAAATGCAGTGGTATCTTGAATGGGATAGACACAAAAGTATGGGACACGTCTACCGATGCTTACCTGGACGATCATTTTTCATTAGATAACATAGAGGAGGGTAAGCATGCCAGTAAAGTAAAGCTTTGCCAGGCATTCAACCTCGATATCAACTGTCCGTTGATTGTTTTTATTGGCAGACTGGTAGGAGAGAAGGCTGCCGATTTGCTGCCTCAGTCTATTGGGGATTCCCTGTACCATATCGGGCACAAGATGAATTTCCTGGTGCTGGGCAACGGAGAGCCACATATCGAATACCAGCTGGAAAGTATGCGCGGCCCTTTGATGGGTTATTATAATTCACAGATTTCCTATAACGAAAAACTGGCCCATCAAATGTACGCTGGTGCCGACTTTTTACTGATGCCCAGCCGCGTAGAACCCTGCGGTCTGAACCAGATGTATGCCATGCGTTATGGCACTGTACCTATTGTAAGAAGAACGGGTGGATTAAAGGATACGGTAATAGACTATGGCGAGCCGGGCGGGTATGGTGTTTGCTTTAACAACGACTGGGTGGGCGATATTACCCAGGCTATTTACCGCGCTACACATTTGTATGCACAGGAAGAAAGGATGCAGGCCATAAGAAAACAGATTATGCAGCTTGATTTTAGCTGGGACAGCAGCGCACAGCAGTATATTAATTTATACCAGACACTGTAAACACACAATGGCAAAATGTATAAACGCAACCAATATGCGCATTTCAGCAGGGCAATTGGTTACATCAATAAACAGGAACAAAAATTAATTTATAGCAACGGCCGGTGGTTAACTGCTGATGGTTGTTAACACCTGACTTTCAAACAATTTATTTAAGCTTGCAAATATGAGTAAATCAACTTTAGCCGTAATACTGGGAGGTGGTGCCGGTTCACGCTTATACCCGCTTACCGCCAGCAGAAGTAAACCCGCTGTGCCCATCGCCGGAAAATACCGCCTGGTAGACATTCCTATTTCGAATTGCATTAACAGCAGTATCAACCGTATGTTTGTGCTTACGCAGTTTAACTCGGCCTCTTTAAACAGGCATATTAAGAATACCTATCACTTCAGTGCTTTTAGTTCTGCCTTTGTAGACATTCTTGCTGCTGAGCAAACACCCGATAACCCAACCTGGTACCAGGGCACCGCCGATGCGGTACGCCAGAGCCTTCGCCACCTGGGACCGTTCGACAGCGACTACGTGTTAATCCTTAGCGGCGACCAGTTGTACCAGATGGATTTTCAGGAAATGATAGAAAACCACCGGAAGCTGGGTGCAGATATTTCCATTGCTACCATACCGGTTGCAGACAGGGAAGCCCCCGAGTTTGGTATTCTAAAAAGCAATGAAGCAGGATACATTACTTCATTTATTGAAAAGCCGAAAAAAGAATTGCTGCCCGAATGGGTAAGCGATACGGGCGATGATATGAAACGACTGGGACGTAACTACCTGGCTTCAATGGGTATTTATATTTTCAACCGTAAGCTGATGTTTGATTTGCTGGAGGTGGAATACAAGGATGCCACCGATTTTGGTAAAGAAATCATTCCGCAATCAATTGATAAATACAAAGTGGTAAGCTACCAGTATGATGGTTACTGGACTGATATCGGTAATATCTATTCTTTTTTCGAAGCCAACCTGGGGCTTACACAGGATATTCCGGATTTCAATCTTTTTGATAACAGCAATGCCATCTATACACGTGCACGTATGTTGCCGCCCGCCAAAATAAGCGGTACCACGCTCGAAAAAACAATTATCGCAGAGGGTTGCATCATTAATGCATCAAGAATAGAAAACAGTGTGGTAGGCATACGTGCCCGCATTGGAAACGGTACTACCGTGGTAAGCAGTTACCTGATGGGTAATGATTATTTTGAAACCATTGCTGAAATGGCACACGCCGCGCAACACGGCATACCCAATGTGGGTATTGGCAACCGTTGCTATATAAAAAATGCCATTGTAGACAAAAACGTGCGTATTGGAGATGATGTACGCATCAACGGCGGCAGTCACCTCGAAAACAGCGATCATTCTTTATACACCGTAAAAGATGGTATCGTGGTAGTAAAAAAAGGCGCGGTAATACCCAATGGATTTGTGATATAATATATTTTCCTCTTATAGTAAAGCATCCTGCCGCGGCGGGATGCTTTTTTTATGTACTTTTAGTAGTCATGTAATATTTACACACCAAACTAACGACTGCTATGTCCTCTGTTTATACGGGTATTAAGCCTGCACTGAGTTTCTGGCAAATATGGAATATGTGTTTTGGTTTTTTCGGGATCCAGTTTGGATGGAGCCTCCAGATGGGAAACATGAGTGCCATTTACGAATACCTGGGCGCATCACCCGAGCAAATACCCGGCCTATGGCTGGCAGCACCGATGACAGGTTTAATTGTGCAACCAATTATCGGTTATTTAAGTGATCGTACCTGGCACCCAAAACTTGGCCGCCGGAGGCCCTATTTTCTTATTGGGGCCATACTCAGTTCACTGGCACTTTTTATTATGCCCAATGCATCGGGCATATGGATGGCCGCCGGCACGTTATGGATACTCGATTCATGTATAAATATCAGCATGGAACCCTTCCGTGCTTTTGTAGCAGATAACCTTAATGAAAAGCAACGTTCTTTTGGTTTTGCAATGCAGAGCATGTTTATCGGGCTGGCTTCTTTTGTAGCAGGTTTTCTGCCGCAAAAATTAGTTCAATGGTTTAATGTATCCCGCGAAAAGTCGGGTGGAGCTATTCCGCAAAACATAATGCTCTCATTTTATATCGGGGGTGCGGTATTTATTGCCTGCGTTTTATATACAGTGCTGAAAAGCAAAGAATATCCGCCCAGCGATTTAAAATGGAAAGACAAGGTAATGGCGTCCAACAAGGGTTTTGGAGGAGGAGTAAGGGAAATTTTCTCATCTGTAAAAAATATGCCCGACCAGATGAAAAGACTGGCCCTGGTAAATTTTTTAACCTGGCCCGGGCTGTTCCTGATGTGGTTTTATTATAGTACGGGCGTGGCCGCAGACATATTTCATGGGGATCCCAAAACCAGCAGTGACCTTTACACGCAGGGTATTGAATACGCCAACACAACTTCTGCTATTTTAAACCTGGTCACCTTTGCTTTTTCTTTCTCATTACCGTTATGGGTAAACGTAATAGGTAAAAAATATACCCATACCATTTGTTTGATCATCGGGGGCATTGGACTCATGGCCATTAAGCAAATTCAGACGCCCTGGCTGCTTTACGTTGCCATGAGTATGGTGGGCATAGCGTGGGCATCCATTCTTTCTATGCCATATTCCATGCTGGCGGGCTGCCTGCCCGAACATAAAATGGGGATCTATATGGGCATCTTCAATTTCTTTATTGTATTGCCGGAGATAATTGCTTCATTGTTTTTTGGTAAAATAATGGAACATGTGCTGCACAACGACCGGCTGATGGCTGTACGCATCGGCGGATGTCTTTTATGCATTGCTGCCATTATTTGTGCACTGATAATAAAAGAATCAAAAAATGAACCCATTAACGAAGAACTGGCTGCCAAACTTGAAATACTTGAAGAAAGACCCATATAGTTATGAAAAAGAGTATCGTTTACCTGTTGATTTTTTTTGCCGGGGCGGCTACACTAAGTGCACAGGACACCCTGGCCATTTACCCAACCAACTGGTGGGTGGGTATGAAAAACCCAAAACTACAGGTTATGCTGCATGGCAACGGGATCGGTAATGCAACAGGCTTTACCGTTAGTTATACCGGGGTGGCACTTACTAAAATCACCAGGGCAAAAAACAAAAACTATGTTTTTCTTGATCTCAGTATTTCCGCGGCTGCAAAACCCGGAAACATGGTTATTAAAATTGCCGGGCTGCAGTCATGGTCTTCTGTCAGTTATTCTTTACTGGCGCGCCGCACCGGCAAAGGCACGGCCTATGCGCAGGGCGTAACCTCGTCGGACTTTATTTATTTTTTAATGCCCGACCGCTTTAGCAATGGCGATGAAAGCAATGACCGCATACCCGGCATGCGGGATCAGTCATTAAACCGCGATTCCATTTTTCTGCGTCATGGGGGCGATATGCAGGGCATCATTAACCACCTGGACTACCTGCAAAACCTGGGCGTAACAACATTGTGGATGACACCCGTAATTGAAAACGATATGCCCAACCGTACCGAACACGGTTATGCGTTTACCAACCATTATAAAATTGAACCCCGCTTTGGCGGCGAAACTGCCTACCTGAAATTAAGCGATGAACTGCATCACCGCGGCATGAAGCTGATACAGGATGCAGTGTACAACCATGTTGGCCTGTACAATTTTTTGGTGCAGGATATGCCCGACAGCAGCTGGCTGCATCAATGGCCGCGGCTTACCCTGCCAAATTATAAAGAGCAGGTATTTTTTGATCCACATTCATCTGCCTACGATAAAAAGAAAATGGCCGATGGCTGGTTTACCGATATGATGCCCGATGTAAACCAGGGCAATCCGCTGGTGGCTACTTTTTTAATACAGCATGCCATCTGGTGTGTAGAGAAGTTTGGGGTGGATGCCTGGCGCATTGATACCTATAAATATGTTGACCCGGATTTTATGAATAACTGTAACAAGGCGTTGACAGACGAATATCCGCGTATTACCCTGTTTGGCGAAAACTGGGATGAAGGTGTTGCCAACCAGGCCTATTTTACAAAAAACAATTTCAATACTGCTTTTAAGAGTAACCTGACAGGCTCTCTTGATTTTGAATTTTTATTCAGGGGCATACAGCCAGCGCTTACTCAAATGCCCGGAGGTATTGGTCAACTATACCAGACCGTTAGCCAGGACTTTATGTATGCCGAACCCATGAACAATGTAGTCTTTCTTGATAACCACGATATGACCCGTTTTTTCAGCCAGGTGGGAGAGGATATGGCCAAACTGAAAATGGGGCTTTGTTGGTTATTCACCACCCGGGGTATTCCGCAATTGTATTACGGAACCGAGATAATGACAAAGGGAATCGCCAATCCCGATGGAAACGTGCGGCTTGATTTCCCCGGCGGATGGAAAGGCGACCAGAAAAATGCTTTTACAGGGCAGGGGCTGAATGATAACGAGCAATCAATTCTTGATCTTACAAAAAGGCTGAGTGCCTTTCGCAAAAAATCTTCGGCCATCAAAACCGGCAAGCTGATGCAATTTGTGCCGGAGAATGGGGTGTATGTGTATTTCAGGTACGATAACAACCAAACGGTAATGTGTGTAATGAATACCAATGAGGGCCGGGCCACCATCGATCTAACCCGCTATGCTGAACGGGTGAAGAATTATACAAAAGCACTTGATGTAGCTACGGGTACCCTGTTCAACCTGGAAAATAATTCGCTTAGTCTTGGGGGTAAGTACCTGCTGGTAATGGAATTGAGGAAATAGGGGAAATGGCTGATGGCTGATTTTTTGATGGCTGATTTGTTCTATTGCACTTGCCTCCATTTCTATAGATATTTCTGATTGCGCGATTGCGGGATTTTCCGATTTGTTCCATGGCGGCAATCTCTTTTTCTCTGCTATCTCTGCGCGACATTAAAATAAGAGAGCGAAGCGATCTTTTTTCTCTAATATTTCTGATTGCGCGATTGCGGGATTTTTTGATTTGTTCCATGGCGGCGATCTCTTTTTCTCTGCTATCTCTGCGCGACATTAAAATAAGAGAGCGAAGCGATCTTTTTTCTCTAATATTTCTGATTGCGCGATTGCGGGGTTTTTTGATTTGTTCCATGGCGGCGATCTCCTTTTCTCTGCTATCTCTGTGCGACATTAAAATAAGAGCGCGAAGCGATCTCTTTTCCTCTTTTTCTCTTTGCACTCTTAGCCTACAAACTTACCGCCTCCAGGTTTCTCTGCGCATATTTGCCCCAGTCTTTCATCCTTTCTTTCAAAGTTTCCCGCAATGAAGCATTGGTAACTTTCTTGCCTTTGCCAGGCATTCTTAGCTGGGCCGCCGTAACAGGTGTGGCCGATACTTTTGTCGCAAACCAGGTAACATGCTGGTGTGGTAGTGAAACACCCAATATCATACCCGGCAGGCCGGTAAAAGATTCAGGGCCGCCCGGTGCAATGATTTCATCGGTATAAAACGCCACCACATAAATGGAATCCATAATAATAGCATTGGCGCGCCGGCACTGAAAGCCCGCAATTACGCGCGACTCATCGGTGATCTTCCATTGTATCTGCCGTGTACTGTCCTGAATCAGGAATACCTGTTCAAAAACTTTTTTCTGGCTGATGCTTTTGCTGCTGTCCAGTTCGGAGTAAACAATGTTTTCTTCGGCAATATTCTCGCTGAAAAATATTTTATTATTATCAGGATTTTCCCTGCCGGGCTGGTAAATAGTCCGGTTTTTGGTAAACAACAAATCGAAATAGGTACTTTTAAACTTGGGCATTGTTTTCTTCTGCAAATCGTTCCAGGAGTCGCCTTCTTCCATTAATGCATACATGTTTACTTTTTTCTCAAATTCTATTTTGCCTTCGGTAAGGAAAATAGCGTTTTGCGCCTGCAGGCGGGCAGATGAAAAGATCAAAAACAGGAAAATGCAGGTGGCCATCCGTTTTGCCGCAGCATACCCGGTTTGGTATATATATATCAATGCTTTCATGGTTTTACTTTTTACCATTAATTGTTTCCGGGAACAGGGGTTCCCGCTTTATTAAAATTCCATACCACCGACAGCATAAAAAAGCGCTGTATGGAACTATAGGTATTTTGAGAAATAAAATTACTGCTCACATTCCGGTTAAACCCTTTGTTCTGGTTCAGCAGGTCATTGGCAGATGCTTTTATCAGCAGCGCATCACCCTTTAAAAATTTCTTGCCTATCCATGCATTCCACAAAATAACATTGGTATTGAAATCGAACGCGCTGGTTTTTTGCCTGAAATTGGCGTCCATATCTGAATGCACCTGGAATTTTTTTGGCAGGAATACATCAAAATTGGGCTGTACATTAAACGTCCAGTAGTGGGTCTTTATACTGCTTTGCACCGAAGAATGACTGTTTGTATAGGTGGCCGATGTGTGCAACCCAATTTCATACTTCTTATCTTTTGATTTGTAAATATTATTACCCAGTGTATAGTTACCGCTTTTGGTAACGTTCAATATATCATTAACAATGCTCTGATTGCTGCTATACCTTATCTGTCCGTTAAAATTGATATTAATACCCGGTTTTTTTAACTTAAACCCGTATCCAAAATAACTTCCAATAGATTTGTTGCCATTAAGGTTTACCGACTGGTACGTTCTTTTTCCGTTTGAATCTACACTGGTACGGCTGCCGATGGCATTTTCTACAAACTGGTAGCTGATGTTCGCATAAATATTTGTTTCAGTCAGTACTTTATAATTATTAAAACTGGCATTTAGATTATTGGCAAACTGTGGTTTCAAATTGGGATTGCCAATGGTAATATTCAGCGGATCATCATTGGTGCGGGTGGGCTGTATTTGCTGAATGGTAGGTTGTGTGGTGTTTCCATTATACCGGAACCACAACCCCTTTTGCTGGGTAAATGAATAGCCTACAGACGCCTGGGGAAACCAGTTTATAAAGTTTCTTTTGGTGGAGGCGTTTTTTACCAGGTCGTCCTGGTTAAAACTGGTAATGCCAATATTATTACCCAGGTTAACCCTTAGCTTCTTTTTTATCAGGCTATAGGCGAGGCCGCCCCTGTGGGTAAATACATTAAATCTATAATCATTGCTATACAGGCTATCAATACTGGTGTATTTGTCATCTGCCGATTTATTAAATGAAGCCCGGTTTGAAGTGCTGTTGTTTACAGAAATGCCGTAGTTAATAATGAGCGAGGAAACCCGCGACAGCGGTTCAGAATAGGTTATTTTCGAATCAAATCCCAATTTTTCGCTGTTGTATTTTTTATACTGGTCAGTAATTTGTTGCTGGTAGGTGACACCGCCTTTGTAAAACTCGTTGTCGGCAAAAAGATAACCATCAGAATTTCCTTTTTCATAGTTCTCGCTTAGGTTTACGCTGATGGTACGGCCTTTTTTATGCATTTTTTTCTTCCATAAAATATTGCTGTTGATGGTGCGGGTATCGCCGATGGTGGAAATATTACGGGTGCCGCTGTTTACAAGCGCGCTGTCGGCGGCCAATGCTTCTGTAATAAAATGGCTATCGGTTATTTTATGGTCGGTACCGCCGTTGGCACTTATTTTTATGGAAGAACCAGAGTCAATCTGCAATTCATAGCTGCCGTTGGCACGGTTGCGCAGTATCTGGTTGTTAAAAGTCTCACGCTGATTGGTGTAGTAAAGCGTGTCGGGCAAAATGTACTGGGTATTGGTGCCGTTGGTACCGGTTACATCCAGTTGCAATATTTTGTAATTAATGTTGGCGGATTGTTTATCGTCGTTCCATTTATCGTTGTAATGTGCGCCGCCGGTTTTTACAGACGGGTACCCCTGCCCGTTATATTGACCGTTCCAGGAATCAAGTTCATCCTGGCTGCCGGAAAACATAAAGTAGCCGTTTGCCTCATCATAATCAACACCGCTTGCAAAACTTTCACCGTATTTATCCCGCTCATTCCAGTTCAGGCCGGTTTTACCTGTATTGGACAGGATGCCATAGACAGAGAATTTCTTTTTCTTTTTAAACATGTTTAGCATTAGCTGGTTATCAAAATAACCATCAGTTCCTCCGCCGGCGCTTATTTTGCCGAAATAGCCGTTTTTTTTACTGTCTTTCAGTTTCAGGTTAATGGTTTTTGACTTCTGCCCGTCATCAATTCCGGTAAAGGCGGCCTGATCGCTTTTTTTATCAAACACCTGTACTTTATCTACCATATCTGCGCGAAGATTTTGGGTAACCAGGGTTGGGTCGTCGCCAAAAAACTCTTCTCCGTCTACCAATATCTTTTGTACAGTTTCTCCCTGCGCGGTGATTTTGCCGTTTTTATCAATTTGTATGCCCGGCAATTTTTTCAGCAGATCTTCCACGGTTGCATTGGCCTGCACATGAAAGCTGTCGGCAGTAAATTCGGTGGTATCGCCCTTTATCCTGATAGCAGAGATTTTTTGTTTAACTACCACTTCTTCCAGCAATTTGGCTTTTAAAATCACGGCAATCTTGCCAAAATCGAGAGATGTGCTGTCGGTAAGTGTTACAGGTTCTACATAATCGGCATATTTGGGATAGGTAACCAGCAAAATAAAGCGGCCGGCCGGCAGCCGGGCAAATGAAAACCTGCCTTGTGCATTGGTGCGTGTATACTTGTATAAAATGGAATCTTTGGCGCGGAGCACAGAGACTACGGCATTGGAGAGGTTTTCCTTACTGGAAGTATCGCTGACAATGCCTTTAATCGTTGCTTTCTGAGCAATACCACAGGCTGCGGTAACAAGCAGGCCGATCAGCAGAATTGTTTTCTTCATAAGAGGTCTGGAGGGTTTTGGTAAGGTTTAATAAATGATAAGGCTGAATATACGGGGCAGGAATAATCGTATGCCGAATATCATGTAAAAAAAACTAACTTTAAAACACATAGTCTTAATTTTAGGTTAAACCATTATTTGTCTGTGAAGCTGGTATGATGCAAAAGAATTTAAAATCCATAGTGGTAAGCCAACATTACTTATATTAAAACGATTTTGTATGGAACAGCCCGCAACCCGCCGCTACGAAGAGGAAAATTTTGTGGACACCTCTAAAAAGGTCTGGAATTATTCTTTACTCACTGACGAGGATATACGCAATTTTCAAAATGGTACCCATTACAGACTATATGAGAAAATGGGTTCACATTCCATTCAGGTCAATAACCAGTGGGGGATTTATTTTGCGGTTTGGGCCCCCAACGCTACGGCTGTTTCCGTAAAAGGCAATTTCAACGACTGGAAAAACGACGAATACGAACTTTATGCCCGCTGGGACAAAAGCGGCATATGGGAAGGGTTTATTCCAAAGTTTACGCTGGGCGAAGTGTACAAATACCATATTGTTGGATATATGGGTGTTGAAACAGACAAGGGCGACCCATTCGCCAATTTTTGGGAAATGCGCCCGGACACAGCTTCCATTACCTGGGATATGTTTTATGAATGGAAGGATGAAACCTGGATGAAAGAAAGAAAGAAACACAACTCGTTAAATGCACCTTGGAGTGTTTATGAAGTACACCTGAATAGCTGGATGCGCCCCGATAAAAACGATGAAGAATCGTACAATACCTATGCGCAGATACAAAAACTGCTGGTGCCTTATGTAAAAGAGATGGGCTTTACACATATTGAACTAATGCCCATCATGGAACACCCTTTTGATGGCAGTTGGGGATACCAGGGTACCGGTTTTTTTGCGCCTACTTCAAGGTTTGGCTCGCCGCAGGATTTTATGCGGCTGGTAGAAGCCTTCCACAATGAAGGTATTGGTGTAATACTGGACTGGGTGCCTTCACATTTTCCGTACGACGCGCATGGCCTGTTTATGTTCGACGGTACACATACTTATGAATATGCAGATATGCGCAAGGGCTATCATCCGGACTGGAACTCTTATATTTTTAATTATAAAAGGGGAGAGGTAAAATCTTTTCTTATCAGCAGCGCGCGGTTTTGGTTCGATAAATTTCATGCAGACGGCATGCGCGTAGATGCCGTATCGTCGATGCTGAAACTGAACTACTCAAGAACAGAAGGCCAATGGGAGCCCAATGAATTTGGCGGCGATGGCAACCTGGAAGCCATTGCATTTATAAAAGATTTGAATGAGACCACTTTCAGGGATTTTCCCGATGTACAGATGATTGCCGAAGAAGCTACCGACTGGCCCGGTGTATCCAAACCCACTTTTGCAGGTGGCCTGGGCTTTGGCATGAAATGGATGATGGGCTGGATGCACGATACACTTGATTATTTTAAACTGGATCCTATTGCCAGGCAACATCATCAGGATAAGTTTGGCTTTAGCATGATGTATTATTACGATGAAAATTTTATGCTGCCACTGAGTCATGATGAAGTGGTACACGGCAAATCGCCCATGATATACAAAATGCCGGGTGATGACTGGCAAAAATTTGCCAACCTGCGTTTGCTGTACAGTTACATGTTTACACACCCCGGTGGCAAATTATTATTCATGGGCAATGAGTTTGGCAGCACATCCGAGTGGAACTATAAAGGCGAACTGCCCTGGGAGCTGCTGCAATACGATTCGCACAGGCTGCTAAAGGATTGTGTAAGGGATCTGTGTTTGCTGCTTCGCCACGAACCCGCCATGTACGAGAAACAATTTAAACAGGATGGTTTTGAATGGATTGACCTTGACCACCGGCAGGAATCGGTTATTGTGTACCGCCGCAAAGGACTGCTGCCCGAAAACGACCTGCTGGTAATTTTGAATATGACGCCGGTAATAAGAAGGGACTGGAAAGTGTATGCACACGGCAAGGATAGCTGGAAAGAAATTTTCAACAGCGACGATAAAAAATATTGGGGAACGGGCGATGTATTTAACCCCTCACCCACAGTGAAATTGGTTGATAAAAACACCCACCGGTTTGAAATAAATGTTCATTTGCCTGCGTTAGGAGCTATCGTGCTTAAGTAGGGCTCATGTTTGAAGTTTAATGGGTATAGAGATAAGGGTAATTCTTTAGGAAAACATTAAACCATACACCCGGACTGCTTTATAGCACACAATTTGTACGATAATCCTTATACTTCATATTTGTGCTGGCATGAAAAACCTGTTCATACTCCTGTCCTTATCGTTGTCTGCCAGTGCATTTGCACAAAATGCAGACAGCGCTGCTTACTATTTACAAAAAGGCAACGAAGCCAAACAGGGACGCCTGTTTATGGTAGCCGCCCAGCAGTATAAAAAAGCCACACAGTTCGACACGGCCAATACAGCCGCTCAGCGCGAACTGGGAAATGTTTCTGTTGAAATGCGCAGGTTTCAGGAAGCCATTACCGCTTATGCTGCAGTAATAAAAAAAGAGCCAAATGACCCGGTGGCCAACGAAAACCTGGCCAACTTATATTTTTGGACACGCCGCTGGAATGATGCAATTGCGGCAGCCCAAAAAATGAAACAGCTTAAGATTGGTAAAAATGCCGATTTTATAATCGGCAAAAGTTATGCAGAACTGGAAGATTACGGACAATCCTATAATTATTTGCAGGCGGCCTATAAGCAGGATAGTACCAATGCCGATATTCCCTATACCATTGGACGCGGTTTTGTGGAAATGAGCAATTACCGTAACGCTGCGCCATTTTTTGTGAAAGCCATTACACTCGATACCACTAAACCCCGCTGGGTATATGAATGCGCACTTAATTACGCGGCTATCCCCGATGATAAGACTGCTATAAAATATTATTTACTTGCAGCAGACAGGGGGTATAAAACAGACAACGACTACATCGAAAATCTTTCCATTTCTTACGAAGGCGCCGGGCAACTGGATAAATGCGCCGAAATGCTGAGGAAAGTGCTGGAAAAAAAGCCGGCCGATCTTTCTTTACTCAACGGCCTGGCACAGGTATATTATAAGACCCACAAATACCAGGAGGCCATTGATACCTGGGATAAAATTCTGGGCTACGATAAACAAAATGCCAAAGCACTCTATATGATAGGGATGGCTTATCAAAAAAAAGGCGATAAAGACAAGGGTATGCAGCTTTGCGATCAGGCTATAAAAATGGATCCTACACTGGCCAGTCTTAAAGAAAACAAAAGTAGCAGGGGGTTGTAGCTAAGAGAGCAAAAAGAGTAAAAGAGGAAAAGAGTAAAAGAGTTAAAGGAGGAAAAGAGTAAAAGAGGGAAAAGGTAATAGAGGGCAAAGAGAAAGGATACGGCGTGTGTTGAAGTTCTGATAAAGAGAAACTTACCTAATCTGTCATTAGTATTTTTGCAAAGTTAATTACCATTGTATTTTTCCCTGTAGTATCGGCTGTATTGATAAACACTTCGTTTTCCGGGTAGCTTTTCACAACAATAGTATCTGCAGTTTGCCGGTTCCCTGTTTTTTCAAAAATCAATTGTTTTACCAGCGGTTCGGGCACCCATTTTTTTGCTGAAGAGGGGATGCCAAACTCATCCCATGACGCAACAATACCATACTTCTTTTCAAAAGCATTTTCGGCCGGCCGGATAAAATACACAGTAGAAGTCTTACTTGTATAGTTTCCCAGCACAATTTTTTTTATGGCGCTGTATTCGGTTGCCAGCGGGTTGATGAATTGCAAATGAAAATTATACCAGCCATTGGCGAGAAAAAAAGCGGCAGCTATGCCCGTCGCCAGGTATCGCCAGCTTTTATCTTTTAAAAAGTGGAAAATAGTTTCAGCCATCATAATACATACTGCCAGGTTCAGCGCCATCAGGGTGCGGTTGGAGGCATAATTTTCCGACACTATCAAAGACGGAAGGTAGATAAGTATAAAGAAGACAACTAATCCGGCGAAATAAGAAAGCATTTCCCGGATGGGTTTTGCCTTTAACCGGATTACATTAACCAGCAGCCAGCAGGCAAAAATTACTGCATAAATAATTTCACCTGCCATGCTTTTATCTTTGAACAGCCAGGTGAAATGAAAGGCAGCTGCAAGGGGCCTGGTAAATAAAAAAAATATTTTTTTCAGCGGGTTTACTGCAAACGCGCTCCTTGCATCTGGCGGCATTTTATATATTCTCAGGTTGTATTTAAAAAGCAGGAAGTAGCATATGTATATCAATAAGGCCATTACAATGCCGGCAATAATTTCACGGGAAATTTTTTTAGTGGCCACAAAATGAATAAAAAACGGTATAAAAAAACAGCCGAACCCGTTTTGATAGGTAAACAACGAGACAATGCCGGCAACAATGGATAATACTATGGGTGCCGTGCCAATCTGTAATCTTCCATCATCATATTTTATATGAGCATAGATAAAATGGCCTGCAAGCAGGCCGCTTGTACTGGCAATAAACATTTCCAGGCAGGCAGCCCAGCCAATGGAGATAGCAAAAGAAGGCATGCTGATAAGATATACCAGTGTTAGCATGGCAGGCGCAGCGCCAAACCCATTTTTCAACATGCTTTTTTTAACAATGCCATACCATATTGGCAGGCAGATTATCCATCCGGCCAGGGAAAATAAACGGGCATAGATTACCGCATGTGTAGTGTGTATGGAAGCAAAAAGCCAGGTAAACAGCCGGTAGGTTAGATACCTGCCCTGCGGAACAGAGGTAAGGTTAATGCCTTTACCAGACAGCCAAACCTGGGTAGCTTCATCTGTATAAAGGTATTCGGCATAAAACACGGGGTAATATAATATGGCTGCTGCGGCAAGCAGCAACAAAAGAAAGCATAAGTCCTGGCTGTTAAACAAAGCCTTTTTTGCGTCCGGCGATTCAATCAATTCAATGCTGTTTGGCAGCGAAATTATCACTATTCAAATGAATTTGTTGCCGTAGACTGGCTTCAATGGAGCGGGGGCAAGTTTTTGCTGGCAGACGCCGTATTGCGCCATTGTTTGGCTGGCGCCCCCCACAGTAAAATATTGGAAGTGAAAATATCGGAAACATCACTCCTGTTTGCTGAACTCCCGGAATGAGGGGCGCAATTGATAACTGACCTGTTTATCCACACCCTTCGTCATTTATTGGAGGCGGAGCGGCCTTGCCAGTATGCCTTTACAAGGGGGCATATCCGGCAACCGGCATACAGGTATAAAGCGGCAAAAGAATCTGGATTGAATTTTGCTATAGCACCTATATAGCTTTAAAATAAGCCATTCCTGCTTTAAAACCGTTGAAGAAAAGCTTGTCCCCATTATTTTCCCGTAGTGCTGATCACCTGCCTGTAGTATGCCGGCAAAATTGCAGGGTATTTCTATTCAGGCGGATAGCGTGATCATGTTCGCCGCCCTGTTTGCTGTATTTGCCGGCAGCAATGATTGCCCGATAATGATTGTTGGCAATAGCATAAAAAGGGATTATAAACAGACTTCGTTAGGATTTTCAACGAAACTGCTGGCGTTCGATTATTTTTTTTATGCAACAAAATTTATAACGACTCCGGCAACAACAGGCAAGACGATGGGTATTCTGCAAATTTTCGATTGGCCTGGCCCGGGCTTTTATTTTTTGTTGAGTGATAAGGCAGCAACTTATCAACAGTATCAGCAATTGAACGATCAATGTTGACAATTTAAAGTATCTATTTTGCAGCAGCAATGCGCTGACAGCGGAATGGATTAACCTTTTTTTTGTGCTGAGATTGTGCAAGTCTACACAGTTTGTGGAATAATATGCTCAGATTTCCACTGTTTTTATAAAAAGAATAAAAAATGTATTATTTTTTTTAAAAATGGCCTTTATGGTATCATTCTTGGTTAATGTCATTTATTACTAATTAAAAATATGAAATCATGAAAAAATTAATTATTATCAGCAGTGCTTTAATCGCCTTCTCTGCAGTGAGTCTTTTTGCAAATGACAATAGCCATAACGTTAACGCGCAAGCTATTTCTGCAGACAATCACCTGGCAATGGACACCGTTCCTAAAAAAGATACCAGTAAGAAAAAAACAGATTCTATTACCTACCAGATAAAAGAGAGGAAGTAATTGCTCTCTTTTGTTTTGAGGGTTAACCAACAATGCATATTAAATGCATGAAAAAGTTTGTATTTTTCAATCCCCGGGTACTAAAAACACGCAAAGGTTTTATGTACCGGGGGTTTTTTAGTAAATGATGATTCGGTGCAGCGGAACGTATTCCATTCATTCAGCCGTAAATTATCCTGACGCCGGTAAGGTGGTTTGTTTTATTTTTGCTCACAGTTAACCAAAAGCTGAAGTGAGTGACACAACAAAAGCCGAATCATGTTTCAAAAGCCCGGTGCAAAAAACTACTTGCTTTTTCAGTCTTTATTTTATTTTTAAACGGTGTATTGTTTTCTCAGGGCAAATTCACCATCAGCGGGTATGTAAAAGATTCCCTTACTGGCGAAACCCTTATTGGCGCTACGCTGCAGGCCGGTTCAAAAGGCAGGGGGGTAAACAGCAACGCCTACGGGTTTTATTCAATTACACTGGATGCAGGTGACTATGACATCAGCTGTTCTTTTGTTGGTTACCAGAGCCGCCAGGCGCAGGTTCATTTATCAGCCAGCCAATCATTTAATTTTTTATTACCCCCAAAAGCTACTACCAGCGAAGAAGTGGTGGTATATGCCAAACGCCGCGATGAAAATGTAAAAAATGCCCAGATGGGCCGTTTTGATTTGTCTGTGGCACGCGTAAAAGCGCTGCCGGTTTTACTGGGTGAGGTAGATTTATTAAAAACATTGCAGTTGCTGCCGGGCATTCGCAATGCCGGCGAAGGAAATACGGGTTTGTATGTGCGGGGCGGTGGCCCCGATCAAAATTTGATCATACTGGATGATGCGGTGGTATACAATACCGGCCACCTGTTTGGTTTCTTCTCTATTTTTAATTCGGATGCAATAAAAAATGTAACCTTGATTAAAGGCGGAATGCCCGCACAATATGGTGGCCGGCTGTCGTCGGTACTGGATGTGGCCATGAAGGATGGTAATAGCAATAAGTTACAGGTAGATGGTGGTATTGGTTTAATTGCCTCAAGGCTTTCCATACAGGGGCCCATCAGGAAAAATAAAGCGTCCTTTATTGTATCGGCAAGACGTACCTATATTGATGTGCTGGTGAAACCATTTATACCTAAAAGCAGTGAGTTTTCCGGATCGGGGTACTATTTTTATGATTTGAATACCAAAGTAAATTACCAGGTTTCTGAAAAAGACAGGCTTTACCTGAGCGGTTATTTTGGAAAAGACGTTTTTGATTTCAGGAACAGCCGCCGTTCTTTCAGCGCCAATATACCCTGGGGCAATACAACCGCCACATTGCGCTGGAACCATGTTTTCAACCAGCGCCTGTTTGCCAACACCACGTTTGTATACAATAAATACAATTTCTCCTTCAATGCCTCACAAAACGATTTCAATATTAAACTGGCATCGGGCATCAAAGACCTGAATGCAAAAGCAGATTTTGATTATTATCCCGCGCCACAGCATAAAGTCAAGTTTGGGGGATTGTATACGCACCATACATTTACACCCAATGTTTTAAGCGGCAACCAGGACAGCACCGTTTTTACGCCCAATAATGCCAATAACAAATATGCCAATGAAGCGGCTTTGTATGTGCAGGACGACTGGGAGCTGACCGATAAACTAAAATTAAATATCGGACTGCGCTACAGCAGCTTTAAACAGGTGGGACCTTATACCAATTATACAGAGGATGCCAATGGAAACAAACTGGACAGTACCAGGTATGGAAGGGGAGAGAAGGTTAAGCGATACGGTGGATTTGAGCCGCGTGTAACCCTTCGTTACGCTATCAACGATCAAACTTCTTTAAAAGCGGCGGTTACCCGGAACCTGCAGTATATACACCTCGTCAGCAATGCAGGTTCTACACTGCCAACCGATTTATGGGTGCCCAGTACCTATTATGTACAACCGCAAATAGCCTGGCAATACGCCACCGGTATATTTAAAAATTTTAAAGACAATACTTTTGAAACGTCGCTGGAAGTTTACTATAAAAACATGCAGAACCAGATTGAATACAAAGAAGGTTATACCCCTTCATTAAAAGATCCGGAAAGGGAATTTGTTTTTGGTAAAGGCTGGAGCTATGGTGCGGAAATATATATAGCAAAAAATAAGGGCAGGCTAACCGGCTGGCTGGGGTATACGTTAAGCTGGACCTACCGGAAATTTCCGCAGTTAAATGGCGGAGAACAATACTTTGCCAAGTATGACCGCCGGCATGATCTGTCAGCAGTTGCTACCTACGAACTGAATAAGAAGTGGAAACTGTCTGCCGTTTTTGTATATGGTACCGGCAATGCTACCACGCTTCCCGAACGCTTCTATATTATAGGCGGCGTTCTTACACAGGAATACAGCGCTGTTAATCAATACCGGCTGCCTGCCTATCACCGGCTTGATTTTGCCGCCACCTACACGCCAACACCCAGGAAGAAGAGAAAATGGCAGGGTAGCTGGGTGTTTAGTGTGTACAATGTGTACAGCAGGGCCAATCCTTATTTTATTTATTTTGATCAAACAGGCAGCCCCTACAACAATACTTTAAAAGTGGAAGCCAGGCAGGTTTCTTTATTTCCTGTTATACCGGCGGTTACGTATAATTTTCATTTTTAGCTAAGAGCAATAAGGAGAAAAAGAGGAGCTAAGAGTAAAAGGAGAAAACGAGACATTTTACACTAAGAGTAACACAGAGAAAGAGCAATATTTTTTGTGGCCAGATTAAATAGTGGCTGTTACACTTCAGCGCCAGGCAAATGCTTTTTCCTCTTTTTCTCTTTTTGCTCTTAGTTCCCCTGGTCTTTTACTCTTTTCAATTCATAATGTTCACCCTCATCATCGGCAATTATTTTTTCAAATTCACCATTGGGCCCTTTTACAAATTCAAAATTGGCATCCATGATTTTTAAGAAGAGATGGTGATCGTTTGACGGGTAAAAATTTGTTGCCGGCAAATTGACTGTTGGCGATGTTACTTTTAATTTGCCATTTACCAGTGTAATCACTGCTTTCAGCCTTCCATCGTATATGCCGGTAAATTTTTGCAATTGCGCTTTTGTTAATTTTGCCGTTTGCCGGTAAGGAAAATAACCTTCCCATTTCCACGGAATGGTAACACCGGTTAATTTTTCAACCAGTTCTTTAAAAATGCTTTCACCGTTAGAGCTGTTTGTCATGATAATATAAGCCACCTTTTTGCCCGGAAACCCGATTGCATAATGTTCCCAGCCTTCAAGATGTCCTTCTTTGAAGAATGCTTTTCCAGAACTGGTGTTGAACAAGCCCCAGCCAATGCCATAGGCCAGTTGTATTTTTTGGTAATCGCTTATACTGTCTTTCTCAACAGGCGGAAAGACCCAGCTGTTGTATTTGACAGGAATTTGTGGCGAGAATATTGCCTGCTTTGTTTTTTCCGAAATTTTTTTTCCCTGCATTGCTGCCGCCACAAAGCGGGTGTAATCTGCAATCGTTGTTTCCATTGAACCTGCCGCATGGGCTTCCGTTCTTTTGACTTTTGCAATACTGTCTTCATTCATGTCATGCCCCAGCGCATAATCAGATTCAAATGCGGGCTGCCACAAAAAACTTGATCGGTGCATGCCAAATGGTTTAAAAATATTTTCCTGCGCCAGGTCTTCCAGCTTTCTATGGGTAATGGTTTCAACCACCAGTTGCAACAGCTCAATGCCTTCGCCGGAATAGGAAAAAAAATGGCCGGGTGTAAAAAATATTTCCAGTTTCTTATTGTTGTGCGGGTTGTTGTATTCACGCCAGTTGGGAAAGCCGGTAGTATGGCTGAGGCAATGGCGTGCAGTAATTAGTTTCCACCGGTCATCGCCCGCCAAATCCTTGTAGTTTTCATATTCGGGCAATGGTTTTGGCAGGTAGGTGTACAACGGTTTATCCAGGTCGATTTTACCTTTATCCGCCAATTGCATCACGAGGTAACCAAAAACTGGTTTGGCCAGTGATGCGGCATAAAAACAGGTGGAGGTATCTATTGGTTTTCCCATCGGTTTGTTTTTGTATCCGTAGGTATGGATATAGACCGGTTTATTGTTGTTTATAACCCCGAGGCACAAGCCCGTTACTTCTCCTTTTTCCATCAGGTCTGTAATAATATGATCGACAGAGGCAGCTGTAACAATATTGCCGGCCGGATTTTTTACCTGGGTATTGCCATGCAGACATACGGTCGTAAGTATAACAGCGATGAATATATGTTTTGATTGATTTGACATGATGTTTAGTTTGCCGCCGGCGCCACTTTGTTTATAACCCTGGCGTGGTTGTATTAAAATCTTTGACTGATTTTTATGGAAGGTGTAACGCCTCTGAAGAAATTATTGAAATATATGGCGGGCTCTATTGTTGTTTTAAACATTTTTATTTTACCTGCCCCCAGGCGGAAAGTATTCCTGTCTACATATTCGCCCTCCCTGTGAATAAGATAGCCAATTGAAAATACCGCACTGAAAGAGAAATCTTTTCTGGGATCATGAACGGTTACTCCACCCTGGCTATACACCAGGTTCAGGAAATCATTTCGATAGGTGTGCAGCTTATCCTGGGCATCTTTGGCAAAAAAGAAATGTGGTTCCCAAAATAATCCGGGTTCCCATTTGAAGGTTCTGTCGCGGTTGGCATAGGTAAGCACAGCGCCAAGACTAAAGGAGGGTGTAAAGTAGTTTTTATAATTCTGTAAGTTGATAGTGGCCTGCAATGCAAGGAAATCGCCTGGTCCAACGAATCCTTTCCGCTGATCGGCAGTAATGGTTTTATCGCTTTTGAGATAGTGCGAGCCAGAGCCCAGCACAAGAGGCCATTTTTCATTGCCGGATGTTTGCAGTTCTTTTATTTTTTGGGTTAGTGTGCCCCCCATATAATCGGTTAGTTCGCTGAATTTATTCAGGTAAAATGTGAAATGATAATAGCGGGGATGGGTGCGACTTATTTTTTCGACGGCCTTTGGCGGGTTGGTGATGATGCCAATAATATGAATCGTATCCTGCTCCGTGCGTAATGAGGCCAGCTCGCCTTGTTGTGCCAGCAGGTAGGCATTGCCTTTTGGCTGAAACTGCTGCAGCCTGATTTTTTTCCGGTTGTCGGCATCAATAATATAGTCGATGCGTTTTGATGTTAGCGGGTCTGCCAGCGAATCTTTGAGTCCGCTGATATCTGTTATAAAAACCTGCAACAGCGAATCTATATTTTTTAATTTTTCCAGGTCGGAGATGTCCGACAATTCTATTTTCATGTGGTTCCCATTGTCCAGATTTATATAGAAGCGCCTGTTAAAGACAATATAACCTGGAACTTCAAACGACTGGCCGGATTTGTTTTGTGCGCAGAGCTCCGCCATGATGCTTGTCAAAAGCATCAGCAGCATAAAAAGTTTTTTCATGGTGTGCTAATTTTTGAGTGGGATTTTTATTTTCAGCATATCCGTTGCTGTGTTGTTTTCGGGCAATGGTGTACCCGCGTAATTATCCTGGTTAAAGAGTTTAATCTGAAAAGATGATTGCTGGCTATGTGATGCAAATGGCGCATTTTCCTGTTCCTGTTTGCCCAATTCATTGATATGCACAACGGACAATTTTTTCTTTGTGGGCGTTGCTGCAATTATTGCCACTGCCGCATCTGGTAAAGGCACCGGCATTATTGCAGCTGTTGCACCTGGTTCAATGACAGGTGTAAGAGGGTAAGCTGGTTTGGGTATCGACGCTGTGTATTTATAATGAATGTTTTTCTTTGCACGGGGTACGACGGTCGTTTTATTTTTTGCTGTCATTGAAATGACAGGGGGTTGTTTTTTACCAATAACCAACGCCGGTGCGGAATTTTGAGTTTGCTTAACATTGCCCTTGGTTATTGTATTGGTCGCTCTTTTATTAAGCAGCAGCGGCAACACGATTACCGGCAGCAAACAGGCTGCTGCCCAATACCAAATTGTTTTTTTGCGTCTGGGTTTTTGTTGCAGGCGTTCGTGCAAATGCTGCCACAGTATGTCCTTACCGCTGGTTGCTTCCGGCAAAGCGTCCAGTCCGGTTAGTTTGTTTACCCAGTGATCAACCTCATTTTGCTTTTCGTTTGTCATAGTCTGTTCCTTTTTGTAGCAACATCTTTTGTAATAATGATCGAGCCTTGCTCAACTGGGATTTGGATGTCCCCTCTGAAATGCCCATCAGCGCTGCTATTTCACCATGCGTCATTCCCTCTATTGCATAAAGATTAAAGACGGTACGGTAGCCCACCGGCAGTTGCACAACCAGTCCAAATATTTCGGCAGCCGATAAATAATTCAGTGCATCTTCTTCAAGTGCCATTTCCTCTGCCGCAGTTTCCACTACCATATTGAAAATATTTTTCTTTCGCAGGAACATCAGACATTCATTTATCATAATCCTTTTCAGCCATGCATAGAATGCCGGCTCTCCCTCGTAATGAAAGCTGTCAAGGTTTTTAAAGAACTTGTAAAACCCATCCAGCAATATTTCCTCTGCATCTTCCCTGCTTTTTACGTAGCGTCTGCATAGCACCAGCATCTTGTCTGATAGCTGATCAAAAAGGCATTTTTGAGCGGCTGTGCTTCCTTGCCTGGCTTCCTTTACCAGTGTTGCTATTTCCATGAAAAAAATGCGGTAAGATTGATTTATAAAACTATAAATGCATATTTAAAACAAATGGTTGCCTGCGGTTCAAAGTTCAGGCCGCGGCAGTTAGTGAACCCCGGAATAATTGAAAACATGACGGCATTACCATTACCTGTGTTCCTTATAGTAGTTTTTAGGAATGGCAGCCTGCAATTGTTGGTATTCGTTTGCAGTAAGCATGGGTGCTTCCATTGTTTTAACCGCTTCGTACAATTGTTCCATGGTTCTTATGCCAACAATGGCCGAAGTAATAGCAGGGTGCTGTAATGCAAATTGTAGCGCGGTTTGCGCGGCGCCCCGCTGGCTGCCGGAAAATTGTTTAATGGCTGTTGCGGCCTGCTTTACTATTTCTTCGCTGTAGTTTAGATATGGCCGGGCTGCTTTGTCAATCAATAAGCCACTGGCCAGGCTACCCCTTGTCAGTACAGCTATATTTTTATCGGCCAGCAAATCCAGGCAACTCTCTTCGGGCCTCCTGTCCAGCAGGCTGTACTGCATCATTACACTGGTAACAGCAGCGCGGCAGGCATATGATCTAATTACATTTGGCCTGATGGAAGAGATGCCATAGTAACGAATTTTGCCCTGTTGCTGCAAAATGCTAAAGGCCTCAATGACATCATCGATATTATCTTCTATTGTGCCACCATGCAGCTGATACAGGTCTATATAATCGGTTTGCAATCTTTCCAGGCTGTCGTTAACGGCAGTTAAGATATAGCTCTTGCGGGGATTCCAGATCCAGCCACTGCCATCCTGCTTCCACTGGTTGCCCACCTTGGTGGCGATAATAAGATCTTTTCTCTTGTCTTTCAGGGCTTTGCCAATAGTTATTTCATTCTGGCCCTGGCCATACAGATCTGCGGTATCAAAAAAATTAACCCCTTTTTCGATGGCAGCATGCAGCAGGCGGCTGTTGTACAAATCAGTTTCCCCCAATGACATACAGCCAAATCCTATCCTGCTTACCGGTAAAGTTGTTTTGCCTAATATGCCGTAGTTCATTGATTGTATTTAAAAGCAATGGTAAATAAAATACGCCAAATTGCATACAGGATAATTTGAAGTAGTGGCCGCTGCCGTGTTTTAACAATTCCAGGCGAACTGGCGGCAAAAAAAAGCAATAAAATCAGTAACTTCCCTATAATATCTGTCAATATGAAGCACGTAAAAAAAATAGCGGTTATCCTTCCGGTATTGGTGATAAGCTGTGTATATGCTTACATGAACCACCTGCAACGTTTTCAGCATATAAGCGGCAAAAGGTTGTTTGCACTGATAGCGTCTGTGCTGCTGTTTTATGTGTGGGTGGCTGCTGGGATCAGAAAACGCAGGCAGCATTCTTTTTTTGATGTACTGGTTCAGTCAAGCTTCTACGTATATGTATTCAGCGTGCTTACCCTTACGGGCTATTTTGTGTTGTTTAACCAGGTTTCTGTGCACGACTGGTGGCATAAAATGATCCAACGGGTTGATACAAGAGACGGTGTAAATCTTACTGCTTTTGTTTTTATGCGGGCCAGACATGTACTGAATTATGAGGTGGTGGGCAATGCTATCATGCTCTTCCCTTTGGGTATTTATCTGCCGTTGCTGTATCGCAACATAAACAATTTGTTTGCGGTTACCTTTACGGCCATGCTGGTATCTGTATCGATAGAGTTAATGCAACTAGCCTCTAATTTTCGCATTACAGATATAGACGATGTAATATTGAATACTGCAGGTGCCTCAGCCGGGTTTATTATTTATTGTGTTCTCCGCGCATTTGTACTGAAACCATTGCCGGCATCGCAGCCATTAGTTGCCAGTCATTAGGCGATTGACGATTGACCATTGACCATTGTCCATCGTCGATTGTCAATGGTCGTTAATCAGTCAATAGTCCCGCGCAGATGATACGCTTTTGGCTGCACAAAGGCATAGATACCCTGGTGAGACAAGGTAGCACCAAGGCCGGAGTTCTTTCTGCCACTCCAGGGCAGGGATGCACTAACCCTGTCGCAGCAGTTCCAGTACACAGTGCCTGCGTTCATTTGTTTCATGATGTTTTCTGCGCGGTCAAAATCTTTTGAATATACGCCTGCGGTTAATCCATATTCGGTGTCCTGCATCAGGGCTACTGCTTCTGCATCGTCTTTTACTTTCATGATGCCAATGATGGGGCCAAAAGATTCGTCGCGCATTACAGCCATTTGGTTGGTTACGCCGGTGAGGACAGTTGGCTCAAAATAATTGCCTTTTATTTTTTTGCCGCCGTGCAAAAGCGTGGCGCCCTTGTCTATGGCATCTTTTACCTGGTGCTCCAGCACTTTTATTTGTGCAGGCCGGGTAAGCGGACCAATGTAAACGCCATCATCGGTAGGTGACCCTGTTTTATAGGTCCTGACTTCGTTAACAAACGCAGTAATATAGCGGTCATAAACTTTTTCGTGCACATAAATTCTTTCTACGCTGCAGCAACTCTGCCCATTGTTGTAAAATGCGCCATCTGCGGTGCCGGCTGCCACTCCGTTTATGTCTTCTATGTCGTCGGCAATATAGAGCGGGTCCTTGCCGCCCAGTTCCAATTGTACAGGCACCAGTTTATGGGCTGTTTTTTCCGCAATGTATTTACCCGTATTATAACTGCCGGTAAAAAAATAACCGTCCAATGGCAGCGCCAGTATAGCTTCTCCAACGGTTGCGGCACCGGCGGCCAGTTGAAAGACATTCTGCGGCACACCCGCCTTATAAAACAAACGCGCTATATGCAAACCCGTAAGCAGGGTATATTCGGAAGGTTTATACAATACCGCATTGCCGCCAATCAGCGCCGGAATAAATACGTTTGTGCCTACCAGGTAGGGGTAGTTCCAGGCAGATATATTGGCAATAACACCCAGCGGTTCGTATACAATTTTTTCCCTGGTGCCTCCTTCTTTTACTACCCATTCTTCTGAAAGGTACCTGGCAGCATTGTCAATAAAATATTTAATACGGCCGCGCGCGCCATTTATTTCATTGAAAGATTGCTGAAGCGGCTTACCCATTTCGGCCGTCAGGGTTTTTGCCAGCTCATCTTTTTCTTCATCCAGCAAATCATAAAACTTTTCAATGATGGCAACGCGTTTTTGTACCGGCATGGCGCTCCATACCGGCTGGCCCTTCTTCAATTCCGCAAATTTTTCAGCGATGATTTCTTTTGAGTCTTCCGGTATCTCCCGTATGGTTTCCTGTGTGGCAGGGTTAATGATAGTCATTGATGCTTACTTTGATTTTTTTATTGCTTCAATAAACAGGTTCCTGATGCCTGCAGACAAAGCTGTTTTTTCCAACTGAAATTCATGCATCCGTTCGGGGTGCCACTGAATGCAAAGAAGAAAGGGATTGCCCGTTTTGTCTTCCCACTCAAGGCCCTCAATCACATTGTCGTCCGACAAACAATTCACCACCAGGCCACCACCTACGGCGTTTACACATTGGTGGTGGGCGCTGTTTACAACACCCCTTTCGGTGGCCGCCAGTTCTGCCAGCAGGGTGCCGGGTGTTATATGCAGGCCGTGTGCTTTATCGAACTGTTTTTTATTCTCATCAACGATGG